>Ga0213832_1000046_pt1 | contig 305423 bp, 284 predicted proteins | sample SWATP13_FD_161660 | JGI IMG/M metagenome (GOLD analysis project Ga0213832, IMG submission 161660) | Coastal seawater microbial communities from Marineland, Florida, United States - SWA TP1 #3 | ecosystem: Environmental > Aquatic > Marine > Coastal | place: USA: Florida | collected 2016-08-06 | reverse complement strand
TTGATTACTTGTTGGATCAACAATTACTGACAGAGGAACAGCTGCAAAAGGCTGAAGCAGCAGCGAGCGAGAAACTCCCTGTTAGTCGCATTCTTAAAGAGCAGTACCAACAAACGACTGAGAATATCGGCCGCTCGCTTGAATACTTCTATCAGGTGCCTTTTCTTCATTATGAGCCTGAGAAATATGGCGTACACCCGGTTGCCGAAGGTATTAAAGCAGGTTATCTGCAACAAAGTCGTCTGGCGTTATTGCAGGCAGAGACTGACGATAAGGTCTGGATTCTGATAGATGATCCAAATGATGTTGATCGGGTGATGGAAATCCAAAAAGTGATCGGCAATCTTGATAGTCAACTGGCTGTCGGGGTACTGGATGATATCTATCAGTACCTTGGCATGAGTGTCGGCGGGAGCGGCGGTGATCACAACTTAGACACCATCCTCGGGGAGATGAGTGAGGATGATGCCACACTGATGGATGATAACCTTCAGGAGAATGAGGAAGTTTCTGAAGAGGATTCAACAGTCGTGCGTTTAGTCAATCGGATCCTGATGGATGCGCGTCAGTACAACGCATCAGATATTCATATTGAGCCGGGTAAAGGGCGCTCTCAAACCAGGGTGCGGATGCGAATCGACGGCGTGTGCCAGGACATTATTCAGATCCCGGCGGCCCATGCTAAGGCGACGGTATCGCGCATCAAGATTATGTCTCATCTTGATATCGCTGAAAAACGGAAGCCGCAGGATGGTAAATTCGGCGTTCGGCTAAAAGGACAGGCTTTGGAGGTCAGGGTCGCAACCATTCCGACTGTCAACGGCGAAGGGGTTGTGCTGCGCTTGTTACAGAGTGGCGAACCTATACCGTTCAACAAATTGAATCTCTCAAAACCGAATCAGGAAGGGCTAAAAGATCTGCTAAGTAACCCTCATGGTATCTTGCTGGTGGTGGGCCCTACAGGTTCAGGTAAAACAACAACCTTGCATGCATTGCTGGCTACACTGAACACGCCAGAACGAAAAATCTGGACGGCGGAGGACCCGGTGGAGATTACCCAACCGGGATTACAGCAAGTGCAGGTGAAGCCAAAAATAGGTTTCGATTTTGCTGCGGCATTGCGAGCCTTTTTACGTGCAGATCCGGACGTTATTTTGATCGGCGAGATGCGTGATAAAGAGACGGCAAATGCGGGTATTGAAGCCTCACTGACAGGCCACCTGGTGTTATCGACCCTACATACCAATTCTGCACCGGAAACCATTACGCGTCTGCTGGATTTAGGGATGGATCCGGTGAGTTTTTCTGATGCTCTACTCGGAGTGCTGGCACAGCGTTTGGTCAGAACGCTATGCGGCGACTGTAAAGAGCAATACACCGCGTCCGCTGATGATATCGCTTTCTTAAGACGCCAGTATGGCGAGCAAGCCTGGGATAAGCTGAAACTTCCGGATGGACTAAAACTGTGGAAAGCCGTTGGATGTAAAAAGTGCAATAACACCGGATACCGTGGCCGTACAGGGATTCACGAGTTACTAACGGGAACAGTGGCAATGCGTGAGTTGATATACCGTTCGGCCACAGCAGGCGAAGTTCATGCACAAGCGGTGAACGATGGTATGAGAACATTGGTACAGGATGGTGTCGAGAAAGTGCTTAAAGGTGATACCGACTTTGATCAGATCCGTCGGGTAGCTGGTGGGCATTGATCCTCTTTGGGTAAGGATATCGTAAATTGAAACTGAAACAGCGAACGATTCGGGTGTTGTGCGGGGTGGCGATCACCTTGCTGATGCTAGTGCCTGTGCTGACCGGTGAGCGTTTTCAGCTGATTGAACGGTTGGAGTTGGATCTGTATGACCTGCGGTTACAACAATCGCTGACAAAAGAGCAGGACCCGCGGATCGTTATTGTTGATATTGATGAGAAAAGCCTGGCCGCTGAAGGGCGCTGGCCTTGGGGGCGTGACCGCATTGCCGTGATGATCAGCCAGCTGCTGAACCATTATGGTGTTGCTGTGGTTGGTTTTGATATGGGATTCCCTGAGCCAACAAAACGGTTATCAGTGGACGATATGACAAAGATATGGCAGCCGGGAAAAAGTCTGGCTGAGGTGGTAAGTGAACTGGATCCTGACGGTCGGTTAGCAGAGGTGATTAGCGGGCAGCCAGTAGTTTTGGGTTATGTATTCGATCAAAGTCAGGAGGATCTGCGAAAAGGTGTCCTCGGAGAGCCCTGGCTAGTTGACGAGCGAATTGAATCACTGGAGGTACCCGAAGCCAGAGGTGTCATTGCGAATATAAGACGATTGCAGCAGGCCAGTGACTGGGCGGGGTTCTTTGATAACCCTTCAGTTGATCCTGACGGTGTATATCGCCGTGTGCCGGTGCTTCAGCATTATCAGAATGGCTACTACCCATCGTTAGCCCTGGCGATGCTAATGGCCTTAATGGACAGCAAAGAGATCACTCCACTGATAGAGCAGGATATTACCGGCCGACTCAATGCGCTTGTTGGCATTGATGCCGCTGGTATCCAGATACCTACTGACCAGAGTGGGGCGGTACTAGTCCCGTACCGGGGTTATCAGGGAAGTTTTCCTTATGTGTCAGCAACAGATGTTATCTCGGCTAAAGCGGATCTTTCTCAGCTGGAAGGAGCGATAGTCCTTATCGGTACCAGTGCTGCCGGGCTGCTGGATCTGCGAGTGACGCCGATGCAGAATCGCTATCCCGGTGTTGAAGTGCATGCGAACATTATTGCCGGGATGCTGGATGAGCAGTTGCGGTCCAAGCCCGATTACATCTTAGGTGTTGAGCTACTGCAGCTGTTGCTCTGTGGCTTGATTCTCTCTCTTGTTCTGCCACGGGTTTCGGTGGTTGGTGCCTTTGTTACAACTTCAGCGTTGATCATTCTGGTTACCGCGTTTAATTACTACGCCTGGCAAGAGTTGCTTATTGTAGTATCACTGGCTTATACCGTTATCCTCTGTCTTATCCTTTTTCTGTTCCTGCAACTTACTGGTTATTTCTTCGAGGTGAGAAATCGCCGTCAGCTCAAATCGACCTTTGGCCAATATGTTCCGCCAGAGTTAGTGGATTCGCTGTCGCTTGCGGGTACACGGCTTTCGATGGAAGGTGATCATCGCTATATGACGGTGTTCTTTTCCGATATACGAGGCTTTACCCAATTGTCGGAAACCCTAAGTCCGGCTCAGTTAACAGACATGATGAATATCTATCTGACCGCGATGACCAAGATCATCCATCAACATGGTGGTACGGTCGATAAGTATATTGGTGATGCTGTTATGGCTTTCTGGGGAGCGCCGTTGGAGGACCCTGATCATGCAACTCATGCGGTTCAGGCCGCGATAGCTATGCGTCAGAAGATGCCGGAGGTAAATGCGCGGCTGGCGGAACATGGTCTGCCTGAATTAAAAATCGGGATGGGACTGCACTGCGGTTATATGAATGTCGGAAACATGGGGTCCGAGTTTCGGGTTGCTTACACAGTGATGGGAGACGCGGTGAATCTGGCTTCCAGGTTGGAAGGACTGACTAAATTTTATGGTACCGATCTGATCATCAGTGAAGAGCTGGCCAACAACCTGAAAGCGAAGCGAGTGCTGGAGCTGGATCTGGTGCGGGTGAAAGGCCGACAGGAGCCTGTTCACCTTTATACAGTGATGGATGAGGAACAAGCGGAATTTGTCAGTGCTGTTGATGCTTTCCTGTTACGTTATCGGGAAGGAGCCTGGGAACAGGCGGCGGTACTGCTTCAGGGGTTACGGCAAGAGTACCCAGAGCAGTATCTGCTGAACCTCTACTTTGAGAGAATGTCAGATAATGGATTCCAGCCGCCAAAAGGTTGGCAGCCGGTATTCAGTCATACGGAAAAATAAGCTCACCAGGAATTGGCAGGGCAGGGAGACCAGATGCAACAGCAGATCGAACAGGCGATATCAACGATAGGCAGCGTTTTACTGGGAAAGGAGAGGCAGATTCGGATGGCGCTGACCTGTCTGTTTGCCGAAGGGCATCTGTTGATTGAAGATCTGCCGGGGATGGGGAAAACCACCCTTGCCCATGCGCTGGCTCAGGTATGCGGATTGCAATTCCAACGCGTACAGTTCACCAGTGATATGTTACCGGCCGATATTCTGGGGGTGTCTATTTTTGATCAGCAGACATCAGCATTCAGATTCCATCCCGGCCCAGTATTTAGTCAGTTGTTGCTGGCAGATGAGATAAATCGCACCACGCCGAAAACCCAGAGTGCTTTGCTGGAAGCGATGGAAGAGCAACAGGTGACCCTGGATGGTGAAACCCACCGGTTACCAGATCCGTTTTTTGTTATAGCGACACAGAACCCGGTTAGTCAGTACGGCACTTTCCCACTACCGGAATCGCAACTAGACCGCTTCCTGATGCGTATTGAGATCGGCTATCCAACGGCAGAGGCGGAAAAGAAACTGTTTCTCAGTGGTGATACGCGTAGCGAACTGGATGGACTTGAGCAAGTACTGGATCTGGAGTCTCTACAACGAATTCGCCAAGCTTGCAGTGAAATTAAGGTTTCTGACAGTTTGATCAACTATCTGCAACGGCTTATCCGTTATACCCGAGAAGCGCCTGAGTTTGCCTATGGTGTCTCGCCGCGCGGCGCTTTAGCGTTACTAAAATGCGCCCGCACCTGGGCCTATATGCAGCAGCGTGATTATGTGGTGCCGGAAGATCTGCAGTTGCTGCTGGAACCTGTCATAGGCCATCGCTTACGGGCCGCTGAAGATATTGGCAGTCATAGTAGTTCTGCACTGGTTCGCCAGATGCTGAGCCATGTGGATGTAGTCGGCTAGATCCATGAGTGTGTTAGTCAGTAAGATCAGTGGTCTGATTCGAAAGGTCACACTGCGCCGTTACCCCCGCCAGCACAGTGTGACCCTGACCCAAAAAAGGATCTATATTTTCCCATCCAAACAGGGAAGTGGTTTTTTACTACTAACCCTGCTCGCGCTGTTATTGGCGATCAACTACGAAAACAATCTGGCCTTTGGCTTCTGCTTTCTGCTGGTCGGGCTCTTTGTTATCTCGATCCTGCATACCTACAGCAATCTGTCAGGACTGACTATTACAGCTCTGAGCGCTCATAGTTGTTTCGTTGGAGAGGCGGCTGAGTTCCGCTTAGGGTTGCGAGCAGCGCCAGGACGTGAATATGAAAACCTCCGGTTCAAATGGATGAATGGGGAGACGGTTACGACCGATATGGTCGGGCAGTCAGAGAAAGAGCTGGTGTTGTACCAGAATGCTGAGAAGCGTGGCTGGATGAGGCCTGGGCCCTTATTGGTGGAAACCTATTATCCTCTTGGGCTGTTAAGAGCCTGGACCTGGATAGAAACTGACCTGAGAACGGTGATCTACCCGGCGATGGAGCCTTGTGAGTTGGTCGCGGGTAGTGCCTCTGAAGGTGATAAGGGGGATGATGGGCTTCAGGATGGTCGGGAAGATTTTGCCGGCTTGGAAACCTATCAGGTAGGGATGTCTCCTCGGCATATCGCCTGGAAGCAGGTTGCAAGGGGGCAGGGCTTACATGCAAAGAGTTATTGCGGACCTGAACAGGATGATCGTTGGTTGGACTGGGAGGTCTGGCCGCAGCTCGATGCCGAGCGACGGTTAAAGCGCCTTAGCTACTGGGTGAGCAGACTTTCTCGTCAGCAGCAGGTATTTGGCTTACGGCTGCCATCTGGTGAATTAGCGCCAGCAGTGGGAGAGCGACAACGCATTCAGGCACTGAAAATGCTGGCCTTATACGGCCTGCCCGAGGAGGCAGAACTATGATGCCGGTCAGCCAGCTGACGCGTCATGCACTGTTGTGGCAGTTAGTGATGTTTATCGCCGTATTAATACCGCACCTGCCGCGTTTGCCGGTTTGGCTGCCGCTGCTGGCTGCAGTCACCATCGGTTGGCGCTATATGATCTTTGTCGGGCGTTGGTCATTTCCCAACGGGCTGTTTAAGTTCTGTTTGCTGGCGGCTACCGGCATAGGTGTATTGCTCAGTGCTGGTAAACAGGTTGGGATGGAAGCGACCGTCTCGCTGTTAATTGCCGGTTTTGCTTTAAAAACGCTGGAACTCAATAAACAGCGTGATGCTCTGGTGTTGGTTTATGTGGCTTACTTTGTTGCCGCAACCCATTTTCTTTTTGAGCAAGGTATTCCGCATGCGCTCTATATATTCTTGTTATTAATACTGATCACAGCGTCCCTGAATGCCGCTTGCCAGACCGAGCAGCAAAGGGACTTCTGGCGGCCGTTGAAACGATCGTTAAAGCTTAATCTGCAAGCACTACCACTGATGTTAGTACTTTTTGTGCTGATGCCGCGAGTCGGCCCGCTTTGGTCGGTAGAGCTGAACCAAACGGTGGGACGAACAGGGTTATCTGATCAGCTCTCTCCGGGAGATGTCAGCCAACTGACCCGATCATCTGCCGTGGCGTTCAGGGCTGAATTTGATGGTTTCATACCTGCTGAGCGCGAACGCTACTGGCGCGGTGTCGTCTACAGTGAGTTCGACGGTGTTAAGTGGGTCGTAGGTGATCCTGCTCCAGCGGTGCAGCCTCCCAGGGTCCAAACTGCCCGGCGGTATGAGTTATTGCTTGAACCTTCAGGTAACAACTGGGCTTATAGTCTGGATTATCCGGTTCGGTTAGGCAGTGGCCTTCAACTGCATGCGGATAACACCGTTCGGTTCAATGGCAAATTGAGCCAGCGTCAGACGATCAGCCTGGCATATAGTTCAGAGAAACAGCCGGATCGTCGTCTCGACGGTATGGATTTCTCCCGCTATCTGCAGCTACCTCGAAGTGGTAACCCGCGTACCAGAGTGCTGGTCGCAGAGTTGCTTCAGCAGGGGTTAACTCGTGAGCAGTTGATCGATGAGATATTGGGGCGCTTCAATCACCGATTTATCTATACCTTATCGCCACCGTTGATGAGCGGACGTAACGGTATCGACCAGTTTATGTTCGATAATCAGCGTGGGTTCTGCGGTCACTACTCCAGTGCGATGGCGTTTATGCTGCGACTGGCGGGAATCCCTGCGCGAATTGTCGGGGGCTATCAGGGAGGAGAATGGAATCCTTATGAGCAGTATATGTTAGTCCGCCAATATGAAGCCCATGCCTGGGTTGAAGCCTGGTTAGATGGTCAGGGCTGGGTGCGTCTAGATCCAACTGCTGCCGTTGCGCCTGAAAGAGTCGAACAAGCTGCCGATCAGTTGTTTGCAGAGGAAGACGGATTCCTGGCAGACGAGCCGCTATCGGTCTTACGCCTTGGTAGGGATAGCTGGCTGAATGAGCTCCGGCTGCAATATGAAGCCTTTAACTATCAATGGCAGCGCTGGGTGGTGAACTACCATCATCAGCAACACGGATTACTAAAGGATCTGCTGGGTGAGGTCAATCACTGGCGATTAGTAGGCGCGCTACTGATACCTTTTGTGCTGATACTAGGCGGGATCGCCTGGGGATTGTTAAGAAGAGGCCGCAAAGCAACCCTGCATCCCGTCGACCAACAATACGTAGAATTAACGACTGTGTTGGCTGATATGGGAATCTCTCGTGGACAGGGAGAGGCACCTGGTGACTTCGCTAGCCGAGTTAGCGACTTGTTCCCGCCTGTTGCGGAGGAGTGGCAGAAGTTGACCGAACTCTATCAGCAGCTTCGTTATGCTGAAGCCGATGACCCAAGTGTATTGCGGACGTTTAACACTCAAGCTGAACAGTGTCGGATAGCTTTCAGGCGTAATAGAGGTCGGTTTAATCTGTCTCCATCAGAGACGCAGTGATCTTCTGGCGTATCAAAGGCAAGGTTACCTCTTCGAACCAGGGATTCTTTGACAGCCAAATGTTGTTTCTCGGAGAAGGGTGGGGCAGTGCCAATATATTCCTACCAGTGGCAGGCTGTTGCTGAATCAGTTCTGTTAGTGTCAGCTGGCCATATTCCGGCAGATATTTCTGTTGAGCGTAGCGTCCAACCAGTAGTGTTAGCTTGGGCTGAAGTAGCGGTAATACTTTGTGATGCCAACGCTCACTGCAAACAGCAGGAGGGGCTTTGTCACCACTGCCGGCCTTACCGGGATAACAGAAGGCCATAGAGACCAGTGCAACAAGGTCAGGGTTATAAAACTGTTCAGTTGAGAGTTGTAGCCAGAGTCGCAGCCGGTCGCCACTTGGATCCGACCATAGCTTTTGATGTTGGTGGGCGAGTTTGCCGGGGGCCTGGCCGATAACAAGGATTCTGGCAGCGCCACCAAACTGAACCAGTGGCGTCGGAGGAAGTGGTAGTTGTTCAGCACATAACTCGCATTGGCTAATCTGCTGAGCAACTACCCGGCAATGATCAGGCTTCGGCAGTGGCATCCTGATCCATGATGCTGCCGCCAGCGGAGCCGTTGGCCATTTTGCCGATCTCTTTATCGATAAAGAACAGCCCTTTGCCGTCTTCACCGATGATCTCGATCTTATCCAGAATGCCTTTGAACAGTTTCTCTTCTTCGTGCTGTTCAGCAACATACCACTGCAGGAAACTGAATGTGGAGTAGTCCTGAGTTGTAAATGCAGTGTGTGCCAGTTCGTTAATCTTCTGTGTCACCAGGCATTCGTGCTCAAAAACCTTTTCGAACAGACCTTTAATAGTACCGAATTCGGTTGGTGCTGCTTCGATTGCACCTACCTGGGCCAGAGCACCGGTTTCGTTCACATAAGTGAACAGGCGCTTCATATGTTCCATCTCTTCATCAGCATGCGCGCGCAGGAATTCAGCGCAGCCTTCGAAGCCTTTGTATTCTGCCCATGCACTCATCTGCAGGTAGAGATTTGATGAGTAGAACTCAAGGTTAATCTGTTCGTTGAGCTTGTCGATCATGCTCTGCTTAAGCATCTGTTTCTCCGCTAGCTGATCCGTCCGGACCATGTTCATACCTTTTTGGGCTTGCACAGCCAATCTTTATCTTCGGCGACACGCGCGCATTTTACGCACAGGTAACGATTATGTGCCGTAATACTGGCAAACTCGCTGAAGTGTTTACTGATATCGTCTTTATCAAACTTGCAAAGACTTTTGGCTTTCAGCTTCTTCGCCATTTCGCTTCTCCCACACGGGTAACCTGCGTTGGATCTATATGGTCAGGTGGGTATTTAAGCCGTTAGTGTCTCATATTTCGCTCTTTGTTGCAGTGGCTCACTAGTGATCGCCAAGCTGTTAGAATAGCGCTCCTCCGGTCTCTGTCAGCGAATCAACTTACCTATGCAATGTTATTGTCAGGCGCTTCCTTTCTCATATCAGCTCAGCCATAGCCGGCGCAAAACAATTGCGATTGAGATCAGAGATTGTGAGGTGCGGGTTAAGGCGCCGCTGCGAACAGATCTCCATATCGTTTGTCGTTTGCTCTGGAAAAAGAGGGACTGGATCAATGATCGGTTGGAGCGGGTAACGGTTAACGCAGCGTCTTTCGGCGTAGATGTTCGTGATGGTGGTCGCTTGTTCTGGTTAGGGCAGGCACTTTCTATCCGTGTGGTCTCTGGCAGTCGTTCAGAGATTCACAGAGTTGAAGATGAGCTGGTGGTGTCGGTCGGAAGTCGAGTACGTCGTGAACCTGAAAAAGTCGTCGCTGATCAGCTGAAGAAATGGTGCCGGGAAGAGGCTCAAGTCTATCTCGAAAATCGCATGGAGCATTGGCAGCAAGTGACCGGATTGAGATGCCAGGAATGGCAGCTAAAGGATTACCGGCGTCGATGGGGAAGTTGTGATAATCGTCGCCGGATCCAGCTGAACTGGCGCATTATACTGGCTGATCCAGCTGCGATTGACTATGTATTGATCCATGAACTTTGTCATCTGGAACACTTTAATCATTCACCAGCATTCTGGCGTTTAGTTGCGGAATTTTGTCCGGAATTTAAAGCCTGGAAGTCATACTTCAGACAACGTAATTGTTGGCTGGAATGGTAATGAAATTTGAGCCGGGTCAAACTTTAGTCGGTATCCTCTGCTACCTTTGTCTCAGAGAGATTACAACCCTATTTACAGTATGGTTAGATGGTTCTAGATGAATAACGGCTTAATGCTAAAACGATATAACGCAGTCGGATAAGGCACCCCAGATTCTGCTGGTGGTGCAACGGGGCACGTGTCTGGCTTTATCGACAATAATAAAAAAAGGTGTCGCAACATGGGATGGTATCAGGCGGTCGAAAAGACCTTCTTCAACTCGCTGACGAAGAAAATCGTCGGTAACGTATTTTCTTTACTGCTGCCGCATATATTTCTGCTAGGTCTTTGCCTGCACTACTTCGGCGAAATTGAACCTTTGGTTGCCTCGCTTGAGGGCGAAAAAGCTGCACAGCTCCAGGAAGTTGTCGCCAGTTTCTCGTTGGTAGCAACAGCAACAGTAGTCGCAGCTATTGCGCTGGGCGTTTTCACAATCTTTTTTATGCGTCATCTGTTTCTGCGTCCGATCCGGGAAATGACTACGGTATTGCGGGCGATTAAGGAGAAAGATGGCGATATTTCGGCCACCTTGCCGGAATATACTCACGATGAAATTTCTGAAATGGCACGGGCCTACAATGAGTTCGCTGAGAGCCTGAAGCGCATGATTGCAGAAACCCGCCGCCGTAGCGTCAGTGTTTCACTTAGTGCGACCCAGCTGCAGAAAGTACTGGTCGGGGCTTATGACTCGGTATCCCGCCAGGAAGATCGTGCCTTACAGGTCTTTGAATCCAGTAGCGAAGCGACACAGGCGATTGATGAAATTGCCGGTACAACCCTGACCATCAGCGAACAGAATTCCGCTAATCTGGAAGAGATCCGGATGTCTGGCAATGAGTTGATGAAAGTACTCAATCAGATCCAGGCGGTTAATCAGCTGGCAAGTGGTTTCCAGACGACGGTTGAACAGCTAAGCGAGAATTCCGCCAACATCACTGAAATTCTGTCGATGGTACAGGACTTCTCCGACCAGACGAATTTGCTGGCTCTGAACGCTTCAATTGAGGCTGCGCGAGCAGGTGAAGCAGGCCGTGGTTTTGCGGTGGTTGCAGATGAAGTTCGTAACCTGTCACAAAAAGTGAGTACTGCCACCAGTGAAATAGATCGTAATATCTCCGAAATGACCAACCTGGTCGGTGTCACTCGTAAAGGTGCGACCGACATTCAGGACTATATCAGTAGCACTGAAGGTTTCATTGAGAATACTAACCAGCAGTTCTCTAAATTGGTTGGTGATTTTGAAGCGGTAAATGGGCAGTTGGCAGGTATTAGTGCTGCGATTGATGAGCTCTCTTACACTAATAAGAACTCCCACGGTCATGTAAACCAGATCACTGAGATTGCGGGTGAGATCAAGTCTGAAATGGATCAGTCTAAGATGTTCTCACAGCAGCTTGAAGTGGCAACGGAAGAGAGTCAGGAACTGCTGTCCCGCTTTATTATCGGCTACGGTGGTTTTGAAAACATGATTCAGACTGGCCGAAAATGGGCTGCAGAAACTGTTCAGAACATTGAAGGGCTTTCAACTCAGGGTATAAATGTATTTGATACCCAGTATAAGCGCACTAATGATGGTCAGTTGCCAGAGAAGTTTGATACTGCCTATACCGATTCGTTTGAAGCGAGACTCAGACCACTGTTTGACAGCTTTATCAGCGAGCGACCGGAGTTTACTTATGCGATCGCAGTCGATCGTAACGGCTATGCACCGGCTCACCATACCAAGGTATCTCAGCCTGTCACCGGAGACTTTAACGTCGACAATATGAAGAGTCGTCACCGTCGGATCTTTATGGGTAACCGGGCTGAACAGCGCCGTGCAACCAATACATCGCCGTTCCTGCTGCAAACCTTTATTCGCGATACCGGTGAGGTTCTCAACGATCTTTCTATCCCGCTGTACGTCAATGGTCAGCATTGGGGAGCCTTGATCATGGGCTTTGATCCAAAGAATCTGCTGGATAACAGTGGTGCCGATAGTCAGTCAGCGTCGGTGCAATCGATTGGTGGCGGGGCTGCTTCATCCCCGGTAGCTGGTTATACCCGCAACGCGGCCTGAGGATAAATAGTGTAAAAAAACGCCAGCGATAGCTGGCGTTTTTTTATGCCTGAAAGGCTATTCCTAATCTCTCTCAGGGGCTTTGAAAAACTGCAAAAGTCGGCATAAAAAGGGCCCATAAGTACAATATCTGCAACCATTCTCCACTCATAGAATGAGGATTAGTTTTATGGATACGGGGAGTAGAGGTTGTCTGATTATCATCCATATCCTCAATTGCAAAGGGCTGTTAGTTACTCATTAGATCCAGTCCGTGCGGCAAAGGATTTGCAACAACAGCTTGCAACAGTTTCAGGATTGCAGTTTGTACTCTTTTTCTGTTCTGCAGAGTATGAACTACCAGTGCTTGCTGCAGAGCTTAAGGCGGCGTTTGGTGACCTCGCGGTTGCCGGCTGCACCACCGCTGGTGAACTGACCCCCGATGGTTATGGCCAGAGCTGCATCACTGCCATCGGATTTGGCGATTCAGCCTTTTCTGTGTCGGCTACCTTGCTGGAAGACATGGCCAACTTCGACCTTTCCGGGGCTCAGAAAACAGTTGAGGATCTGACACATCAGTGTCGACAGCGCAATATTGCACCGACCAAAGGGCATACGTTTGTACTGACATTGCTGGATGGCTTATCGAGCCTGGAAGAGTTGTTCCTGGCTAACCTGAACGCGGCGCTTGGCAGTATCGTTCACTTTGGTGGTTCTGCAGGCGACGATATACATCTTGCCAACACGCACGTCTACTGGGATGGCGCTTTTCATAATCAGGCTGCTGTCGTGATTATGGTGAACACCAGCCGCGAGTTTAAAGTGTTCTCCAGCCACCACATGGAAAGTCGTGATCAGAAATTGGTGGTTACACGTGCCAGTGCGGAATCACGTACCGTTTATCAATTAAATGCAGAGCCAGCAGCGGAAGTCTATGCCAAAGCGGTAGGTGTGCCTGTTGATCAGCTTGATCACAACGTTTTTGCGCTTAATCCTTTAGCCGTCAGAATGGGGCAGGAGTACTACGTCCGATCTATCCAGCGGGTTAACGAAGACCTTAGCCTTACCTTCTATTGCGCTGTGGAGAATGGCATCGTGCTAACTGCGATGAAGCCTGGAGATATGTTGGCTGATATCGAGCAGGTACTGGCAAAAATCAGCCAACAGATTGGTGATCCTGAGTTGGTCTTAGGCTGTGATTGTTTCCTGCGCCGCCTGGAGCTGGAGCATCAGGGCGAGAAAGCCGCGATGTCTGAGTTGCTGCAGCGTCACCGGGTCGTCGGCTTCAACACTTACGGCGAGCAGATAGGTGGCATGCATATCAATCAAACCTTCACCGCCGTTGCGATCGGGAGGGATAGCCGTTGACCGTCAAGGAGTCGTTTGCTGAGCTGCAGTATGAAAATGATCAGCTGAAGCAGGAGAACTACCGGCTCCGGCAGATCAATGATGCACTGATTGAACGTGTTGAGGCGACTGGAGGTCAGCGCAGCGATCCCTACGCGGCGTTTGAACACTCCGTTGTGTTAGCTGAGCAGGTGCGTGAGCGTACCGAAGCTTTGAATGAGGCACTCAAAGAGCTCAAGCATAGTAACCGTGCTCTGTCGCAGGCAACGACTACTGCCGAAACTGCACATAACCGATTGATCGATGCGATCGAAAGTATTTCTGATGCTTTTGTGCTCTTTGATCAGGACAGGTGCATGGTGCTCTCGAACAGCCGGTTTCGCTCATTCTGGCAGGGTACCGGTATCGAGTTGGAGCCGGGTATCAGTATTGAGCAGCTCAAGGATCTGGCGCGCCAGCACGGCTTAGTTGATAACCTGGATAACGGTGCCGCTAATGGTCGGGAATTCAGGTTGAGCAATGGCCGTTGGATCCAGCTAAGTGAGCGTGCAACCCGTGACGGTGGTTTGGTGATGTTGTATACCGACATCACAAAGCTTAAGGAGCGGGAAGAGGCCAAGCGGGAAGCAGCGCTTGCGAGTAAGTCCAAACTGTTGCAAAGCACGGTCGACCACCTTTCGCAGGGTGTAGTGCTGATTAATCCAAAGGGTGAATTAGAACTCTGGAATGACCGTTTTGCCGAGTTAGCACAGCTCTCGCCCGAACATTGTCTTGGCGAACTAACCTTTCAGGAGATCTGTCGCGACAAAAACTGGCTGTCAGCCAGTACAGGCGCCAGCGAGCAGTTCCTCAATGATGGTCGGGTGCTGGAAGTGAAAGCTCACCCAGTTGCCAGTGGCGGAGTTGTGAATACCTACACTGATATCACTGAGCGTCACCGCTATGCTGAGACATTGCGTGAAAGTGAGCAATGGATCCGCCTGATTACCGATAATGTACCGGCATTGATCGCCTATATGGGGGCAGATCTGCGTTACCAGTTTACTAATAAGGTATATGACGAGTGGTATGGCTGGCCACGCGGAGAGTTGATCGGGAAAGATATTCGATTGGTTCACGGAGCTGACCGTTTCAAGCAGCTCCAGCCATATATTGAGCAAGCGCTCGAAGGTGATAGTGTCACCTTTGAGATAGAAGAGCTTAATTTGCTGCGGCAACAGCGCTTCCTGCTTAAATCCTATGTCCCGAATCTGGCGAGTGATGGTCAGGTTTTAGGCTTTTTTGTGATGGTGCGTGACATTACCGAAAGGCGCCGAACCGCCGAGGCGTTGCAGCAGGCCTATCAGAATATGGAGCAGCGGGTGCGGGAAAGGACTTCAGAGTTGCTGGAGTTGAACGATCAGCTGCGCGAAGAGATTGATGAACGAATTGAAGTCGAAGGCCGCTTAAGGGACGCCAAAAAAGAAGCCGAACAGGCAAACTTGTCGAAAACAAAGTTTCTGGCGGCTGTTAGTCATGATCTACTCCAGCCATTGAATGCTGCGCGCTTGTTTACCGGCGCTCTGGAAGAGAAGGTTACAGGAGAGCCGTTGGCTCATCTGGTAAGTTCAGTCAGTCATTCACTGCACGGTGTTGAGGGCTTGCTCAGTACACTAGTTGATATATCAAAGCTGGATGCGGGTGTTATCACTGCCGACATTACTAATTTTCCGGTCCAGCAACTTGCCAATAATCTCGCAAATGAATTTAGCCAGATAGCAGAAAGCGAAGGGGTTGAATTTAGCTATGTACCCAGTCGCTGTGTAGTCAAAACAGATAGCCAACTGCTGGCCAGGATACTGCGAAACTTTCTCTCTAATGCGATTCGTTATACCTCTGCTGGCCGGGTTCTGTTTGGCTGTCGTCGTTGTAAAGAGGGCTTACGGATAGAGGTGTGGGATACCGGAATCGGCATTCCTCAAAGTAAGCTGGGCGATATCTTTCAGGAGTTTAAGCGCCTTCACCCGGATGAGGCGGGCGCAGATAAGGGCTTGGGCCTTGGGCTGGCAATTGTTGAAAAGATCTCCAGGATCTTGAACCATCGGGTGTCGGTATCCTCAGTCGAGGGGCAGGGCTCGGTTTTTGCCGTGACATTGCCGTATGGAGATCAACAGCTTTTGCAAGTTCAGCCTGCTATTTCGTCACAGGGGGCGCTGCAACAGCTTAGTGGTGCAGTGATCTGGGTGATCGACAATGATCCGTCAATTTGTGAGGGAATGAGAACCCTTTTACAGGGGTGGGGCGCAGAGGTGATAACTGCCGGTTCACTCGAGAGTCTGACTGCTCAGATTGAGGACATCAACCAACCCGCAGAATTGCTGATCGCTGACTATCATCTTGACCACGATGAAACGGGTTTTGATGTCGCGTTACGGTTGAATCAGCAACGAACCAAGCCCCTGCCTGTACTGATGGTAACGGCTAACTACAGTAATGAACTGAAGCATCAGGCGCTGGCGGAAGGTTTTCAGCTGATTCACAAGCCGGTTAAACCGTTGAAACTGAAAATGATGTTAAGTCATATGCTCAAGTCTGGCTAAGCAGGCTTGAGCATATGAAAGGCTCTTCAGGCCTCTTCGTCCGGTTCGTCGGAAGAGAAGGACTGGCCTTCGGCGGCAAGGTTAAGAATTAACTGCTTAACGTTGCCGTAGGAGAAAGGTTTATTACAGATAGCAGAGACGCCTGCGCTTTGAATAGCGGCGAGTCGGCTCTCGTTCTGTTCAGAGGTGACCATGACAACAGGAACATCTCTTTGATTGCTGTAGCGGCGGATATGTTCGACGAACTCTTTGCCATCAACATTCGGCATATTGTAGTCGGTAATCACCAGGTCAAAATCCGTATGCTTCATTAACTGCAAGCCTTCGGCGCCGTCTTTAGCCTCAATGATATTGCCGATGCCGATACCTTCCAGCATCTGATGAATGTATCTGCGTGACATGCGGCTATCATCAACAACCAGGAGATTCAGATGTTCAAAATCATCTGACTCCGAGATATCAGTATCCTGATCATCGATGTAGTGTGTAGTGCTGACAAGCGCTCGTTGGAGCTCTTCCTGCTGAAACGGCTTAGGCAAAATCGCAACAGCACCAGACTGACGAATGGGTTCGAGATAGCGATAGTGGGTTTCAGACGAGATCAACAGAAAGGTAATTTCAGACAGCCGGGTATCTTCGCGCATTTTTGAAAGCACATCGGTCCCTGTCATATCTGGCAGATGCATTGATGAAATCACAAGGTCTGGTACCTGACCATCCATGTATTCCAGTGCGCTCTGACCATCACTGAATTCTTCGATTTGCTGAATCCCTGTTTTCTTCAGGCAATCAACAATAATTGAGCGTTGTAGTTTTGACGGCTCAATTGCTAAAACAAACAACTGATCTAAATCCATACTCGCTTTCCATTCTGGGCGGCAAATGTGAGACGGTTCAGGTGTATTCTAACACCTTGTTTGTATTGATGCTTTGCAAAAATAAAGACAATTTCCCTAACGGCTTTTCCAGCATTTTGACGCGGATCTATATGTTGATAATAGTGCCTGCCGTCGGCTTTTTCCTTGTCACTGCGACGATTGTTCTCAACAGCTGCGAATAAATTGGTTGATTGATCAACTCCAGCGTTGGATATGGCCGCTATCGAACACCATGTCTGATTGGGCCAGCCGGCAGTTGATAAAGATCCTCTCCTCAGGGCATTGGCAGTAGTTTGCAAGCAAGCGTGCAAGCAGAGCCAGAATTCGCTCAATTTTCTGTTGTTGGCAGAACTCGGGAAGCAGTAGATCAACAATACAGAGATTCTCCGGTTGCTCGTTAACAGCACTACCCTGATGGAAGATTTGCTCTGCGGGGGCTGGGTGCCAGCAAATGGTCAAGTGTGAAGGCTGAATATCCCCAAGCCGACAAAGCTCTTGAGCAAAGTCGCTAATTTTTAGTGCAGGGTAGTCTGAGCGGCTGCTGATTGTGATCACTGGCATCTGCTTGTTACTCCTCCCGAGCAAAGCAATCGATAATGAAGCCTTGAATTCATCGGTAGTGTTTTGCATACACCAGCATAGTACAGGCCCGATGGTCTGACCGGCGGAATTCAGGCGGAGTAGAGCTGAATGAAAGATGCTGGGGAAGAAGAGGAGAGTCGGACCTGAGACTGGTCAGGCCCGTTGGTGAAAGTCTTATCGACGCAGGTACTGTGCAAAATCGATATTGCCTGCTGAAAGCACAGCCTGAATTCTGTTATGCACACCAAGCTTGCGTAAGATCGCTGAAACGTGTGCTTTAACCGTCGTCTCGGCGATATTAAGGTTGTAAGCGATCTGCTTATTGGACTCGCCTTTCGACATCCGTTCCAGAACAAGTAGCTGGCGTCTCGTCAGGGAGGAGAGCAGTTCTGGTGGAATTGCATTGTCGTCATTGCGTGAACTCCGGCGACTCTGGGGTTGGCTGGAGCGGATAATATCGGAAGGCAGGTAAACATTGCCGCCGAGAATCTGTTGCAGCGCCTCGGTCATCTGATCACGTGGTGATGACTTGGTGATAAATCCAACCGCGCCATATGTGATCGCCTGTAGCACGATCTGCTTATCTTCCTCAGCAGAGACGATAACAACCGGAATCGTAGGCGATTCGTTACGAAGTGTGATCAAACCGTTCAGGCCGTTCATGCCAGGCATGTTCAGGTCTAACAGAATCAGATCCAGATCGTCGTGCTCTTCAGTGAGTTTGAGCGCAGAATCAAGGTCTTCCGTTTCGAGCATCTCGCTGTCAGGAAAACTGCCGGAAATGACGTTGATAATCGCTTCGCGGAACAGGGGGTGGTCATCCGCAATCAGTATCTTATACACGCCTTAACTCCTTAATTCTTATTGTTATATCTATCCGGATTAGTCCCCGGACAAAAGATTCATTCAGTTTATAGAAAAACGCAGACCTCGGGAGTACTCCTTTGGTCAACTCAGCATATCTATTGGTTGGCTGCAGAGCCGTCGAAACTGGCCGTCGAGTGTTTCGTTGGCAGTGGCCGCGCAGACTGTTTCGGTAACTGCTGTTCGAGCCATTCCTCGACACCAGAGCGATACCAGAACAATCGTTTATATCCGAGTGACGCGGTATGCTGCACCGCATTCCAGGACATCCAGCAATCGACGTTGCAGTAGAACACCATCGGTTGCTGAAGATTTCCGCTGCTAAGTTTGTTCAACCAGTGGCTCAGGTACTGGCTCCAGTCTTCTTCAAGATGGCCATAGCCAACATTCGGAATCCAGTAACTGCCTTTAATATTTTGCCTTGGCTTACTGGGAACAAAGATCCCGTGTCGCCATGCGACGGGTTGCACATCGAGTAACAGTGTATCCGGTTCCTGCTGCAATAGTTGCTGTAACCGGAGGGTATCTAAAGTTGTCGCGCCTGGAACACTCTCCGGTGTTGGGCTGCGATAGCGGCTGACGCGTAATCCATCGTATGAGAAAAGAATCTCATCTTCCTGCTCTGCACTTGGCCAGTGCTGGCCGTGTGCTTGCGCTAGTGGGTAGAGCAGTGTCAACAGCATCAGTACAGAAAGCTGTATCTTCATAAAATGACCTCACGAAACATCATTACACCGCGATTGTGATAGATCGGTGAATGCTACTCTGGCGCTAAAAAAGCAGTACTAAAGTACTGTTTTTGCGCTTTTGTAGTGCGCTTTCAGGTCAATAAAGTGTTTTTTATAAGCCTTAAGTCGTAGTTTTGGTTGTTTGCTAGCTTTTTGCCGGTACAGCACTTCGTTTAGCAGCTTTTTGTGGATTAAAGCCGATCACTGCCAGGCTGCCGAAAACTCCTGTTGTGAGCAGTGTGACCAGTAAAGCATCGAGATTAAATTGCTGATAGAGGCTGAATCTCACCAGTTCTACGGCGTGAGTAAATGGATTGTATTGGCAGATCCAATAGAGAATCTCGCTGGATTCTCTCATTTTCCATAATGGGTAGAGTGCTGAAGACATAAAGAACATAGGGAAAATGACAAAGTTCATAACCCCGGCAAAGTTTTCTAATTGACGGACAAATGAGGAGATAAAGAGTCCAATAGCGCCCAGCATAACAGCAACTAAAAAGAGCGCTGGTAACGCCCATAGATAGCCAGCTAAGGGGGGATCGACATTAAAAAACCAGGCAATAGCAAGAAATGCGTAAACCTGAGTCAGCGATATCAAAGCAATTGCCATCAATTTGCTGATCAGCAGAAAGGGTCTTGGTAATGGGCTCACCAGTAATACCCGCATACTGCCCATCTCGCGGTCATACACCATCGATAGGGATCCCTGCATGCCGTTAAAGAGCAAAATCATGCAGCACAGGCCTGGTGCTATATAGACCTCATAGGTGATATAGGTTTCATAGGGTTCTATGATCGAGATTCCCAGTGCAGCCCTGAAACCTGCAGCAAATACCACCAGCCAGAGCATCGGTCGAACCAGAGAACTAAGAAAACGGCTGCGTTGATGGATAAAACGCAGAAACTCGCGGTACAACACGCCGCGGAAACAGTTCCAGAAAGCGGTGTGCATCAGGCATTCTCCGTCGCAGTAAAGTAGCTGAAAGCGTCACTCAGAGTTGCCTGCTGACTGCGCTGGCAAAGTCCGGCAGCAGAGGTCGCCGCCAGCACTTTCCCTTTGTGCAGCAGGATGACAGGGTCATCTTCTGAGATCTCTTCAATCAGGTGGGTTGTCCAGAGCACTGTCAGCTGTTGATCAGTGCACAGGCTGCGGACGTGTTCATTGATCTGCTTGCGGGTAGCGGCATCAAGCCCGACAGTGGCTTCGTCGAGTAACAGGATTGACGGTTGATGCAGTAACGCTCGTGCGATCTCCAGACGTCGGCGGTGACCACCGTTGAGATTGCGAACTTTATCTTTTCGCCGTTCAGCCATCTGCATGCGTTCCAGCTCAGTGGCTATGCGCTGTTCAAGGTGCTGGCCTGAGAGGCCATGCAGGGCTGCGTGATAACGTAGGTTTTGCTCAACACTCAGATCGAGGTCCAGGGTCGTTTGCTGAAAGACCACGCCGATCTGACGCATCACTGAAGCAGGTTGTTTGTTCAGTGAGGTGCCATTGACGAGCAGTTCGCCCTGTTGCATCGCATACAGTCGCGTCAGCAGGGCAAAGAGTGTTGACTTGCCTGCCCCATTCGGGCCAAGCAGGGCATTCAGGCGGCCCGGTTGAAGGCGAAAGGATACCTGTTCCAGTGCCTGGCGTGCGCCATAGCTAAAACTGATATTTCGGGCTTCGATGGTCATACTGCTATACCGCCTGAAGTGGGTTGAGTTATTAGAGCGTGACTACGCCCCATGGGTAGCGACCCACTTTGATCGATTTCACGACTTTCATTTTATCGATATCGATCACTGAAACATCGCCACTCACACCGTTGGTGGTCAGCAGTTGTTTCTTATCCGGGGTGAAATCCATATGCCATACACGGCGGCCCACCAGCAGGTAATCCAATACCTCGTAGGTCTTAGCGTCAACGACCGCGATGTGGTTAGCCGGGCCCAGAGCGATAAACGCATATTTACCATCATCGGTCAGTTTGACGCCGACTGGCTGGATCTTATCCGGGTGGATGCCTTTGATTTCAAAGTTCAGCTTGTTGGTAATCTGACGCGTGGCTACATCGATGATTGAAACGGTACCGCCGATCTCAGAGCTGGCCCAGAGAATCTTGCTGTCTTTGGTGAATTCAACGTGACGTGGGCGTTGGTCCACCAGAGTGTTATCAACCAGTTCCCAGGTATTTGTATCTATCCAGTGAACCATGTTTGTTGTTTCACTGGTATTCACTGCAATCTTGCCATCTGGGCTGACGGCCATGCCTTCCGGCTCGACGCCAACATCGATCTGAGCAAGTACTTCAGATGAATCAACATCTACAACGGTTACCAGTGCATCGTCTTCATTGGCGATGTAGAGGTGTTTGTTGTTTGGCGCCAGAGCAAACTGCTCAGGGTCTTCGCCGGACGGCAGCTCGGCAATAATAGTGCGGGTTTTAAGATCCATAATCTGCACGGTGTCTGAATCACTGGCGCAGATATAGAGTTTGGTTTTGTCTTTTGACAGGGTAATACCACGAGGGCGCTGGCCCACTTCAATGGTATCTATCACTTCCATCTTTGCCAGATCGATCAGTGACAGAGTGTCATCTTTTTCGTTAGACACATAAGCCAGTGGAGAGGCCGCGGCGATAGTGCTGCTAAGCATCAGGGCGGCGGCCAGTGGGGAACGCATCAGTTTTTTCAGTTTCATGGGGAACTCCGTAAAGGTTTTTAAAGCACTCGACATTTGCTTTCAGGTTTATCGAACCCCAGAGTGTCCAGGTCGGTAACCGGATGCAGGAATCCTTCCTGCGGAGATTGTGATACCAGCGAACGAGGCTGGATCAGCGGAATAGGTTGGCGCAACTGACCGCTCCAGTTGCGGTAGTTCATCTTGCGGCCTTTAAATGCGGCGAGCTGGAATTTATCGGAGGCGATGTAGTTGCGAACCGGTTCCAGATCAGTTGTTTTAATTTGGGTAACGGCCTCGGCAACACTGCGAACGGCTGCCCAGGAGGCATAGTCGTGGCCAGTCATCCAGCGATTGGCCAGTTTTTCAAAGCGGCTCTGTAATTGTGCCGCGCCCCATTGTTCAACCACCCGGTGCCAGGCGACTGGCTTAAGCCCCTGTGTGCCGGCAACGGGTCTTGGTAGCCAGGTGTTGTATTGAACGTACTCGCCGAAATCACCAGATTCATCTGCAACTACAACTACGTCATAGTCGTCGCCTACTTGTGTAAAGAGGGGGAGTTCTTTCTGCGCGGTGCGGCGCAGATCGGTATCAAAGCTCCACTGTTTTTCAGCGACTATATTCTGGCCAAAACGTTTGGCTGTGCGTTTAAGGGAGTCTGCATAGGCTTTATCTTCAGGCCTTTGGCCCGAAATCAGCAGCCAGTTATCCAGTTTACGGGCTTTAAGCCACTGCCCCAGAGCGTCTGTCAGCATCGCCCGGCTGGGTATGGTGTGTAGCAGGTTTTCGCTGCAGAGCTGTTGGCGCAGCTGGTTGTCGCTGCTACCGGCGTTAAAAATTAACGCATTATCGCCTAGTGTTTCGGTCAGCTGCTTAAGCTGAGCTGCAGGCATGTTAGCGACAAAGTATTGGATACCTTCGGCTTGCAGGCGCGTCGCTGCTTTGATGATCTCGGCCGGATCCTCAGTGGTAACAGCCTGCAGCGAGTAATGATGTTTTAGAAATTTGCCGGTTGAGTTGCTATCCCGGATGCCCAGCTCTGCGCCACGCAGGCCTGCATCTTCCGGCTCCGGCAGGATATTCGAGAGTACCGGGGCTTGTTCCTGCTCCAGTTCCAGATATGCCACCTGAATGTTCAGCTTATCGCTGGCAGCAGCATTACACGCACATGCAGCCAGAACCAGGCCTGGCCATATTTTTCGGGGGGTAAGCATCGAGTCACCTACAGCTGGTTGTTGTTTTTATGACACTCGAGGCTTTCAGAATAAGGGCGCAGGAATAGCGTGGAAATATGAAGAAAGTACAAAAAAAATAGTGCTGAAGTAGCAGATTCAAATTTGAATTTGCTCTCTAGCATGTGAATCACCGACAACAAGAACGGATAAAAGAGGTTAGTTATGCGTTTGTTTAAGACTGCGGCCATTCTGGGCCTGACTCTGGCTACAACGGTTTCTGGTACTGCCGTAGCGGAAGGTGATCTGACACGTCGTCCGGCTGCTCTGCCTGATCTGGTAATGGGTAATGAAGAGAGTGATTACTCTATGTCTCAGAAGGAGTACAGCTTGGAAACGGGTAAATCGTACAAGCTTAAAATCGTATCTTCTGGTCAGAAAGAGTATGCCCTGCAGGCGCCTGAGTTTTTTGCTTCTATCTTTCTGCGTAAAGTTGAAGCGGGAGATATGGAGATCAAGGCTGTTAGCCTGACGGAACTGGAATTTGAACAGGAAGGTGAAGCCGAGATCTACTTCGTACCTGTTAAGCCGGGTGCGTTTGAGTTCGCAATCGACGGCCTGGAAGGTAAAGGCATGGTCGGCGTATTTAACGTCAAGTAATACCCTCGTCATCATTCGGGCCAGTTAAACCCTGTCGGTGTCACGATTTTAACTGGCCGGAGAGTTTTACAGGATAAGGTGGATGCGAAGTCGTATTCATCTCGGGTAATATCCTGTATGCAATAATTCTCCGGAGTGATGGATGAATGAGATGAAAGCTGTTTATCGGCTGATGTTGCTAGTGTCCGCAATGTTTTTGATTGCGATGCTGCTGGTGCTCAGTCTAATGGTTAGCCAAGCTGAGAAAGATGTACGGCGAGAGGTTGAAGCAGGCTTCGGCTTTGCTGAACAGCTTTTGCGTGTTGCCCAATACGATCCTGCCCTGCTTGAACCTATGCTCGATGGCAAGACTCGTCATGTAAAGATCGAGATTTCTGGTGTATCTGCGCCTGAGCAGGAAGCTGAGGAAGAGGAAGTTCCAGAGTGGTTTCAGCAGCTGTTTGTGGGCGCGGTTGAAGGACTTAAACCTGTTCGTCAGTTGATGCCTGACCGTCAGCATGAATTGGTCATGACCCCGGACCCGCTTGATGAAGTGGAAGAGGTTTGGGAATCTACTATTCAGACACTGTTGCTCTTCTTACTTGCTGCAGTGCTCTCAAATTTGGCAATTTTTGCAGGCGTTCGTTACGCGATGAAGCCGATTGCGCTCTTTCTAGAAGCGCTGGATGAAATTCGGCAGGGGCGTTTATCTGCCCGTTTGAATAACTTCTCTCTGCCAGAGCTACAACGCATCGGGCAGCACTTTAACAATATGGCGGATAGTCTGGAGAAAGCGCAGCAGCAAAATCGTCAGTTGTTAGCGCAGCAGTTTGAACTGCAGGAAAAAGAGCGAGCCCATCTGGCCCGCGAGCTTCACGATGACCTTGGCCAGTATGTAACCGGTATTCGCGCACAGGCATTCATGATCAGTCATACGGCGGCTGAAAATAAGCTACTGACAACAACAGCTGATAGTATCGTTGGCCACTGTGACCAGATGCAGCAAGGATTTCGTCAGCTGGTAAGGTCTCTTCATCCGGTGATACTTGAGCAGCTTGGTTTGAGTGGCGCGATCCGCACATTGGTAGATCAATGGCAACAGAGCCACGGTATTGAATGCCGCTTATCAATCACTGAGCCGCTACCCGACCTTAGCGATGAGCAGCAGACCCATATATATCGTTTGTTACAAGAGGCGCTGCACAATGTTGTTCAGCACGCGGATGCAGAGCGCGTTGAAATTACCCTGGCAGCGAACGATAACAGCCTGACGGTTGGGGTTACTGACAATGGTAAAGGGATTGAAGAATATTCACAGGGCCTTGGTCTTCGTTCGATGAAAGAGCGTGCGCATATCTTAGCTGCTCGTTTACAGATCAATTCTGAACCAGGGGCGGGTGTATCAGTCATACTGACGATGCCATTAAAATCACAGACAGCAGGAGTAGAGTTATGAATATAGTTATCGCTGACGACCATGCGGTGGTTCGTCAGGGCTACGCCAGCCTGCTGAGCGTGATGTTAGATGATTGCACGACTATTGAAGCGGGTAGTGGCGAGGAAGCCTGTACGGTTTATCAATCGGCTGCTCCTGATCTGCTTATTCTTGATGTAAACCTGCCAGGTATCAGCGGGATTGAAACCGCAAGGCGGATTCTGCAACGTGATCCTGAAGCGCGCATTCTGTTCTTCAGTATGTACGATGAAATTCCGTTGGTGCAGCAAGCGCTGGATACTGGCGCTAAAGGCTATATTACTAAGAATAGTTCTCCCGATATCTTACTGGATGCCGTTAAAAAGGTTTCCCTTGGCAACGTGTATGTCGAGCACGAATTGGCGATGCGACTGGCAATGCAGCGCCCTGAACAGGTTGATGCTCGTCTGCAGGAGATGACTCAACGAGAGTTTGAGATCTTCGTTATGCTGGCGCGAGGGCTGAGTACCAAAGCGATAGCGGAGCAGCTCTGTATTAGTGCTAAGACAGTGGCTAACTACACTGCGATGCTAAAAAGTAAGCTGGATGTCGCTTCGACTGCAGAGCTGGTTCATCTGGCGATCGAAACCGGTGTTATTCGTGTTGGAGCGACTGAAGAGGTTGCTCACTAATCCCGTTTGGATAGCAAGTTTAACGACTAAAATGGATAAGGCATGGAATCTCTAAGCCTTATCCCAACTCTTCATGTTCCCGGCAGATCAGCTCAATCTCATCAACTGACAACGCTTCTTTTGTCAGATTGCAAAAGTATCCGCCGCTTTCGAGCTTTTGGTTGTGCCGGCAGCTGCGACACTGACCAAAGCTTCTCATTCCATTCTGGGCCTGCAGAACTTTCAGTAACTCTGAAAGGCTCTCTTCAACGCTCTGTGTTTGCTGATCAGAGAAGCCACTGATAGCACTTCCCAGCATGGGAGAGGGCATAAGTTGATCAACCAGTTTGTTGCCTTCTGGCGTTAAGTGCAGGTGCACAATTCGGCGGTCTTCAGTATCAGGCTGCTTTTCTATCAGTCCTTTCTTCTCAAGTACCTTTAGTGATTGCGAGACAGTGCCTTTGGTCAGTCCAAGGAAGTCGGTTACTGCCTTTGCTGTATCTGAATATCTGTTGCAATGGGATAGGTAGTAAAGCGCATCGCATTGCACTGGTTGTAGTCCTGCGTCCCCCGCCAAACCGCGCATTTCGTTACGCAGTAGTGCAGACAGGCGCTCTAGTAGTTGCTGTGTTATCAGTGCGTTCATTTCTCAATAGTATCGAATCGATACAATGTTGACAAATGGATTATCGGTGTGTAATTGTAAATATGGTATTGAGTCGAAACTAATTATTTGGGAGTAAGTTATGTCTTTCCGGTCAAAGCTGTATGCAGCTGTTCATAATGAAAAGCAATCCGGATTGCGGAAATGGGGAGCTACTGCTGTGCTGAGTGCGATGGTGGTAACGCTAACCGGGCAGGTAAAAGCTCATGATGGTGGATTACATTCTGATCATTCACCGGCGCAGTTGCCTGCGTTTGATATTGTGCATACGAAAATTACGTCTGAAGGAAATATCGCAACTTTCCATATGGCCGTGTCTGGTAACGCCGGAGAAGTTCGACCTCTGGCGACAGGGAAGCTGGCGGGGAGTGACGTTTTTTCTTATGTCTGGCCGACGACGTTGAATAGCAGCGAGGTGGGTTTTGAAAAGGATCAGGGAATTCTGGCGCTTGCGGTAACAGCCCATCCGGACTTTGATGATACCCCTTTGTTTGATGAAAACGGTGATGGCGAGCGGGGGAATGATGGCAATGTCTGGCATAGCCATTGGGTTGTTTTGGCACCAAATGACAGTTGTGGTGATGGCGCATTAGGCGTCGTTGATATACCTGAAGGTGTTACGCCTAGGTTGCCGAATACATGGCCTGGGTTGCCATTGCTGCTGGATAGCCCGGGTTGGGATCCTGTTTTCAATGGCGACACGCTGGAGGTACGAGTTCCGTTCCCCGCCGCCTCTAATATTGCACAAATTTCATTTGATGGCGTAACCGCCGGGTTGCGGGTGAATCAAAGTGTCCATGCTCCGCTGTTATGTGTTGTTGATGTAATGGATGTGGCATCAGCAGATTTGAGCCTGCCGGGGCGGGTTAACCAATAGCGGATGAGTGGGCAGGGAGGTCCCCGATGAGAGGAAAGCAGATGATTAAATATGGTCAGAAAGCACCAGAGCTAACCGTTTCTCAATGGCTAAATGTTGAGAGCGATCTATCACTTAGCCAGCTTCAGGGTAAAGTGGTGGTATTGCACGCTTTTCAGATGCTCTGTCCCGGATGTGTGACGCACGGAATTCCGCAAGCAGCCGCTGTAGCCGAGATGTTCAGTGTTGAAGATGTGCAGGTTATCGGGCTGCACACTGTGTTTGAGCATCATGATGTGATGACGGTGGCAGCGCTTCAGGCGTTTTTACAGGAGTATCGGGTGCAGTTCCCGGTAGCTGTCGATCAGGTTGCCGATCATGGTCCTATACCAAAAACCATGCAGGCGTATGGGCTGGAAGGCACGCCGTCTCTGATTCTGATTGATCGCAGCGGTCGCATACGGCTTAAGCATTTTGGTCGTCTGAGCGATATGCAGCTGGGTAGTATGATCGGTCAGCTAATTTGTGAGGAGCCAGAAGCATCAGCCGCTTGGCCAGAGGAAAATAGTTCAGATCAAAAAGGTGGTGATTGTTCGCCTGACGGCTGCAGAGTGTAAATTTCCCCCGCTCGCAAAGAGCGGGGGGATGCTTCCGTCCATGGAAGCGATTGGGTTGGGTAAACCCTGTCGAGTGTCGAGATTGATACTGAATGTTTACTCGCGAATAGGATAGAGATCTATTCCCGTTGATGTCGGGAAATTTTCCCGAAGCTGATCATTCACCTTAGGTGCTAAAGCCAATGCCTACTCCCTGCTGGTGATATGACGCTTATTGTCTGATCTGCAGCGTCAAGATCGCCATGGTTATCTATCCGGTTTAGGTAAGACTCAGTGTCAGACTTTACGCGAGCTACCGCTAAAGGTTTTGTTAATCGGTGGTGCTCGCATCCGTTTCGTCTAAGGAAGTATCACCTGTATTGGTCAAGGGGATAGTGTCTGTAAAGAGCCTCTGGTGATGCGAGGGGAGACGTAAAAGCTACTACCAACGGACGATATTTTGGCCGCCAAAGTAGAATTGGGGGTTCTGGTTGACTAAGCCATGATGAATGGCGTTTCAGGTTGGCGGTGCACCGATAACCGCACAGACCTCAGGTCTCTGCGTAATAGCACCGGAACAAAAATGTGGTGAACCAAGATGATTAAGAATAAAAAACTGACGTCTCTCGCTGCTGCTGCAGTGCTCTCTTTCTCCGCTGGTCAGGTGATGGCTCACGGTGATGTGACCCCCCAGTCAGTCGACGTTTCTGCGTTAAAACCACTGGGTGAAGAGTGGCTGGAAGAGAATCCATACCGTTCAGACTACGAAAACTATGCTGAAGCCCTGAAAATTGGTGAGTCCGCTTACACCCAGAACTGTGCGCGTTGCCACGGTCTGGAAGCGATCTCCGGCGGTATCGCGCCTGACCTGCGTTATCTAGAAGCAGGTATGGATGGCGACGAATGGTACCAGTACCGCGTAGTGAACGGCGCGGTGCGTGATGGTCGTGTCTACATGCCAAAAATGGCTGAGCACTTGAGTCAGGAAGCTCTGTGGGCTATTCGTTCCTGGTTGGAGTCTGTTCGTGTTGATGAATAATCTTAACGCTCTGATTCTTCTCTGCTGCGCTTGCCTGGTTCCCGGGCAGGCGTTTGCGCGTCTGTACGATGACGTTATTGCCAGCGGTTACCTGCGGGTCGGCGTTTATCGTGACTTTCCCCCTTACTCATATCTGAAAGATGGTAAACCCGCCGGTATCGATGTCGAGATCGGACAACGTATTGCTGATCGCTATGATCTGGAGATGCGAATTCATTGGATTACCCCGGATGAAAACCTCGAAGACGACCTGCGTAATAATGTCTGGAAAGGCCATTACCTGGATAAAAACGAGGAGCAGCCACTGGCGCTTAAGCAGCTGGCCGATGTAATGATGCGGGTTCCTTATGATCGCGAATACTCTTATATGCGCGACTCTATAGGCGAGATCATCAATGAGCAGGTCGTGATGTTTGGCCCATACCAGCGTGAACGCTGGCAGGTTGCCTATGATCCGAAAAAGATCGAGTCGGTTTCCACCGTAGCAGTGTTCCAGTACCACCCGATCGGTGTTGAGATCGATAGTCTGCCAGATTTCTATCTGACTTCAGCGATGGGGGGGCGGATGCGCAATAACACTCACCATTACCCAACGATCATGGAAGCTTTTGAGCAGATGAAACTGGGTAAAGTGGATGCGGTGATGGGGATGCGTGCTCAGATCGACTGGCTACAAAGCCAGAACCCGGCTGAGGGCTTCGAACTAGGGGTCAACGGCTATCCGATGATGGGTAAGCAGCAGTGGGATATTGGTATGGCGATCAAACATACCTATCGCCAGCTGGGCTATGCGATCGAAGAGGTGGTCGATGGTCTGGTACGCAGTGGAGAGATGGAGAAAATCTATCTGGCTCACGGTTTGAGATATGAAAAACCGGGGCTCTATCAGGACGTGCAGCAGTAAAAGCGCTGCACATCCTGAAGATCAACAGGAGGTTGATATGCGTTTGAATATCGTTTCCGGTTTGCTCGCAGTGCTGTTCATGTCTGCGGGTCCAGTATTGGCCGCCGAGCAGGCTGACCCATTGGGCTCACCCATGTGGCAATACATGCGTAACCATTTCCTTGGTGATGCACCTTACCAGTTTGACGACCGAATCAGGGTCGAACTTCCCGAATTTGCAGAAGATCCTACGCAGGTTCCAGTGACTGTTGATGCCTCGGCGTTAGACGGGTCGATTGAGAAAATCATCGTTTGGGCTGACCTGAATCCGATCCAGCATATCTTTTCCTATTATCCACACCCGGAGGTGAAATCCCGTGTTTCGCTTCGCTTCAAGGTGCAGCAGGCGACAGCTGTGCGTGCAGCGGTACTTACTAAGTCCGGTGAATGGCGCGTTGGCACGGCCTATCTGGATGCTGCTGGCGGAGGCTGCACAACGCCCAGTGTTGGCAATGCAGACCCTTACTGGGAAAGCCATCTGGGCGAGATTCAGTCACGTTATTTCCAGCGCGGCGATAGTGGCCGCTACAAGTTTCGCGTGATTCACCCGATGGATACCGGTCTGGTCGATGGCATACCTGAGTTTTTTATCGAACAGGTGGTGTTACGTCATCCTGAACAGGGCAATCTGTCTCGACTGGAGCTGTCTCAGCCGGTGAGTGAAAATCCGGTGATCAGCTTTGATCTGAAAAAAGCTGATGGCTATCAGCTTTGGCTAAGAGATAACAACGGTAATGAGTTCAGCCAGACGCTGTAACAGGGGAGCACCGTAATGAGAAGATTACTAATCGGTATGGCCTGTCTGGTGCTGTTGGCTGGTCAGGTATTTGCGGGTGGCTACCAGCTGAAGCCCGAGAAGATTGCTGAAAATACCTATCTGGTAACCGGGAAACTCGAAGACTTCAGTAACCGAAATGGCGGTAATATCGTCAACACGGCATTTGTTGTGACAGAGCAAGGGGTGGTGTTGTTTGACACTGGCCCCTCGCGACAATATGGCGAAGCACTTCGTGCTGCAATTGCTGAAGTGACTAATCAACCTATAGTGCATGTCTTTAATAGTCATCATCACCCGGATCACTTCTTGGGCAATCAGGCATTTGCAGATGCAACCATTTGGGCGTTGCCTGAAACAGGTAAACAGATTGCCCAACATGGCGATGCCTTTGCAGAAAATATGTACCGGCTGATAGGTCACTGGATGAAAGGCACCGAGGTTCAGCTGCCATCAAAACCTCTTAAGCAGGAGGAGATGGACTTAGGTGGGCATCGCTTTAAATTTATGACCTTTACCGGCCATAGTGGTGCAGATCTGGTGATGCTGGACCAAACCACAGGCGTACTCTTTGCCGGTGATCTGGTGTTCTATCAACGCGCATTGACGACCCCCCACACACCCGGTGTGGCTAATTGGGTATCCGACCTGCGCTCATTGGCAAAGTTAGATTACAAACTGTTAGTTCCCGGTCATGGGCCTGTTAACAGTGGTAAGGAATCTATCCAGCAGACAATTGCTTATCTGAGCTGGCTGGATCAGACGCTGAAAACAGCAGCAGAGCAAGGACTTGAGATGACCGAAGTGATCGGGTTGACGCCTGACCCTGCCTTTAATCAGCTGAAGGTTCGTCGGTCGGAGTTTACCCGCACAGTCGCTCACCTGTATCCCGAATACGAAGAGCGCGCCTTTACTCAATAACCATCCATTCTTAATAGAACCGGTTTCCGCTAAGGGAACCGGTTGCACTTATATGGTCAGCGCTGGTCGCCCGTTATCCGTACCTTTCAGGCGGGTATTACTACCAAGTAACTATAAAAGTTGTGCTGGCGGTCAATTGTTGGAAATCGACCAAATCTCAAGAATGTGGGCAGGGTTCGGGAAAATTTCCCAAAGCCTCCGGGATGCTTTTTTAGCTCGGGTGAACACGCTGTTGCGACTGGCTCTGGCCGAATTGCGCAGCACCTGAATCGGAACCTATTAGCCTGCGGGTTAATAAAATAAGAATGATTTCCGCAAAGGAGACGGTAATGAGCACAAATGGTCGTCGTAACAGCTTCGCTGTTACCGCATTAGTCGCAGCTATGTCGGTGTCCGGCATGGCGACAGCTGCTGTAACAGATCAGGATATCCTGAATGACCAGGCAACAGCTGAAGATGTTGTATCAAACGGCATGGGTCTGCGCGGTCAGCGTTACTCCATGCTGGACAAACTGAACACTGAAACCGTTAAAGAACTGCGTCCTGTTTGGGCTTTCTCTTTTGGTGGAGAGAAACAGCGTGGTCAGGAATCACAGCCAATGGTGAAAGATGGCGTGATGTATGTAACGGCTTCTTACTCCCGTGTATTCGCAATCGATGCGAACACCGGTGAAGAACTGTGGGAATATAATGCGCGTCTGCCAGATGGCATCATGCCATGCTGTGACGTGATCAACCGTGGTGTTGCTCTGTACGACGATCTGGTTATCTTCGGTACTCTGGATGCCAAGCTGGTCGCACTGAATAAAGACACTGGTAAAGTGGTATGGAAAAAGAAAGTAGCCAGCTACAAAGAAGGTTACTCCATCACTGCTGCTCCACTGGTCGTAAATGGCAAAGTAATCACCGGTGTATCTGGTGGTGAATTCGGTATCGTGGGTAAGGTAGAAGCCTACAACGCTAAAACCGGTAAAATCGTCTGGACTCGCCCGACTGTAGAAGGTCACATGGGTTACATCTGGAAAGATGGTAAGAAAGTCGAGAACGGTATCTCCGGTGGCAAACCAGGTCAGACATGGCCAGGTGACCTGTGGAAGAGCGGTGGTGCTGCAACATGGTTGGGCGGTACTTACGACGCCGATACTAACTCCCTGTTCTTCGGTACTGGTAACCCAGCACCTTGGAACTCCCACATGCGTCCTGGTGACAACCTGTTCTCCTCCTCCCGTCTGGCGATCGACCCGGATACCGGTAAGATCAAATGGCACTTCCAGACCACCCCACACGATGGCTGGGATTACGATGGCGTAAACGAACTGATCGCTTTCGACTACAAGGATAACGGTAAGACAGTTAAAGCGGCAGCGACTGCTGACCGTAACGGTTACTTCTACGTCCTGAACCGTGAGAACGGTGGTTTCATCCGTGGCTTCCCGTTTGTAGACGAAATCACCTGGGCGAAAGGTCTGGATGAAAATGGTCGTCCAATCTACGCAGACGCATTCCGTCCGGGTAACCCTGCCGCTTCTGAAGATGGCAAGAAAGGTTCTTCCGTACGTGCTGTACCTTCCTTCCTGGGTGGTAAGAACTGGATGCCAATGGCATATAGCCAGGATACCGGTCTGTTCTACGTACCTTCTAACGAATGGGCGATGGATATCTGGAACGAGCCAACAGCGTACAAGAAAGGCGCTGCCTACCTGGGTGCTGGCTTCACCATCAAGCCACGTGCTGAAGACCACATCGGTGTTCTGCGCGCGATGGACCCGAAAACTGGTAAAGAAGTATGGCGTTACCAGAACTATGCTCCACTCTGGGGCGGTGCTATGACTACTAAGGGTAACCTGGTATTCATCGGTACCCCTGAGGGTTACCTGAAAGCATTCAACGCTAAAACAGGTAAAGAGCTGTATAAGTTCAATACTGGTTCCGGCATCGTTGGTTCCCCAATCACCTGGGAACAGAACGGCGAACAGTACGTATCTGTTGTATCCGGTTGGGGTGGCGCGGTTCCACTATGGGGCGGCGAAGTTGCCAAGCGTGTGAAGAACTTCAACCAGGGCGGTACCGTCTGGACGTTCAAACTGCCTAAATAAGTAGTTTGAGTAGCGCTAAAAGGGCTCGCAATTGCGAGCCTTTTTTGTTGCGCCAGACCATCAGACAGTAATCGCGGACGAACGGGCATATCTAAAGGACTAATGATTACTGTTAGATAACACTCTTGTCTGAAGAAGGTGGGGGACCCGATGAGCAAGGTTGTTATCTATACCAAGAGTTACTGTTCTTTCTGTCGCTCAGCGAAGCAGTTGCTGCGAAGTAAGGGCTTTAAGTATGAAGAATACGATGTCACGCATGATGATAAAAAATGGCGCGAGATGGTGAAGAAAAGTGGCCGGAGGACGGTGCCGCAGATCTTTATAGGTGAGCGTCATGTCGGTGGATGCGACGACCTGTTCTCGATGTTGTTCTGAATTCTGCACCAATCTGTTACTGCATATAGACAAATTCTGCATTGATTCGCCCTGAGCCAAGCGTTAATCTGCCCGGGTTCTCAGGGCGGGGTGAAATTCCCCACCGGCGGTAATATCTTCATGATAAAGCCCGCGAGCGCCGACAATGTCGGGTCAGCAGATCTGGTGAGATTCCAGAGCCGACGGTGATAGTCCGGATGGGAGAGAATCAAATATGCATAGTGTCGTGCAGGTATCGCTGTGGCTTTGCCATGGTGCTGTATGGCATCTCGCTGTTGGCTGGTTATCGGATTTTATTCGGTAGACCGGTGTCTCTACGCCCTGATTCTGGTTTTCAATTATTGAGGTTTAAACCATGAGTCAGTCTTTACTTACTTCCTATGGCAATCCGATTGAGCGGGTTGAAGCAGCACTGATCGCGTTACAGGCCGGTCAGGGCGTTCTGGTGGTGGATGATGAAGATCGCGAAAATGAAGGCGATATCATCTACTCAGCCGAGCATCTGACCCCGCAGCAGATGGCGCTGATGATTCGCGAATGCAGTGGTATCGTTTGTCTCTGTCTGACAGACGAAAAGGCTACTGAGCTGGAACTACCGCAGATGGTCGCTGCAAATAACAGCCAGAACGGTACTGCGTTCACTGTCAGTATCGAAGCAAAAGAGGGGGTCACCACTGGTGTCTCCGCTGCCGATCGTGTGACAACCATCAAAACCGCTATCGCAGCTGATGCAAAGCCGACTGATCTGGCTCGGCCTGGTCATGTATTCCCGTTACGGGCTAACGCTGAAGGCGTATTAGGTCGCCGCGGCCATACCGAAGCGACTGTCGATCTGATGAGGCTATCGGGTTTAGCGCCTGCCGGTGTTTTGTGTGAGCTAACCAATCCGGATGGCACTATGTCCCGGTTGCCTGAGATTGTGGCTTTCTCAAAACAGCATCATATGCCTGTTTTAACAGTTGAAGATATTGTCGAGTACCGTCAGCAGCTGTTAGCTCAGGCAAGCTAATCAGTATTTCATCAGGCAGCAGGCTTTAGTCCGGCCAGCTGCCTACTCTCCTTCAGGGCTAAAATGCTGCACTGCGTTATAAACCCTCAATCAGTACGTCTACTACCAAATAAGTAATTTTTGTGTGCCATCGGATGATATCTGAGTTTGCCTGTCGCGGCCTACACTGGCTGTACATGGAATGGCATGGCGGCTTCGGGATGTGATGGGTTGCCAGCCATCGACTTTACTCTCACCGACATAAGTCGGGTAAATAACAATAATCGAGGCGACACAACCATGATTTACGCTCAGCCAGGCACAGAAGGCTCCGTAGTATCTTTCAAACCACGTTACGGCAACTTTATCGGTGGCGAATGGGTAGCTCCTGTTAAAGGTCAGTACTTCACTAACCACACGCCTGTAACAGGTGAAGCTATCTGTGAAATCCCACGCTCGACTGCAGAAGATATCGAGCTGGCACTGGACGCTGCGCACAAAGCAAAAGCTGCTTGGGGTGCGACTTCCGTAACTGAACGCTCTAACATCCTGCTGAAAATCGCTGACCGTATCGAAGAAAACCTGGAAGCTCTGGCTGTCGCTGAGACTTGGGACAACGGTAAAGCAGTACGTGAAACTATGGCTGCAGACGTTCCACTATCTGCTGACCACTTCCGCTACTACGCTGGTTGCATCCGTGCACAGGAAGGTTCTGTAGGTGAAATCGACGCGAACACTGTTGCTTACCACTTCCACGAGCCACTGGGTGTTGTAGGTCAGATCATCCCTTGGAACTTCCCACTGCTGATGGCTGCATGGAAACTGGCGCCAGCACTGGCAACCGGTAACTGCATCGTACTCAAGCCTGCTGAGCAGACTCCTTCTTCTATTCTGGTACTGATCGAAGCAATCCAGGATCTGCTGCCACCAGGTGTACTGAACGTTGTTAACGGTTTCGGTGCTGAAGCAGGTCAGGCGCTGGCGACCAGCACTCGCATCGCTAAGATCGCATTCACCGGTTCTACTCCTGTTGGTTCTCACATCCTGAAATGTGCTGCAGAGAATATCATCCCATCTACTGTTGAGCTGGGCGGTAAGTCTCCAAACATCTACTTCGAAGATGTAATGGCTCAGGAAGATGAGTTCATCAGCAAAGCGGTTGAGGGTACTGTACTGGCATTCTTCAACCAGGGTGAAGTATGTACTTGCCCATCCCGTCTGTTGGTTCAGGAAAGCATCTACGACGAGTTCATCGGTAAAGTGATCGAGCGTATTGGCCAGATCAAGCGTGGTAACCCGCTGGATACTGAAACTATGGTCGGTGCACAGGCTTCTCAGGAACAGTTCGACAAGATCCTGGGTTACCTGGAAATCGGTCGCAACGAAGGCGCTGAAGTACTGGCGGGTGGTTCTGTTGAGCAGCTGGACAGCAACCTGTCCAACGGCTACTACATCCAGCCAACACTGCTGAAAGGCGACAACAGCATGCGCGTCTTCCAGGAAGAGATCTTTGGCCCAGTAGTTTCCGTAACTACCTTTAAAGATGAAGCTGAAGCGCTGGCGATCGCGAACGACACTGAGTTCGGTCTGGGTGCAGGCGTATGGACTCGCGACATGAACCGCGCTTACCGCATGGGCCGTGGTATCGAAGCGGGCCGTGTATGGACTAACTGCTACCACCAGTACCCTGCACACGCTGCATTCGGCGGTTACAAGAAGTCTGGTGTAGGCCGTGAAACTCACAAAATGATGCTGGATCACTACCAGCAGACTAAGAACATGCTGGTGAGCTACGACATTAACCCACTGGGCTTCTTCTAAGCATTAGTCGGGTAGTAAGAAACGCAAAACGCTCCTTTGGGAGCGTTTTTTTTGTTCCGCCTTTTGGCGGGGTATGGGTTTTGGTGCGTTTAGCGGTTTTTGTGGGTGCGAGCGATGCTCGCGAATCATCGTCGGTGGTTTGTTGTTGTGTGGGGGCGACTTATCGTCGCGAATCTAGTTGGTTTTTTTTCCGCCTGTTGGCGGGTTAAGGGGAACGTATTGACTGTTCCCCTTAACAATCCCCAAGCAGCCCTCCGCTTGGTTGCCTTCGGCAACTTCCCTGCGTGTTTCGCCCGAATACGAAATCCTGAAACTCGCCCGTTGGGCTCAAACACTCAGGATTTTACTCGTATTCGGTCTGCAATACTCGGCTGCGTGGAAGGGGGAGGTTGGTGCGCTTAGTGGCTTTGGTGGAACCTGACTTATTATCGCGAATTGTTCGGTAACTGTTTGGTGATTTTGTGGGAGCGAGCCATGCTCGCGAATTGCATTACCGTTCCGCCTGATGGCGGGTTAAGGGGAACGTACTGACTGTTCCCCTTAACAATCCCCAAGCAGCCCTCCGCTTGGTTGCCTTCGGCAACTTTTCTACGTGTTTCGCCCAAATACGAAATCCTGAAACTCGCCCGTTGGGCTCAAACACTCAGGATTTTATCCGTATTCGGTCTGCAATACTCGGCTGCGCGGAAGGGGGAGGTTGGTGCGCTTAGTAGCGTTTTTGGGAGCGAACTATGCTCGCGAATTTACTTAGTCAAGCACGGGAAATAAAGCCCGTGTTCAGAGCTTGTTGTAACCTTCTACCACCACCTCAATACACAGGATATTGGCTTAGTGGATTTGTTTATACCCATTTTGCCGCTGACTGATATCAATGCTGCGCTCAGTAGTCTGCTCTGATATCAAAGAAGAGTTGCTAAATAAACATGTTGGATGCTTAATAGTGTTACATATGAGACCACAGGGAGGCGTGCATATGAATCGGCTCACTTTCCGTCCCGCCCTTTATCTCTATTTTATTCAAAATTATAAATAAATATCAGTATGTTAGACGCTTATATGGGTTAGCCAGAGTGGCGTGCATATGAGCAGGAAAGATATATAAATGTTACATTACTAAGGAGAGTTATGAGTTCGAATCAAAGCCCATATGAGGAGCTTTATGACAGAGTGAATAAAACCACTAAGAATAGATTTCATGCCCAGCGAAGACTAGATCATCATAACTGGGCATCACTTATGACAATTACATTGTTCTCAATCTGTCTTTTAGTTTTGCCATTGGCAAAAGCATTTAGTATTGATCTAAATGCAAGTGATAAGGTAATTGATTTTGTTCAATCTCTTTTAGCAATTGTAATTCTTGTAGTTTCAGTCATTTTAAGCATGGCAAATTTTGCAGTCAGAGCTGAGAAAGTTCACAGCTGCGGAATGGAACTCAATAGCCTCCTTAGACGAATTTATCCAAAGAAAGCTAGCAAGTCTGATGCTGACGATCAATATGAAGAGTTTAGTAAAGAGTATGATGATATTTTGTATCGCTATGAAAATCACAAAAAAATAGATCATATGCACACAGTCCTTGCCATGAGTAACTATTACAAACCATCTTGGTGGTACAGACCTGTTGTGACGATACGCTATTTTTTAGAGTTCTGGACATATGCAACATTAATAGCTCTTGTCCTGATTTGGGTTGCATACATTACCCTTCCAATTTTTAAAGCTGTAACACCGTAGTAATCGTAATGTACCAAGTGCAGGTATGGGACGGCTCACTGCTGCAAGTGTTAGTAATAGATATGAGGAATAAAGCATGGGTAGTGATTGGGATTATATCAATGAATATATGGGGGGGCACGACGAAGATGGTCTGCCCAATTTTATGAGTAGGTCGGGTTTTTCTGATAATTCAGATAATTCAGATAATTCAGATAATTCAGATAATTCAGATAATTCAGATAATTCAGATAATTCAGATAATTCAGATAATTCAGATAATTCAGATAATTCAGATAATTCAGATAATTCAGATAATTCAGATGATGAAAGTGAAGATTGGGACTGGGACGATGAAAACGACTACGCAGAAGATTCTGAAGTTGAAATGCTTCAGCATTCCTATGTGCTTAGGCAAGGGCTCACTATTAATATTTCGCTTCCTGCAAATTTATCTTCAAAGGAGGCTGATCGGTTATCACAATTCATCTGTTCATTACCATTTGAGGAATAAGGCTAACAAAGTACTGCCGTTGAGCACAGCGTTAGTGACCCGAGTTACCCACGAATAGTAGACACCTTCTATAGTTCGGTTTCGGCCTAGTATGGAATTGTAATACTCAGCTGCACGGAAGGACGAAGCTGGTGCAGTTCGTCACCCTTGTACACCGAGCCATCCTCGCGAATCCTGTTCTTAAGGCAAAGATCACCAACTGAGCCCGTTTCTAACTGAGCCTCACTAGCGAGGTATCTATGTTTCGTATAAATGACGTTGTAGAAAAGGCGGGGACGTCTGGTTGTCCCCGCAAAAGGAGTGCTATCGACATTAGACCTGTACTGGTCGTTAGCACTTGGGGGCTCAGTAGGCACAGGCTTGAGAGATCTGCTGCATTCAAGGGGAGGATAGAGGCAGCAGAGGGGGAGTGCTGTGATGTCACTGAGCTATTCGCGCAAAAATCGGTGCTTTTGGGGCTATTGAGCGAGTGAATCAGGAACAAGAACCGCAGCATGAGCCGGGTTCGCCATGCTTTTTCTTGCCAGAGCTTGTGCCGCCAGATGTCTGAGTTGCAGATGATGAATCTTGTTCTGTTGGCTTCTGGTCTTTGGTTTTAGCGTCGTCTTTCTTGAAAAGCTTCGCGAGTGAAAATGGCATGGTGGTTCCTGTTCTTTAAAGTGTATAAAAATTACATGTTATAGCCGGGTGTTGTTCTCTGTCAAGAGCAGGCTCTTTCAGTCGCTGTGAAAAGCGGTAGTTGGAGTGGTGCTGTTGTTCGTTGAGTAGATCAAGTTTGTGTGAGTGTCACATAGGATTTAGATCTGTACGCTGTACAATCAGAAAGATTTTGAAGCGGGACGACTGTAGTTGTGGAGGTTTGAGCATTGTCGGAAGTCACTATTTTCTATCTTGAGATGAACACTGAGGATGAACTAAATGCTGTTGAGTCCTCGAACGGCCTTTCTGTCGTTGAAGCGGAAATTGATAACTTCCGGTTAAACAAATTTCTCTATCAGTATGTCGGTGAACCCTGGCAGTGGACTGATAAGCTGAAGCTCTCTGATGATGAGTGGCGGCAGTATGTCGATAATCCGGGGATCAGGACGTGGGTTGCCAATTATCGGGGCTCTATCGCCGGTTACTTTGAGTTATCTCAGACTGAAAATGGTGATGTTGAGATCATGTACTTTGGCTTGGCGGCGGACTTTATCGGTAAAGGCTTTGGTGGCTATCTGTTATCGGAAGCGATCAAGCGAGCCTGGTCGCTTGAGGGTGTTAGCCGGGTTTGGGTGCATACCTGTACCTTGGATCACCCAAGTGCGCTAAAGAACTATCAAGCCCGTGGTTTTAAGATCTACAAGGAAGAGACGGAATAGATTGCTCTCTCTTTGAATGGAATTTTGTCACCTTTGAGTTCCGAATTTAGCTATCAGTAGGTCCTATAGCGAATATGGTTTCCCTTGAGAAATACACTGCCCAAAGAGCGACTGAAGTCCGTGAGTTAAGTGTGCTGCCGGAGCAGGTAGAGTTTACCGTCAGCGACATAGATAAGGCTTTAGCGCAGCTCACCGATAGTGAACACCCACATCTGATTGTTTTTGATGATCGGGTTGTTGGCTTTTTCATCTTTGATCTGAACTATGCGGCTAACCATAGCTTTAGCAGTCACAATACTATTGGTGTCCGATCATTGCTTGTTGATCAGCGATATCAGGGTAGAGGAATCGCTGGTCAGGCTATTTCATTAATGCCTGACTATGCCAAAGGTTTGTACCCAGAGTTTGAGCGATTGCAGTTAACGGTTAATTGTCGAAACAAAGCTGCTTACAGCTGCTATCTGAAATATGGCTTTGAAGACACAGGTGAATTGTATCTGGGGGGACCCGTTGGGCCGCAGCATATTATGCAGTGCCGGTTGGTTTAGCTTCGGCCTTTGGCCAATTTAGTGAACTAAGTTTTAGCTTTATATTTGCTGGCTGTTTCTAAACGAAAATGGCGAATTCCCCGCGACCATAAAAGATTAAGGATAATCTGGATGCTGCGTATTTTTACTTTTACCTTATTGCTGGTTGTACTCTTCGGAGGCTGGCTGTTAGGGCCTGTTAATTCACCACCGCCCGAGAAAATCGCGGCTGCTCAAATGAACCGTTGTAGCGCAAACCTGAAAAAGGTGGTGGCTGCATCGTTACTCACCAAGATCAGCATTAGCGATGACGCCGGGGCTACCTGCCGGGCTTCAGGAATTGAGGTGGATGTCAGCCAAGAGGGAGTGATCCGTTTACATAGCCTGCCATTCGACATGGTGATGGTACTGACGCCCAACATCAGAGGCTTATCAGTCAGCTGGCACTGCAAAGGTGAGCCGATTGAGCTGACTTTTGATCTGTGTGAAAGCGCCAGTTAAGCTGTTTTATATGCAGTAAAACCAACTAATTAATATGGCATTAGTGACTTTAACCTCTATTTATTTAGGGTATTTTGCTGATGAAATTCTGTAGGTATTATTTCCGTCCCGCCCAATATTTTTAATATTAAATTGTACTGAACATTATAAAACTTAGTTCTGAATCACAGATGTTGTTTCACGCTGTTAAGCTAAACTTCCTATTTGTTAGCGCGTATTCAAGTGCGGTGAACTAACATCTGCGCGGCTATTTCCGCCTTTCTGCACTTTGCTGGCTACAAAGGATCCGGCTATTGCCTGCTGTTAGCTAAGATCGGGAATCCTGACAGAAGGAATTGGCAAATGCGTGTTCTTAAGGCGTATCTTTTATCCCCTGTGCTAGTAGTCATCATTGGAGTGTCGTTGTCATTGGCTGGTGGATGGGTGATCTATAAAGCTGAAGAACGGACCATCATCAGAGACTTTCAACACGATTTAGATGCCGGTGCTGACGCTATCTATCGTGAAGTACTGGTTAATTTCGAAGCGTTACGCTCAATTTCAATCATGTTTAAGGGGCCGTCCATTCCTGACAGGGAACGCTTTAGTACCGAAGCACGCAAGATAGTGAGCCGCTTTGATGATATCCAGGCTTTGGAGTGGGTACCGAGGGTGGCTGCCGCGGATCGGGAGTTGTACGAACAACGGCTCGATCAAAGGTTTCCAGGTTTTGAGTTTACCGAGCGTCAACAGCAAGGGGTCATGGTAAGAGCTGAGGCTCGGGATTTTCATTATCCGGTTTATTACATTGAGCCGATGGAGGGAAACGAGGCCGCTTTCGGTTTTGATTTGAGCTCAAGTCCCAGTCGTTTAAAGTTCCTTGAAGCGTCTCGGGACAGCGGCAGACCATTAGCGACAGCCAGAATTACATTAGTGCAGGATATTGGTGAGGAGATTGGTTTTCTTGCTGTGTTGCCTATTTATCATGGCGCTCCCAACACACGGACAGGGCGATATGACCAGTTTAAGGGTATCGTTTCCGGTGTATATCGAATAGAAGATATCTTTGTTGGATCTGGCGCTGTTCGAAAGACTAAAGACATCGAGTTGCGATTGATCGATGTTACTGATGAGAACGCGCCTGAGCTGCTATTTAAACAATCTCCTGCGGTATCTTCCAAAGTTGATCTGACTAACTTTTATCATACCGACCTGCCTGAACTGTGGGGGCGGCAATGGCGTTTGCAAGGATCGCCAAGCGCCGATTATCTTAAGTTGCGTCGCAGTGTGTTGCCGATAGTGGCGTTTATCTGTGGTGTTATCTTCACTGGGGCGGTTGCTTTCTATCTCTATATTGTCACCCGTCGGGCGACGACGATTCGCAAACTGGTGGACGAACAGACCCATGAACTGGTTGAAGCCAACAAAAAACTGGAGCTGCTGTCACAAACCGATGGGTTGACCGGTTTAGCGAACCGGCGCCTTATGGATGAGTTTTTGGATCGCGAGTGGTTAAGGGCGATACGCCATCGTTCACCTATTTCGCTGCTGATTATCGATATCGACTTCTTCAAAGCCTACAACGATCACTATGGTCATCCGGAAGGTGACGAGTGTCTGAAACGGGTTGCAGGAAAACTGAAAAAGCTGGCTCACAGGCCGGGTGATCTGGTCGCCCGTTATGGAGGGGAAGAGTTTGCTGTGATTCTGCCAGATACAGAGAAGGCGCTAGGCGTTGCCGAGCATTGTTGCCATGCAGTGGAAGATTTGCGGCTGATACATGAATACTCTGACGCATCCGAACATGTCACTGTCAGCATCGGTGTATGCACCTGGGTACCAGATAAAGGAACTGACCCCAGTATTTTGATAGAGACTGCCGATCGGGCGCTTTACATGGCAAAAGAATCAGGCCGGAATAGGGTTGAAATTGCAGCAGTTGAGCAGATAGAACCAGTTCGAAAATTAAACTTCTATCGCTAGATAAAAGTGGTATTAGATCTGAGGTCGAGAGGTAGCGGTTATTCACCTCTGGCGATTTTAATCGTTATGTTTTTGGCCTTCCCATAGTGGTTCAACTAGGCGCGGTCCGGTAAAATTACGGCTCCATAACGTTACCTTGGTTCGGAATTCAAATGGGCCGAAAGCTACCTCCATTAAAGGCACTTCGAGTATTTGAATCGGTGGCGCGAAACCAAAGTTTTCGTCGGGCTGCTGATGAGTTGTGTGTGACCCATTCCGCGGTCAGCCATCAGATCAAACTGTTGGAGGAAGATCTGGGACAAGTGCTGTTTAATCGTACCGGGCGAAAGATCTCGCTGACGGAATCAGGTGCCTATCTTTATCCTGTGGTACAGCAAAGCTTCAGCGAAATCGGTGACGCAGCAGAGCACCTGCGCAGCAATAACCACTACCAGGATCTGACAATTCAGACCTACGTCACTTTCGGTACAACCTGGTTTATCCCGCGCTTAGGGGACTTTCAGAATCAGTATCCAGACGTCAGAGTGCGCAACACCATCTCCTTTGTCGATGTGGATTTCGACCGTGACGATGCCGACATAGGTATTATCATGGGTGAGAAATCCTGGTCGCACTGGAATTATGAGTATCTCTTTAACCTCGATATATTCCCTGTCTGTGCGCCAGAGCTGGTAGACAGTGGACGCCTTCAATCAGTGGATGACCTTAAAAATTTTCCTTTGATTAACATTGAGTTGGCGATGGATGACTGGCCAATGTGGTTACAGGAAGTGGGGGCGGATAGCACCTTAGCCGATAGTGGTCCGGTGGTTGATAATTATCTGCAGGCGATGGAACGGGTGTATGACGGTGAAGCGCTGGTGATGGCGCGGTTGCCCTTTGTGGCAAGGGCGCTGAAAGAGGGGCGTCTGGTCCGTCCGTTTCAGCAGGTAGTGCCTGAACCCGGCAGCTGGTACATGGTATACCCGAAAGAAAATGCCAACTGTAAATACACGCTGCATTTCCGGGAGTGGTTGCTTGAACAGGTGAGTAAGGATGAGAACCTGAAAGTTCTACCGCAATCAGCAGATAGCTGATCTGCACTTTTTAGATAAAAAAACGGGGCCAGATGGCCCCGTTTTGCGTCAGCCTTACGGCTGAGTTTGCGCACTCGTTTCCGTCACTGGTACGGTTTCGTGGCTGAGTACAGCCTTCACCAACGACGCTGTCATCAATAGCATGATGAATGAGAATGGCAGGGCGCCGATAATCATCGCCGTTTTCAGAGCCCCCAATCCACCGGCCAGCAATAGTGCTGCGATCATCACCGTCAGAAAGCCACCCCAGATAGCGATATGAGTTCTGCTTGCCTGTTGCTGACTGCCTGCCGCATTGATGGTGTTCACCACCAGTACCGCCGAGTCTGCAGAGGTCACCAGGAATGTCAGCAGCAGTACTACAACCAGTACCGACATCAGCTTGGCAGCGGTTGGCGATAACATCAGGTTGAGCACTTCATAGATCTGGGCGGAGATATTTGCGTCCAGTACTGCACCTTTTGCTATACCGGTCAGTTCCAGATCCAGTGCGGTACCGCCTACAAAGGTGAACCAGATAAAGCAAACCAGTGTTGGGATCATGATAGAGCCCAGAATGAACTCGCGAATAGTGCGGCCCTTAGAGATTCGCGCAAAGAACATACCGACAAAAGGTGCGTAGGCGATCCACCATGCCCAGTAGAAGATTGTCCAACCGCTCTGCCAGTCACCCAGTGGGGTTCCTTTCTCTTCGACATTGACAGCCAAAGGTACGAAGGTCAGCAGGTAGTCGAAGATCCCTTTGCCCAGTAGTTCCAGCGCCAGCCAGGTAGAACCGAACGTCAGGAAGAAAGCGAGCAGGATAAAGGATAGGGTCATATTGATGTTGCTGAGCCACTTGACCCCTTTGCCAACTCCGCTGATGGCTGAGATGGTTGATAGCACCATCACGATGACCAGTGCTGACATCATCGCAGCAGTGGTGGGCTTACCCGCATCGATCATCCACTCTGCTCCTGAGATGTTGTAGATGCCGGATGCGAACTGACTGATGCCAAAGCCAATGGTGACAGCGATACCCAGGATGGTCGCCAGCACGGCTGTGATATCAACTATATGGCCCAGGCTACCGTTCAGTTTGTTACCGAATAGCGGTGCCAGACCTGAGCGTATGGTGAGTGGTAATCCACGGTTAAAACCGAAGTATGCCAGTGAGAGGCCAACCAGAGCATATACACTCCAGGCGGAAAGTCCCCAGTGCAGGAATGAGTAGCGATAGACTGATTCCAGCGTCTCAGCAGATTTGGCTTCTACATTGCCCGCAATCACCTCTGGATTGCTGGCGAAGTGATAGATAGGTTCGCCTGTCGCGTAGGTCAGCATACCGATGCCGATGCCGGCACCAAACATCATTGAGAACCATGAGAATCGAGAGAACTCCGGACGGGTATCGGCACCGCCCAGGCGAATATTGCCAACCTTCGGGTAGGCAGCAAGTGCAAAGCAAACAAAAGCGAACAACGCCATAGCATAGATGTAATATGCGCCGAAGCTGCCCAGCGCGACGCCCTGAATAGCGGAGAGAACTTTACCAGCCTGCTCAGGCAAGACCATTGCCCAAAGGGCCAGTGCAAGAATCAGCGCTTTTGAGCCGATGGTGACAGCTTGGTTAAAGCCTTTGTAGAAACCGGACTTAGCCGTTTCGATCTTCAGCTCGGTTGTTATTTTTGTATCCATTTTTGAACCTGTCTTTATTGTTATACGGTTGTCGGAAAACGTCTGAAATGGGTGTTACTGCTCCTCCTTTTTTGGGCATCGGAGCGGGCTGTTAGCGCGCTCCGGCTCTGAATTCAGGCAAAAGATTCCTGTCACTGCATGGCTGCAGTGGAGATATATGCGGATCTCAGGAAGTTTTAGCGGGTTATATTTTCGGGGTTGGCGGCTTGCCGATAATTAAACCGTCGACAGCGATACAGCCCTGTTCATTGACAATCAGCGGGTTGATGTCGATCTCATCGATCAGATCGGAGAATTCTGCGACGAACTCTGAAAATTTCACCAGCGTATTTGTCAGGGCTGTCAGGTCAGCCGCCTTGCTGCCGCGGGCACCTGCCAGTAGTGGCATAATTTTCAGTGACTCCACCATATTGCGTGCTTCGTCCGCAGCGACTGGTGCAAGCGCAAAGTGGCGGTCTTTCAGAATCTCGATATAGATACCGCCGCTCCCCACCATGACCAGCGGACCAAACTGCGGGTCGTTAATCATGCCGAAGGCCAGTTCGGTTCCTTTGCCGACCATAGGCTCAACAGTGACCTGTGGGCCTAACCGGTCATGCAGGTCACGGTAAGCCTGACGAACGGCCGATTCGCTGTCGAGGTTCAGCACTACACCACCGACATCGGACTTGTGATGGATACCCGGAGCTGCGGTTTTCAGCACAACCGGATAGCCCGATTTCAGTGCTGCGGCGCAGACCGCTTCCTCACTACGGACCTCTGTTGGCGTAGCGACTGGCAGGCCGTATTCAGAAAGCAGCGTCAGGCTCTCGGTTTCACTCAGTGCGATTCCGTTTGATAGTCGCTCGCGCCATTTACTAACCAGTTCAGCTTGGCTCGCCGCTGGCGCTTGTTCCGCAATCGGTTGCTGCAAGCGATCACGTCTCTGTAATAGATTACTCACTGCCTTGATGGCCGTTTCCACGCCATTGATCAATGGAACGTTATGCTCCATCAAGTCATCGGCAATGCCAGCATTCAGGGCCGATGCGAAGGTATTGAGTACAAAGAAAGGCTTGTTCGAGTATTGCTGTACCTCTTTCGCCACTTCGACCAGCTCTGGCATATAGATAAATTGATCTCGGGCTTCAAATTCGAATACACCGACTGCAACATTTGGGTCTTCCATGATGTAACGAACGCAGTCCCTGAATACGCCTGCATAGTCTTCGGTAAAGGAACCCGCTGCATCCAGTGGATTAACCGGGTCTAGCCCGTGCGGTAGTCGGCCCTGTAACTTGCTGACAGTCTCTTCAGTGATTTTGGCGAACGGCAATTGGTATTGCTCACTGGTATCAACGAACAACTCTCGCAGGCCGCCGGAGTCGGAGATGTAGCCCAGTTCTCCCTGGCCGAGTTCCTTACCTTGTGACAGCAGCAGGGCTGTGTTCATCAGGTCATCGAGGGTATCAGTTGCGATCACACCGTACTTCTTAAACACTGCTTCATAAGCAGTATTGTCACCAGCAATCGCACCAGAATGGGTTGCCGCCAGTTTAGCGCTCTCTTCAGTACGGCCAACCTTAGTGACAACGACCGGAATACCGCGTTTACGTGCCTTCTTCAGCACTTCTACAAACCCTTCCGGATTACGGACAGCTTCCATGAATACTGCAAGAACGCGGGTAGATGGTTGCTCAAGCGCAAAGTCCATATACTCATCGAGCGTTGTGGATATCTCCTGGCCTGCTGATACCACCAGGTTAAAGCGATAACGTGGATCGTTACTGGTTGGCAGCACGAAAATAGAACCAGAGTGAGCGATCAGTGAGATATGACCGGCCTTTCGGTCGCCCGGCGACTGAAAACTGACATGGGTGTTCTGGTCGAAGTTGTAGTAACCCATGCAGTTACCGCCGCATATTGGCATACCGGCTTCTTTGGCCCGTGCTTTCAGGCGCTCCAGCAATAGCGGCTGACCTGCAGAAACCTTTTCGCCATCGATCTGGCAGTAGTCATAGATAGTGACGCCACCGATGCCGAGCTTGATCGCTTCTTCAAGCAGAGGCTCCATTCGGTGCCCGGCGACACTCAGAACTGCCATATCCACCGTTTCCGGGATATCGCTGAGGGACGGGTAGCAGGGAATCCCTTCTATCTCATCGTAGCGAGGGTTAACCAGATAGACCTTTCCCTGATAACCACCGTTGTGTAACACGGCCAGCATGTCGTGACCGACAGTTCCTTCTCTTGGCGAGACGCCTACCAGAGCGATACTTTCAGGTTTGAGTAGTCGATCCAGTCGATGTTGGTTGGCGATGATTTCGGAGTTATTGTTCTGCATCTCTCAGCACCCCTTGTATTCTGGCTGGCGTTTTTCGGCGAAGGCTTTTGAGCCTTCGAGATAGTCATCGGAACGGAGCATTTTTTCGAAGATCGGCATACCGCTCTCTCCCTGCCATGCCTGGCGGGTGCGTGCGAAGGATTCTTCAACGCTAAGGTCACTGATATGGTTCAGTACTTCTTTGGCTGCCTGCAGTGCCAGTGGAGCGCCTTCAGCGATTTGCGTGGCTAGTTCACGAGCTCGAGGGAGTAGGGCATCAGAGCTGATAACTTCATTTACCAGTCCGTAGTGAGCAGCTTCTGTAGCACTCATCGCTCTGCCGGTGAGGATGAGCTCGTTTGCGATGTTGTAAGGCAAACGCTTCGCGATACGTTGCAGACCGCCGCCGTCGGGCAGGAATCCCAGTTTGACTTCGGGCAGTGAAAACTGACTATGTTCGCTGGCCAGAATCAGGTCCGCTGCCAGCAGCATTTCAAAACCGCCACCGATCGCTTTGCCATTTACTGCTGCGATTACCGGCTTCTTCAGCTCCCAGTATTCAGGCAAACCACCGAGTCCGCCTGGTCCCAGATCGTAGTTACCACTTTCAACAAGGTCGGCACCGGTTTCAGCGTACTCTTTGAGGTCCCAGCCTGCTGAAAAGATACGCTCTCCATTGGCCGTGATAATGCCGACCCTCAGCTCCGGGTCGTTTTGCAGCTTCGCAAATGCCTGATACAGCTCGCAGCTGGTCTGGTAATTAATGGCATTAACCGGAGGACGGTTAATGGTGATTTCCAGCACATGACCGTGCTGTTGAAGAATGACTGATTCGTTCATGCTGATCTTCTTTCTATTGTTGTTTTCAGATCGGATAAACCGGTCCGGTCAGGTCGGGCAGGTCAGCAAAGGCCTGCAATCTGTTCGGGGCTAATACTGGAATTCGAAGGGATTTCTGTAAATTGATTAGAATTTAGACACTGGTCTAAAAAACTAACCGGTTACCTTGAGGGCAATCACGAAGCGGGTTAGCGGAAACAAAAAGGTCATTCAACTTGAAGCCGAGACTTCAGTGGATATCTCCTAAACTTTGTTTAGTACACAGTGTTTAACCACTTCAATCGATGCGGTTTTAGATGCTGACAGCGAATCTGAGGAGGGAATAATGCCTATATTTCTGGATCGGCATTTTGTCGAGGGAGCGACACGGAACACTCTTGCTCTGGCTCACGAGAAGGACCTTCAGGTACAGGATGACTATCAGGTGAAGTTCCTGACTTACTGGTTTGATGAAGCTCGAAGTACAGCTTTTTGTCTGGTTGAAGCGCCGGACAAAGCAGCCATACAGCGCGCTCATGATGACGCTCATGGCGGCATACCCAGTGAAATTTTGGAAGTTGATCCGGCGATTGTGGAGTCTTTTTTAGGCAGAGTTCAGGACCCGAAGCCGCTTGCAGGTGATGTTGGTGCTGCTATCGACAGCGCGTTCAGAGGGATCATGTTTACTGACCTGAAAGACTCAACGTTGATGACCACGCAACATGGTGATAGCAGAGCACTGCACTTATTGCATATTCATAATGCTCTGACGCGAAATGAGCTGCGTGCCTACAACGGCAGTGAGGTGAAACATACCGGTGACGGATTTATGGCTTCTTTCGTTTCTACTGACGAATTGGTGAATTGTGCTATCGGGATTCAGCGGGCGTTTGCCAGACATAACAGTGAGAACCCGGAAGACGCCCTGTATTTGCGGATAGGTTTGAGTGCGGGTGAACCCATTGAAGAGCACGGTGATCTATTTGGTAGCGCGGTGCAGTTGGCAGCAAGACTATGTTCCCATGCATTGGAAAACCAGATACTGCTGTCTGAGGAGGTCCGCACGAACTGTAATTCCAGTAGCTTTTGTTTTACTGAGGCGACGACAATAATGCCTAAGGGCTTTGAGGGGCGAGTTCAAACGTATCAGGTAGACTGGTCAACTGAGTAGGAAATTTTACACACCCTATTATTTGAGAATAAAACTTTCGTCTAGAAGGCAATGATTCATCATCTAAATAATTTTTGATGGCTCTATTCAGTATTGGGCCGATCGGTCGGTTTTTGATCGTTTTGTTTGATATATATCAGATGAACACTATCTCTGGCATTGGGTCGGGCGTCCGGTCGGCGTATGATACAGGCTCTGAAAATAGCAGATAGAAACGATACGACGGCTATGACACCTAACGGAAACGCAGAAGTCACAAAACGCAATATCGTCCGCATCGCACTGGAAATTGTCTCTGAAGATGGTCTGGCTGCGCTGACGGCTGGTAACCTGATCAAACGGGCAGGTATCAGTAAAGGTGGGCTATACCACCACTTCCGGCAGATGGATGATGTTGCTCAGGCTGCATTGCGATTGATGATCGATGAGATGATTGAGGCGCTACCAAAAGAGCCAGTGGCGGACTTCGATACCTTTATGGATGGTCTGGAAAGGCATCTGTTTGATTTTTACCTGGATCGTCCTCAGCTGGTTCGTGCTAAATACAGCTTCCTGGCCGTTGCGATGTTTGGCGAGATCTACCGCAGTGAAATGCAGCGCTTTATGCGAGCTGCGCAAGAACTGCTGGCTGAAAACATCGGTCGTTTCTACGGTGATCGACTCTCTCCTGAACGGATAAATGATGTTGTGCGTATGGCCGATGCGTTTATCTATGGCATGACTATTGTCGGTTATATTCAGCGTATGGATGACAGTCGCGCTGCATGGCGGGAATTCCGTTTGTTGTTGAGTCATAGCCTGGCTGAGAGCGCGCTTATGCCGGTCGCAAATAGCGCCTGATCTGACCGTCTTATAAAAAAGCCCCTGCGTTCTGCGCCGGGGCTTTTTTTGTGCATGTAGCCTGGCGGCCGCTGTTTCATTGCCGTTTTACTACTCACTGTCAGCGCCCGATAGATTCCCGATTCTTGCTCCAACCTATTGATCTTTAGAAGATAAATACCGGATCGTGAAATATTCCCATAGCTTGGTATAAGACCATTTCAGGGCGTTTTTAGTGCCAAAGTACCATTCTGGCAAACCGGGGGGCTTCCTATTATCGGTAGTGTCTCTTCGACACACTTTGAATAACAACAACCAAAGAGGACGCACCCATGTGGACTAAGCCTGCTTATACAGATATGCGCATCGGCTTCGAAGTAACTATGTACTTCGCAAACCGCTAAGCACTCTTCTTCGCCCCTTTTGGGGCGAAGTCGTCTCAGGTAGACGTAAACAGCCTTCCCCCCGATAAACGCTTACAGAAGAAGAATAACAATGAAAATTCAGGTTCTGGGCTCCGCCGCTGGCGGTGGCTTCCCGCAGTGGAACTGCAATTGCCGTAACTGTAAGGGTTTCCGAGATGGAACCCTGAACGCCAAATCCCGTACACAGTCGTCTATCGCCGTGAGTGCAAATGGTGAAGACTGGATACTGTTCAACACATCACCTGATATCCGCGCACAGCTTGAGTCTTTTGCGCCTATGCAGCCTGCCCGCAGGATTCGCGATACTGGTATTGCTGCAATAGTGTTTATGGATAGTCAGATCGACCATACCACCGGCCTTTTGATGCTGCGTGAAGGTTGCCCGCATAAAGTCTGGAGTACCGAAATGGTGCGCCAGGATCTGACCAGCGGCTTCCCGATCTTCAACATGCTGGATAGTTGGAATGGTGGTATCCACTGGAATGAGATCCCGATTGAGCCGGGTAACAGCAGTTTCGTAGTACCTGAGGTACCAGAACTGAAATTGACCGCTGTTGCGCTGAGCAGCAGTGCACCGCCTTATTCACCGCACCGTAATGATCCACATCCGGGTGACAATATTGGCATCCTGATAGAGGACACCCGTAGCGGTAAGACAGTTTTCTATGCGCCTGGCCTTGGCCAGATTGAACCTCATCTCAAGCCTTACATGAAAGACGCTGACTGCGTCATGGTTGACGGCACTATCTGGTCAGACGACGAACTGATCACCAGTGGTGTTGGCGACAAATTGGGAGTGACGATGGGCCATCTGGCTATGACCGGAGAGAACGGCATGATCGAGTTTCTCGACACCCTTGAGAAGCCTCGTAAGGTGCTGATTCATATCAACAACACCAACCCGATTCTGGACGAGGATTCGCCGGAACGTGCTGAAGTCGAGAGCCATGGAATTGAGGTCTCATATGACGGCATGAGTATTGAACTCTGAGAGGTGAGTGCATGAATATGTCAGTAAATGAACAGGCTCCGATGAGCCGCGAAGATTTTGAGGCAGCACTGCGGGCGAAAGGCGAGCTTTATCATATCCACCACCCTTACCATGTGGCGATGTACGACGGCAGTTGTACTCCAGAGCAGATCCGCGGTTGGGTGGCAAATCGCTTCTATTACCAGATCTCCATTCCGGTGAAAGATGCGGCGATTATGGCTAATTGTCCTGATCGTGATGTCCGTCGGCATTGGGTGCAGCGGGTGTTGGATCACGATGGCTATGACGACGCAGAAGGTGGTATCGAAGCCTGGTTGCGTTTGGGGGAGGCGGTTGGCCTGACCCGTGAAGAAATCTTGTCAGAAGAGCATGTTTTGCCGGGTGTTCGCTTTGCGGTTGATGCTTATGTGAACTTTGCCCGTCGGGCCAACTGGCAGGAAGCGGCTAGCTCCTCGTTGACCGAATTGTTTGCTCCGACTATTCATCAGTCTCGTCTGGATACCTGGCCGGGCCACTATCCGTGGATCGATGCTGAAGGTTATCAGTATTTCCGTAATCGCCTGACGGAAGCACGCCGCGATGTGGTACATGGTCTGGATATCACGCTGGATCACTATAAGACACGTGAACAGCAGGACCGGATGCTGGAGATCCTGCAGTTTAAGCTGGATGTGCTCTGGAGCATGCTGGACTCGATGTCGATGGCTTACGAACTGAACCGTCCGCCGTACCATACGGTAACTGAAGAGAAGGTGTATCACCGGGGACTATTCCGATGAGCGGTGATAATCAGGTCTATCAGTTGAATCCGATGTTTCGGTTGCAGTGGGAGCAGGCTCAGGACTGCTTTGTGCTGCTCTATCCGGAGGGGATGATCAAGCTCAACGGCGGTGCTGGTGAAATCATGGCCACCATCGATGGCGAACGCTCTCAACAGCAGGTTATTTCAACGCTGGAGGAGAAGTTTCCGGGGGCTGAAGGGCTGGCAGATGATGTCCGTGAGTTTATCGGGGTGGCGCTGGAGCAGCGTTGGCTGGAAGCAAAGCCTGTCTGAGCGTTAATGCAGTAACGCGAGCAGTAAACAAAGGAGCGACCTATGAACGCTTCAGAACAACAGCAGCCAGGAGCACCTTTCTGGTTGCTGGCCGAGTTAACTTATAAGTGCCCATTGCAGTGTCCCTACTGTGCGAACCCGCTAGATTTTGCAGGCAGTGGTGCGGAGCTTTCGACCGCTGAGTGGATACGGGTGCTGCAGCAGGGACGTGAGATGGGGGCGGTTCAACTGGGCTTTTCCGGTGGTGAACCGCTAGTGCGACGAGATCTTGTGGAGCTTATCTCTGAAGCTCGTCAGCTGGGTTACTACAGCAATCTGATTACGTCCGGTGTCGGTCTTGATGAGTTCAAAGTAGCGGATTTCCGTAACGCTGGGCTTGACCATATTCAGGTCAGCTTTCAGGCCAGTGATGAGGAGGTCAACAATATGCTGGCCGGCTCGCGTAAGGCGTTCGATCAGAAGCTACGGATCGCACGAGAGGTGAAAGCGCAGGGATATCCTATGGTGCTTAACTTCGTGACCCACCGCCATAACATCGATCAGATCGACCGGATCATCGAGCTCTGTGTTGAGCTTGAGGCGGATTATGTCGAACTGGCGACCTGTCAGTATTACGGTTGGGCATACGAAAACCGTGATCAGCTTTTACCGACCCGCGCTCAGTTGGAACGCGCCGAACGAATCACCAACGAATATCGTGAGAAGCTGGCTGCCGAAGGTAATCCGATCAAGCTGATATTTGTGACGCCCGATTACTACGAAGAGCGACCGAAAGGCTGCATGAACGGTTGGGGACAGGTGTTCCTGACAGTGACGCCGGATGGTACTGCACTGCCTTGTCACAGTGCCCGCATGTTGCCGGTCGAGTTTCCGAACGTAAAAGAGCACTCTTTGCAGCATATCTGGTATGAGTCATTCGGCTTTAACCACTTCCGTGGTTATGAATGGATGAAAGAGCCTTGTCGTTCCTGCGACGAGAAGGAGAAAGACTTTGGTGGCTGCCGTTGCCAGGCTTATATGATGACCGGCGATGCGACTAATACTGACCCGGTATGTAGTAAGTCGCCGCACCACAATCTGATTACCGAGGCACGGCAAAAGGCTGAACTTATCGGCTCAGATGTTCAACCACTGCTGTTCAGAAATGACAGGAACTCCCGTGGCTTCTGTAAAAGCTGAACAGGCAAAGGCCGGAAGTGAAGGCTTCTGGCCATCTGTTTTCTCCGCCGCCCACGCTACCGGGGGGATGCGTGAATTCGGGCAGATCTGCTGCAGTAAGGATTCTCTGTTCTGGGTCCGTTATTGTCCTGTAAGCGGGCGGAACCTGGTGATGTCTCATCAGCAAGGGACCGTTTGTGACATAACACCTGAACCTTATAGTGTCCGCAGCAGAGTGCACGAATACGGCGGCGGAGCCCTATTGCTCTGCGATCAACAGCTCGCCTTCGTTAACGACGATGACCAGCAGATCTACCTGCAAAGCCTGGATGGTGCAGTCATTCGCCAACTCACCTTTGCTGTCGATATCCGATTTGGTGATCTGCAGTATGACCGCACTCACGATCGCATAGTCGCGATAGCCGAAGATCATAATGGTGCTTCGGTTGAGAATTCGTTGGTGGCTATCAACCTGCAAAGCGGTGAGTGGTCATATCTGCATCAGGGACACGATTTCTACGCGTCGCCAGCGATCTCGCCGGATGGTGAGAAACTCAGTTGGGTTTGCTGGGATCACCCCGATATGCCGTGGTTTTCCAGTTTCTGTATCGAGGCCGAGTTGGATGCCAAGGGAGGCGTTAGTGAAACCAGGGTCGCCTGGCAAAAGGCTAGTTACAGCTGCTCGCAACCACAATATTCGGAGAGCGGAAAGCTTCACCTAATCCATGAGGCGACAGGGTTCTGGGAGCTGCATCGGTTGGGCATGTCGACTGATCCCCTCGCTGAGTTTGGGGCTGATTGTGCTGTTCCTCAATGGCAGCTGGGGCAGAGTAGTTACTGTTTTGTCGGCGAGCAATGGTTGGCGATCAGTGCGGTCAGGCAAGCTGCCGGCGAATTGTGGCTGATCGATCGGCGAAATGGCCAGCGCAAGCGCTTGGCTGCCAGCTATAGCGCTTTCCGTTCACTGGCCAGCGATGGTCGCTATCTATACTGTGTGGCCAGTCATAGTAGTAAGCTCTCGTCAGTACTGCGGATTGACCCGCTGAATGGCATGATTCAGCTACTCGATGGTGGCGAACGTTTATTGCCTCTGGATCAGGTCTCTGTCGCTGAAGCTTTTACTTTCTCTGTCGGTGATCAGGATTGCCATAGCTGGCTATATCGCCCAAATGGGAGTGGGGAGGACAAGCTTCCTTTGGTGGTGATCGCCCACGGAGGGCCGACGGCGACAGCTTATGCAGAGTTCAAACCATTAGTGCAGTACTGGACCCAGCGCGGGTTTGCGGTACTTGATCTGAACTACCGGGGCAGCGCCGGATTTGGCCGGGAATATCGTCGTCAACTGTTCCGCCTTTGGGGGCGGGCTGATGTTAATGATGCGGTTGCTGCAGTTGATGCACTGACAGCGGAAGGAATTGTAAATCCAGATCAGGTATTTATTCGTGGCCATAGTGCCGGTGGTTATCTGGCACTTTGTGCGTTGACCTACAGTGATAGATTCAGCGGTGGCACCTCACTCTATGGTATCAGTGATCCACTGGTGCTGACCCAGAATACCCATAAATTTGAGTCGCGTTACATGGATTGGTTGATCGGTCATCCTGAGCGGGATGCTGAGCGCTATCGGGCGAGAACACCGTTGCTTGATGCCGGGAAAATCAATGCACCTGTATTGTTGTTTCAGGGCGGGCAAGACAAAGTAGTGTTACCTGAGCAAACCCGCAAGATAGCTGATCAGCTAAGGGAGCAAGGGAATGATGTAGAGTTTCATCTGTTCCCGACGGAAGGGCATGGCTTTCGCCAGTCCTGTCATCAGCAGCAGGTACTGGAACAGGAACTGGCGTTTTATCAGCGGATTATTCGCCAGGGAAAAGTTCGGCGCGCTTATCTTTCAGTAGCTGAGCCAGCTCAGCAGCTTGCTTAAACCCTGGCAGACGAACCTGTTCCTGCTGGTGGGTAAATACCAGTGATTCAATTAGTTTCTTTTTTTCGGTCCTTATATCTGACAGCTCTTTCAGGTGGTAACGGGTTTCCTGTTTTCCTGATGGCTGAGATAACAGAATAGAGCGAGGGGCAACCTCAATGCTGGCATTCTCATACTGATCAAGCATCTCATCCAGCTTGCGCTGTGCCTGGTAGCTGACGAAAAACAGTATAAACAGCGGGCCTAGTGTGAAGAGGCTGGCGATATCCATCATCAGCAGCATGATTGCGAGGCCGATCAGGCCCTGCTGACTGCGGGCGCACCATGTCTGGAGCTTTTCAAATCGAGCACTGTCCCAATGGAATACAGTTGCGCTGGTTTGGTCGGTCATAGGGTTTATTTGCCAGTTTTGTTGTCGCAGGAATCATAACAAAAAGCCCTGTTGGCGGATATCCGCTGTGGTAAGCTGAAGCCAGAATAAGGGAGTAGTTACAAGGCTTATGACTCAGGAAAATCAGCCCGATCTGGGCGGACGCATCGGACGCGTCATGTATTACGTTGCTGCAATTGCTTTACTCTTCCTGCTGGAATCTATGTTTAGTAGCTGGCAGGACTCACGTGAAAATCCTAATCGGGGGCTTTCCGTTGGTGATGGCGAGGTGGTGTTGGAGCGTAATGCTTACGGGCATTACGTAGCTGATGGCAAGATCAATGGCCAGCCGGTCACTTTCCTGCTGGATACCGGTGCAACCGGGATTAGTGTTCCACAATCGGTGGCAGACCGGGTCGGCCTGCGGGGACTGGGTGAGAGTCGAGTCCGTACCGCCAATGGGGTTGTTTCAGTCAGTAATGTAGTGCTGGACTCAGTGTCACTGGGTTCGATCACTCAGTATCGTGTGGATGGCCATATCAACCCACATATGGGTGAAGATACGGTGCTGCTCGGTATGAGCTTCATGAAGCGACTTGAATTGATTCAACGCGGTGACCAGCTCACATTACGGCAGTATTAATGAGCCTTCAGAGAAGGCTCATGCAGATCATGTAAACCACCAGTCCAACAGCTATCGTCAGGAACAGGTGACGCTTCCAGAGGGCTGTTGCAAAGGCAGCGAACGCAGCGATCAGGTGCGGATTATCCAGTGACATCTGCACACTTCCATCACGTATCAACACGGTCTGAGCGATAATGGCCGTCAGTACTGCGATAGGTACATAGGCAAACGCCCGTTCCAGTAATGGTGGGATCTGTGCCTTACCTGCCAGTGCGATAGGAAGATAACGTGGTGTAAAGGTGACCGCCGCCATACCCAATATCAACATTAACTCTGTCATACCGCCTCCGCTGTTTCGGCTTTAACTGTTTTCTGTTCCAGCAACAGGCCGACAGCAATCGCTACTACGGCCGAGAACAATAGGCCTGTTTGGTGTGGCCAGTCGTAGCTGGCCATTGCTGCTACCGCTGCCGTCAGGGCGCAGGCCCATTGCGGCAAGGCTTTTAGCGACGGTACCACTATGCCGATAAAGGCGACCACCATAGCGATATCCAGGCCCCAGCTGGTGAGATCAGGAATCTGTTGCCCCAATGTCATCCCCAACCAGCTACAGAACACCCAGTTGCTGTACATAGCGACTGCTGAGCCGATCCAATACCAGCAAAGCTGTGGATCATTTGGTTGCTGGTTGATGCGATTGGCGACCACAGCATAAGTCTCATCGGTTAACCAAAAAGCCAGAATCGCCCTGACCCTTTGCGGCAGTGATTTAACCTCGGGCATTAAACTGGCGGCATAGAGCATGTGCCTCAGGTTGACGATAAATACCGTCAATATGATCACCGGCAGAGCAGCGGCGGATGCCAGCAGTGTCACTGCGATAAACTGAGAGGACCCGGCAAAGACAAACAATGACATCGCCAGAGTGGCCGCCTGAGACAGACCACCGGCAACAGCCAGAGCGCCGTATACAATGCCAAAGGGAATTGCAGCCAGTATCAGCGGAAATGTGTCACGGGCACCATTAAGAAAGGCACCGGATCGGGTTTGTGTTGGGTTATTCATAATTGCGGCTTCTTATCGTTGTCTGTCCGTGTTGGCGGACGGCCTTAACACTGCCATGCTCGGCAATCTGCTTCGCCTGGCGAATACTTGTCTTACTTTGAGAGAGATTAAAGAGATGCTGGGCTGATTTCTTGTACGTTTTTGTGCTGTTTGAAAATTTCTATGCACATTGCCGGCGGTACTGGCCGGGAGTAATACCCATATTCTTTTTGAAGTGCCGGTTAAGATGGCTTTGATCAGTAAAGCCACAGCTGTCAGCCACATCGATCAGAGGCACCCCGAGGCGGATCAGTCGCCGGGCATGCATAATGCGGCGCTGTACCTGGTAGGCGTGCGGTGGCAGGCCAAAGGTGCGCTGAAAGCATCTGGCCAGGTAAAACGGAGTCAGACCAACCAGCTGTGCCAGTTCATCCAAAGTGACATTCTCGTTGAAGTGCGCGTCCAGATACTCGCGTACCCTAACCGCTGCCAGTGGTTCCTGCCCCTGACGCAGTGCCGCGGGATTCTGCTGACCATGGCGCTGTAGCAGCGAGATCATTGTTGCCAGATAGCTGGTCTGGCGCTCGAGTGAGTTCTCGCTCTGTTCCAGGATATGGAACATCTCCAGCAGTTGCTGTGCCATCACCGGGTCATGTACTACAGGTTCGGGAAAGTAAGGCGCACCTGTCCGTTCCAGTTCACGGCTGGCTTGTTCAAACATCTCTGGTACTGGGTACATGGCGCTGTACGACCAGCCTGTTTCACGATCCGCACTGTAACCGTCGTGAACTTGGTCTGCATTGACCATGATGATGCTGTTGCGAGGCGCGATATGGTTGCCGCCACTGCGGTAGAAACACTGAGCGCCGGTCTGGATCACCCCGACGCAATAGCCTTCGTGAACGTGACGGCTGAAGGTCTGCTTCTGATAACGGGCACGCAGTAGCTCAAGGCCATCAAGGTCCTTTGCATACTGAAATTGTGCGCTATCGTTAGAGGCCATCTGCCTTTCTCCTCGTCAAGACAACCAGTTTATCAGAAGGAAAAATCCTTTTTTTGTACGTTTTTGCGCTTTAGCGTTGCATTAATGTGTGTATCTTCATGTCCTTAATTGACGGACAATGGTCATTTAAGACATTCAGCGAAGGCTCCAAAATAGCAGGCTCAACCAGCTGAACGCTAAGGAGACGAAAATGAATGTCGGTATCTATATCTATGAACAGGCTGAAGTGCTGGATTTTGCCGGGCCTTTTGAGGTGTTCAGTACAGCTGCTCGCGTTGCGGGGGAAGCCTGTTTTCAGCCATTGCTGATCTCAGAAGATGGCGACGCTGTGAAAGCGCGGGCCGGATTTCAGGTAGATGCTGATCATAGTATTGATGATCATCCCGAGTTGGATTTGCTGATTGTCGTTGGCGGAGTGCATACCGCAGAGATGAAGAATGAAAGGGTGTTGAGCTGGCTTGATGAGCAGGCTGTAAAGGTTCCTGTGGTGGCCTCGGTCTGCACGGGGGCGTTCATACTGGCCGCTGCGGGTGTATTGATCGATCAACAGGTGACGACACATTGGGAAGATCAGGCTGATCTGGCAGAGCAGTTTCCCCGCTTACAGGTGGTGTCCGGGCGGCGCTGGGTAGATCAGGGGGCTCGTCTTACTTCGGGGGGGATTTCCGCCGGGATCGATATGAGTCTGCATCTGGTGGCACGATTTCATAGCCGGCGGCTGGCAGTGAAAACGGCTCGGCAGATGGAATTTGACTGGCAGGGTAACAGGCCTGACGGAAAGTGAAACTATGAAGAAAGTTGCGATTTATGCATGTCACAACTGCCAGATGCTGGATGTAACCGGCCCATTTCAGGTCTTTGCTACAGCGAATACGCTGGCAGCTGAAGCAATTTACCAACCTCTGTTGGTCTCTGACACTATCGGGGCTGTGATGACAAACTCCGGGATGTCATTGGTTGCAGACTATGACCGTGATTCATTGCCGGCGCTTGATACTTTATTGGTTGCCGGTGGTTTTGGGGCCAAGCAGCGTGATGATGATCAGGTGCTGCTGGACTGGCTTAACCGTCAGGCGGCTCAGGTTCGTCGTATTGGATCTGTCTGTACAGGGGCTTTCCTGCTGGCGGCGGCAGGTTTGCTTGACGGACGTCGGGCGGTGACTCACTGGCGGATGTGTGATGAGCTGACTTCAAGATATCCTGAAATAGATGTGATTGCTGATGCGATCTACATCGCTGATGATGGCGTTTATACCTCTGCTGGAGTGACTGCCGGTATTGATCTGGCCTTGTCGTTAGTCCGGGCCGATTGTGGTCAGGAATTGGCGACTGAGGTTGCCAGAGAGCTGGTGATGTTTATGCATAGGCCCGGAGGTCAAGCCCAGTTTCAGTCTCAGCCAGCACTGCCTGATCTTTCGGCCGGGCCTTTAAGGCAGGCCATTGAACTATTACGTACAGACCTTGAGAGAGTCGGCAATGTCGAGATGCTGGCTGACGCTGTATCTGTGACGGTACGCCATCTATCGAGATTGTTTCGGCAGGAGTTATCGATGACACCTGCGGACTATATTGGCCAGGTGCGGTTGCATCGGGCGCAACAGTTACTGGAGAAAGGGGCCCGGAGCCTGGATCAGGTCGCTGAAGCTTGTGGTCTCAGCAATGCTGATCAGCTGAGACGGTTATTTTGTCGTCGTCTGGGTATTACCCCGACGGAATACCAGCAGCGTTTTGCTGGTTTGGAATCACTTCGCAAGGAAGTGAAGAATGGAGAGCAAAGATGTTGAATCGTAATGTATGGCTGTTGTCCCTATGCCAGGCACTACTGAATACCGGCAATATACTGCTGGTGTCGGTGAATGCACTGATTGGCCAGCAGCTGGCTTCTGATCCCGCGCTAATTACCCTGCCGGTCGCACTGCAGTTTATTGGCCTGATGGCGGCGACAATTCCGGCTTCGCTGCTGATGAAAAAAATCGGTCGTAAGCGCGGCTTTTATCTGGGCAACAGTATTGGTGTCGTCGGCTCATTGGTCTGTGTGGCGGCATTGTATGACGGCAGTTTTGCAATCTTCTGTCTGGGTACAGCGATGCTCGGTGTGGCGATCGGTTTTGGCACTCTATATCGTTTTGCTGCGGTTGAGGCCACGCCTCCTGAACAGCATAGCCGAGCGATCTCCCTGGTAATGGCAGGTGGTGTGTTAGCAGCAATTCTGGGACCTAATCTGGCGATTTATAGCCGTGAGTGGGTCAGTGTAAACAGCTTTATCGGACCATTCCTTGGCTTAACGGTTCTCTATGTTCTGGCCTTGGTGATTCTCACCGGGATCAAAATTTCCAACAGCGATACTGCCGCTGCGGATGGGCCAGCCAGACCTTTGTCTGAGATTCTATTGCAGCCTGTGTTTATTGTTGCAGTTGTGTCGGCGATGGTCGGCTACGGCGTTATGGTTCTGCTGATGACTGCGACTCCACTGGCGATGATTCGTTGTGGCTTTGACTTTAGGGCTGCAGCAGGCGTTATTGAGTGGCATGTCCTTGGGATGTTTGTACCGGCATTCTTTACAGGCAGGTTGATTCAGCGCTTTGGTACCGTCGCTTTGATGCAGGTGGGGGCACTACTGATGGTGGCCTGCGCAGTGATCAATATGACCGGTGTCAGTAAGACCCACTTCTGGACTGCACTGGTGCTGTTAGGTGTAGGCTGGTGTTTCATGTTTGTCAGTGCAACGCAGCATGTGACCAAGGCTTATCGCCCAGCGGAAAAGGCGAAAGCGCAGGCGGCAAACGAGTTTCTGGTGTTCAGCCTATCTAGTGTCGCCGCACTGGCTGCTGGTTGGATGGAAGCGTCTCTAGGCTGGTTTACCATGAACTGGGTGATGCTGCCTCTGTTGGCCTGGGCGATGATTATGATCTGGTTGTTTAACCGCAAGCATGTTGCTATCGCGGCTACAGCTTAAAAGAAGGGAGTCGCATTTAGTGTACCTCGCGCTTTCAGTGGCCGATGAAATGCAGTTGGGTGTTGATCCTGACTGCTTTACGGGTGCGCAAAACTCGGCTTGGGGTGTCGCCATTCATCATGGAGCTGATGCGCAACATATCCGGAGTGTTGAGGCTGAACATAGTGCTGCTGCGGCAGACTTTGTGCGTCAGCCAATTCATGCTGCCTCAGTGATGCTTGCAATGCTGGGGCAGGATACAGCCGGACCTATGGCGGAGATTCAGCCCTTTCTGAGAGATGCGGTTGGTCGTCGTCATAGTTTTTTTCATCAGGGTGAGTTACAAGGCATTTATGACGAACAGCGGTTCGTTGCAGATAACCTGTGGCCATTGGGTTTTAGTGATTCTGAGCAAGCTTTCAGTGTGCTGCTGCAGCGCTTGAGAAGGCTTTGGCTCGATGCACAGGCCAGTGACGAAGTGTTGCTGGCTGTGGTCGCAGATTTTGCTAATCGAGTGAAATCACTGGGGCCTGCTGCCTTTGTCTATAGCGATGGACAAAACCTGTTATTGCATGGTGATGATCAGCCCGAATCGATCAGCTTCAGAGTGCGGGAGTTCAGCTCGCTAACAAACGCTTTGCCGATACTGGAGCAGCTGGGTATTACTGTTAATGCAGCTGAGACAGATAGCCCCGTCGCTATAGTGGTAAGTGAATGTGATCTCACTGCTGATTGGGAGGCTGTATCTGCAGGAGAGGTGATCCTGATTACTGAGGGCCGGATTGTAGACCGATGCCGGCCTTTGGTATTGGAAGGCATGAACTGAACTTGGGTTCGCCATACCGACTGAGGGCTTATCCTAAAGGGCGGTTTTCTCGCTGTTCAGTTGCTACTCAAATGCTACTGTTATTGATAAGGTGGCATTAAGGATTGACTACTATTCACCGGAGTACGATGAAAGGACTCATCTTAGCTGTTCTGCTGAGTTTACTGCCCATTGCAGCCAGTGCTGATTGGTTCGTTGTAAATGGCAGCAAGGTTAATATGCGAGCAGGTCCTGAATCTGCCGCGCCAGTCATTACTCAGCTCCCTCGTAAGTCTTTGGTCAGCCTGTATGAAAAACAGTCCGACTGGGCGTTAGTGGTTTATCCTCAGACGCACTCTGAGCAGTCCGGTTGGATACATCAAAGCCTGTTGAAACCTCTTTACTTTGGTCACGCCCGCGGCAGCAACGTACCGGTTGATATCACTGATAGCTATTGGTTCTGCGAAACTGGCGATGTGACATTATGTGCGCTAACCGTTGATTATCAATTGGCGGTTCTCGCTGAGGAGCCGGTCTTAGTGCATTGTGCTGCTGATGTGATCCTGGATTTTTCGGTTCAGGGTTTAAGTAAACTAGGGCAAAGTGCTGCGTTGAATGTGAACTTCCTGCAGGATGGACGGACTGGCACTGTTTCGCTACCTTTCCGGGTGAATGAGCAGGTACCTGAGCTCCATATCGAAACACTCGATTGTCAGGCCCGCCGCCGTTAAACTCCAGATTACATTTCTGCATAAACTAAAATCCGATGAAAATTATTATCAGCCGCAAAGGCACGGATTCCGCTGCTGGTGGTATTCCTGCTCCTATCCTGCCTGATGGTCGCCTGCTTTCATTGCCAATTCCACAGAAAGGGATGAAGCCCGGTTACGCTGATCTGAGCTTTGATGGACTGAAGCTATCCCGGATCATGAGTCAACTGGGTGGTAAAGGTGCTCGGGGAGGCTGTCATCTCGACCCTGATCTGATCCCGACTTTAAAGCCCCGTTTGGCCGGATGGCAGCCAACGCTGGGCCAGTTCGGAGCAGCACAAAGACATCTTGAAACAGAAGGTGTAGGGCCAGGTGACTTGTTTCTGTTTTTTGGCTGGTTTCGCCAGACGGAATGGCACAAAGGTAAGCTACGCTTTGTCAGTGATGCGCCTGATCTGCATCTGTTCCATGGCTGGCTTCAGATTGACCGTTTGTTACGTCCGGGTTCCGACAACATCGAGTCAGGGTGGCTGGATGAGCACCCCCATATGCGGGCGGAATATCAACATAATTGTATCTATCTGGCGCGCAATCATCTGGAGTTTTCCGGCTTCGAAGGTGTTTCAGGTGGCGGAGCCTTCGATTCACTCTCGCAGTCAAGGGTGCTAACACGTCCGGGGGAGTTGAGAACCCAGTGGCAGTTACCTGAATTCTTCTGGCCGCAGCAATTTGATAAGGCGTTGAGCTATCATCGGAAAGAGTGGCGCTGGCAGCGTGGGCCTGATAATGAGGTTTGGCTGGATAGTGCCTTCCGGGGGCAGGAATTTGTGTTTGATTGTGGTCAGGTTAGTGATACTGAAATCTGTGCCTGGTTACAGGCTTTGTTTGCGGTTAAGGAGTAGCGGATGAACTGGATGCGTTCTTGGTTTTTACTACTGTTTATAGCTATGCCGGCATTTGGCCAGTTGCAGGTTGAAATCGATGAGGGTGGCGAATACTGGCAGGCGGTTATTGAGAAAAATAACTCGCTGAAAGTTTTGCAGCAGGCAGTGGTGTCAGAGTTTCATCTTGAACGTAAGGTAGTCGTGCGTTTCGGTAGTGAAGATGGTCCGCTTTATGATCCTGAGTCACATACCATAGAGATGCCATGGACGTTTTTTGATGACATTCGGCAACTTATGCTTGTGAACCAATACGTCGCTGCTGAAGAGATCAATATCTACGTGATGGACGTGATCGTTCACACTTTGCTGCATGAGTTAGGACACGCGTTGATCGAAGACCTTCAATTGCCTGTAACAGGGCGTGAAGAAGATGCAGTTGATACTCTGGCAACCTTGCTGCTAATTGACTGGTTTGAAGAGGGGCACGAGATGGCGCTGTCAGCTGCCGATCTGTTTGCGATGGAATCAGAACAGCGGGGTGAGTTGGCTGAGTCTGATTTCTGGGGCGAGCATAGCCTGGATGAGCAGCGTTACTTCAGCGGCTTGTGCCTGATCTATGGCAGCGATCCCGAGCGACATACCGATCTTCTGTCTGAACAGCAACGAGAGGAGCAAGGGGAGTATTGCGAGCTGGAGTATCAGCGACAGCATCAAGCCTGGCAGCAGCTATTAGCTCCCTGGTTACGTTGAGTCTGCAGATAAAAAAAGCCCGGCAGGAAGGGCCGGGCGAGAGGGTGCTCACAAGCGGATCGGTTGACAGGGATAACTGATCCGCAGCAGACATATTCTGAGCGCTTAAAGCATCGTAATGACGAGGTGAAGCCGGGCCAAGAACCAGGTCCGATCATCCCGATGCATGATCAATATTGCCCCATAGTGGGGCAGCTGTATCCAGCACCTTCGCCTGTTTTTCATAGTACTTAGGTGTTGCCCCGGCAGGCTGTGAACGAGCGTACGTTAATCTTTCTCCATGCTTTAAACCCTGCCCCCACTAGCAATAGAGCGTCAGCGATGACCTCAGTGTTGCTTCAAGTCAAACTGTTCGGTCTGTTTGTCTGTTAGGCTTACCCATTAAGTTTCTGTTAAAAAAAAGCCTGCAGAAAGCCCCTTAATGGCGCATGGCTATATCAGTAAGATTAATCTTACGTTAACATTGTCGCGTTATGGGAACAGTTATGGAGGGTGTTTCCCTGACGTTTATGTGAGCTGTCTGGCACCTATTTAGATTTAGTTTTATGACTGGCAATCCTTACCCTAAGCATCAACCGTTAACGGCAGCGCAGATCGCGCAGACCGAATTGGTGCAATGTTCCCCTGATACTCTGGTTTCTGACGCCATTCGCATGATGGCGCAGCAAAACATCGGTTGTGTCATTGTCTGTGAAGATAGCCAGCCAGTCGGCATCTTTACCCGTCGCGATGTTATTCAGATGTTTGCTGAGCCCGAGACGACAGGCGATATTCGGGTGCGAGAAGTGATGAGTTCTCCAGTCCGATCAGTATCTGCGAGTACGCTGGTCGATGACGCCGGTTTGATCTTCATGCGAGCCAAAATCCGACACCTGATGGTATTGGATGACGATCAGCAGCTTTATGGTGTGTTGTCAGAAACCGATATTGTGAATAGTCAGGGGCTGGAGCACGACCTCTTTCTCCGCTCAATCGGTGAAATAGCCGCCGCCGATCCGCTGATATTACCTGACACTGTCAGTCTCAAAAGTGCTATGTCTGCGATGCGCAATGCTAAACGCTCTGCTGCATTGATCCGTAACGATCATAAGGTTTACAGCATCATTACCGAGAAGGATATGATGCGCCTGGTTGCTGCCGGAAAGGTTCACTGCACTCTCGCCGAAACCGGTCTTAAGTCGCTGATCTCCATCAGCGGTGATACCAGCCTGTATAACGCCCGGAAAGCGTTTCGGCAACACGGAATCCATCATCTTGGAGTGGCTGATCACCAAGGCGAGATCTTCGGTCTGGTCTCCTATAGCGATATTCTGCGTAGCGTTGAGTATGACTATGTTTACCGTCTAAAAGAGCTGCTGAACGAACGAAATCAGGCGCTACAAGTCTCCCAGCACAACCTTCGGCTGGCAGATAAGGTGATTAACAGCTCAATGGAAGCGATTGTGATCACCGATAAGCATGGGGTTATTCAGCGAGTAAACCCAGCTTTTACCGAGATTACCGGTTATGAAGAGTGGGAAGCCTTAGGGCAAAACCCAAATATGCTCAGTTCTGGCCGCCATGATGATAATTTCTATCAACAGATGTGGCAGCAGCTGGTCACTGAAGGGCACTGGCAGGGTGAGATTTGGAACCGCCGTAAAGATGGCAGTGTCTATCCTGAATGGCTCAGTATTACCGCGATCGAGGATGAGCAGGGTCAGATCTCGCAGTACGCATCAATCTTTAGTGATCTTACCGAGATCAAGAAGTCCGAAGCGCGGATTAAGCGCCTTGCTTACTTTGATGAACTGACCCGTCTGGCCAATCGAAAATTATTCCATGACCGGCTGTCGCTAGCAGCAGGATATGCACGGGAACATGATCACCAGATCGCCCTGGCATTGATCGACCTCGACCTGTTTAAGCGTGTAAATGATCGCTATGGTCGGAAGATTGGCGATGAAGTACTGAAGGTAGTTGCTCGCCGACTGGAAGAGCTGGTGGAAGAGGGTGATACAGTCGCGCGTCCCGGTGGCGATGAGTTCAACCTGATCCTGACCGATGTCGATGACTCTTCAGTCGCTCAATTTGTTGCCAACCTGAATAAAGCTATCGCAGAACCGATTCAGCTGGCAGGTGCAGAAGTTCGCATCAGCGGCAGTATTGGCGTGAGTTTCCTGCCCAATGACACTGATGATACTGAAGAGCTACTACGCTGTGCCGATGCCGCTCTGACGCAGGCTAAGGAATACGGTCGCAACAGTTTCAGGTTCTTCTCCTCTGAAATGCACAACCGGCTGCAGTCACGCTATCAGTTGGGTAATGATCTGCAGCGCGCTCTGTCAAAGAATCAGTTCGAGCTTTACTACCAGCCGAAGGTTTCGCTGGCCGATGACCAGCTGGCAGGTGTTGAAGCGCTTTTACGCTGGCATCGCCCTGAAGGGCCTGTATCGCCAGCCGAGTTTATTCCACTGGCTGAGAATATAGGGCTGATTGATGAGATCGGTGAGTGGGTTCTGCAGCAGTCTATCAGTCAGGCTCGGCACTGGTTGGACCAGGGGCTTCGCGTTCCTGTGGCTGTAAATGTCTCGGCAAAGCAAATTCAGCGGGAAGGCTTGGCTGATCGGGTGATTGCAGCGCTCAGTGAACATCAGTTACCTGCGGAGCTGCTGGTGATTGAGCTGACTGAGTCTAGCTTTCTACACTCATTTGATGAAACCCGGTTCGTGATTGATCAGTTACGCAATGCGGGTATTAAAGTGGCAATTGATGACTTTGGTACCGGTTACTCCAGTCTGAGTTATATCCGCAATATGTCGCTGGATGAACTTAAAATTGATCGCAGTTTTGTCATGAATCTGAGTGAGTCAGCCAGTGATCGAAGTATAGTTTCAGCCATTATCAGCATGTCTCAGGCACTTGGCCTGAAGGTCGTCGCTGAGGGTATTGAAACCACTGAACAGAAAGCACTATTAGCGGAGCTTGGTTGCGACCAGGCACAGGGATATCTGATGGCGCGACCTATGCCGGCATCTCAACTGCCGCAATGGCTTAAGCAATGGCAGCCGGTATCTGACTAGTACTGCCACCGGCTATTCTTTTCGTTCATGGGCCTTACTGAGAGGGCCTGTGACTTGTTCCCCCTTTGTTAGATATATGCGATCATTCCCTCTGGTTTTTTGAGGTGTCGAATGAAGAGCTACCTGTTTGCTACCGAAGATGATCGCGGCGGCGTGATCCTGTGTGACATTGATGAGTTTGAGGAAGCGGTTGAATATCTCCAGCAGCGCTTCAACGGTGTAGTCCGGGTAGAGCAGGGGCGTACCCTTTGGACCAAAGAAGAGGGGTTTGGCATCTTCGAGCCCAGTCAGGAGATCCACATACCGGGTATTACCTCTGAACCCGAATCCACTTCCAGCTGACCCGAATATCCGTGCCGCCATTTGAGCGGCACTTTTTTGCTCAGGGAGAGCGCGCCTGCCTATGTTTCAGGTATACCACTCTAACGACCTGTCCATTCTGAAAGATCTATTGCTGAACCTGTCACAGGCTCGTCCGTTGGCCGATCCTTTTGCGCCTGAAACCATACTGGTGCAAAGCCCCGGAATGGCACAGTGGCTTAAACTAGAGCTGGCAGATAGCAGCGGCATTGCTGCTAATATCGACTTTCCACTGCCCGCGACTTTCCTCTGGCGCACTTTTGTTGATGTACTGCCGGATGTCCCGGAGCGCTCCGCTTTTAATAAGGAAGCGATGAGCTGGAAGTTGATGCAGATATTGCCGGAGCTACTGTCGCAGGAGATTTTTGAGCCACTGGCACATTATCTTGCCGACGATCCGGATCAATTTCGTTTGTATCAGCTCAGCGGCAAGATAGCCGATATTTTCGACCAATATATGGTTTACCGACCGGAGTGGATAGCAGACTGGGAGCAGGGGGGGAACGAAAGTGCTGAGGGCCAGCTTTGGCAGCCGGTACTCTGGCGCGCGCTGGCAGAGCGAACCGCAGAACTGGAGCAGTCACACTGGCACCGTGCCAATATGTTCGGCGCCTTTGCCAGTAATCTGCCAAAGGCAGCCAGTCGCGGGAAACTACCGGAAAGATTGTTCGTATTTGGTATCTCTGCGTTGCCACAAAACTATCTGCAGGCCTTGCAGATGCTCGGTCAATTCTGCGATGTGCATCTGATGGTGATGAACCCATGCCAGTATTACTGGGGTGATATCGTAGATCAGAAGTTTCTGGCCAAGCTGAAGGAGAGCTGGCTTGAGCGTCCGGGCATCAGCCCGGAAGAATACTTTGATCATGGTAACCCACTGCTGGCTTCAATGGGTAAGCTTGGACGGGATTACCTTTTCCAGATACAACAGCTATCGGTAGAGGGAGAAGGGGAAGATATTCAGGCATTTGTTGAGCCCGAGGCTAACAGTCTGTTGTCCAGTGTCCAACGAGACATCCTGCAGCTCAGGGATGCTGGAGAATTAGCCGATCCCGCTGAAGGGCTGGAAAGCTCGCTACATAAGACGTTACTTGAGCCAGAAGACCAGAGTATTCGCCTGCAGTTATGCCATAGCCCACTACGTGAAGTCGAAGTGCTGCATGACCAGCTGCTGGCGATGTTTGAGCAGCAGCCTGAGCTGAAACCCCGTGACGTTATTGTGATGATGCCCGATGTGGCAGCCTACGCGCCTTTTATCGAAACAGTTTTCGGTAACGCTGCTGAACAACGCTACATTCCTTATTCAATTTCCGATCGCTCCAGTCAACAGGAGCATCCTTTACTGCTCGGTTTCTGCCGTTTACTGCGGTTGGCTGATAGCCGGTTTAGTCTGTCAGAGGTGCTGGAACTGCTGGAAGTCCCTGCAACTATGCGCCGGTTAAAGCTGGATCAGAACGGTTTTGAGCAGTTGCGCCATTGGCTTGATCAGGTTCAGGTGCGTTGGGGCATAGACAGCCAGCAGCGTGAGTCGCTGGCACTACCTGCATTTGACCAGAATAGCTGGCGCACCGGTTTACGCCGAATGTTCGCAGGTTACAGCATGGGCGATATTGGTGAGCTTTGGCAGGGTATCGCGCCTTACGGTGAGGTTCAGGGCCTGAATGCCCGCCTGTTGGGTGTGCTGACTGAATTTGTTGATCTGCTTGAGCAGGCTGCGTCCGATTTTCAGGGCGAGCGCCCGGTGGATGAATGGATCATGCTGATCAACGGCTGGTTAGAAGCGCTCTACCAGGCAGATGAGTCTGATGAAGTGGCACTGGATCAGATTCGCAGAACTCTGGAGCAACTGCATACCCAGCTTTCTGATGCGCGTTTCCAGCAGCCGCTATCTGCCGCCATAGTCATCGATTATCTCAGCGGTAGCCTGCAGCGTAGCCGGTCCTCTCAGCGCTTTATGGTTGGTCAGGTTAACTTCTGTACCTTGATGCCGATGCGCTCAATACCTTTCAGGGTGGTCTGCCTGTTAGGGATGAATGATGGTGTTTATCCTCGCTCGCTGGACCCTGCCGGGTTTGATCTGATCGCCCGCGCGCCGCGAAAGGGCGACCGTTCTCGTCGCGATGATGACCGGTATCTTTTCCTTGAGGCCCTGCTGTCGGCAAAAGAGCTGTTTTATATCAGTTACGTGGCACGATCTATTCAGGACAATACACACCGGGTGCCGTCAGTGTTGGTTAGCGAGTTGATGGAATACTGCAGCCAGAGCTATGTTCTGCCGGAGCATCAGCAGCTGCCAGCGGATAAGAGTGCGGAGAAACTACTGCAGAAACTCTCAACTGAACATCCGCTGATGCCCTATAGCGAACGCTACTTTGATCAGCAAAATCCAAAGCTCTTCAGTTATGCCGATGAGTGGTTAAGCCAGTCTGAGTCACCAGTAGCTCCAACTTCATTCGTGGGTGCACCATTATCAGTAGATGCCTTTGACGAAATTGAACTGGAGCAGTTGCTGCGTTTCTACCGCCATCCGAGCCGCTATTTCTTTCAGCAACGGTTGAAAGTGTTCTTCTACGATGAACTACTCAGTAGCGAAGACGCTGAGCCTTTCGAATTGGATAAATTGTCCGATTACCAGCTCAAGCAGCGCTATCTGCAACGTGCGCTTGATGGTGGTTCCTTAACTGAGCTGACTGAACAAATCCGGGCTGAGGGATTGCTGCCTTTCGGTATTGCCGGGCAACGGCATGTTGAAAAGCTGGCGAAAGACTGTCGTGAAATGGCTGACAAGCTGGAACCTGTATTGGATCCAAATCCGCTCAGGCATGAGGTCAGGATACCGCTGACGGCCGCAGATGGTTCAACAGTGATGTTGCTGGGGTGGCTCGATCAAATTCATCAAAGACGGCAGTTGCGTTATAGACCCGCACAGTTAAAAGGGCATGACTATGTGGCGGCCTGGATCTGTCATCTGGCGTTTTGTGCCAGCGGTGGGGAACAAACCCTGCTGTACGGTTTAAGTGGTCATTGTCGATTACGACCGGTTCCTCAAAAGATCGCCGTAGAGCAGCTGAATCTGTTGTTAGCCGGATATATACAGGGCCTTGGTGAACCTATGGCGTTTATGCCTAACAGCGGTTGCAAGCTACTGCTGGAACCTGATCCTGACAAGGCTGAAAAAGCTTGTCGTACAACTTTCAGTGGTAATGAGCGATTTGCCGGAGAGGGAGGCGATCCTTACATCCATCGAATCTGCCCTGACTTTGACTCGTTTTGGCCGCCACTGCAGACCCTGGCCAATAGTTGGTTTGGCATGATGACGGATTATCTTGAAGAGCGTGGTGAGGAGGGCTGATATGAGTGACGTTAAGATTCTGCAACCGGCAAGCTTTCCTTTGCATGGGATGCGGCTGATTGAAGCCAGTGCAGGTACAGGTAAGACCTATACCATCACCGCACTCTATCTGCGCCTCCTGCTCGGCCACGGCGAAGCTTCGGTAAAGCATAAGAAGCCACTATCAGTAAGCGAAATACTGGTGGTGACCTTTACCGAAGCGGCGACTGAGGAGCTGCGCGAGCGTATCCGTAGCCGTATTCAGCAAGCACGCTTGGCCTTTCTGCGTGGTCAGGATGAGGATCCGTTTCTGCAGCAACTGGTAGAGGCCAGTGAAGACTTGAAACAGGATGCGGGTCGGTTAGAAATGGCCGCGCGCAGCATGGATGAAGCCGCTGTTTTCACCATTCATGGTTTTTGCCAGCGCATGCTGACGCAACATGCGTTTGAGAGTGGCAGTTTGTTTGAAACTGAGCTGCAGGCTGATCAGGGGCCACTATTGCGTGAGGTGATTCAGGATTTCTGGCGTCGGACGCTTTACCCAATGCCTGCTGATCTGGCCAGTGCAGTGCTGGATATCTGGCCAACGCCGGGTAAGTTGTTAAACAGCATTGCTGCACAGATCGGTCAGACTGAACTACAGCTGACTCCTGATTATCGCGGATATGATCTTGCCAGCCAGTGGCAAGCACAGCAGCAGAGGGTCAGCGCTTTTAAACAGCAATGGCTTGCAGGCGGCGCGGATCTGGCTGAGTTGATCCAGCAGTCAGGAGTAGATAAGCGAAGCTACAGTAAAGGACGGGTGCCGGGCTGGTTGGCTAAGGTCGATCACTATGCACACTCGGAGCAATTACTGCCGGACAAGGCGCTGAAAGAGGTGATGCAGCGCTTTCGCCAGAGTGTCCTGCATGAGAAAACCCGTAAGGGTGAAGTCCCAGAGCATGCGTTATTCCGTTTGATGGATGAACTGTTTGAGCAGTGGCTACCTTTACAGGCTGTATTACAGACGCTGGCGCTGAATGAATTGCGTAATCAGCTGGCAAAGCGAAAGGAGCAGCTGCGCCAGCAGGGTTTTGATGACCTGCTGACAAATCTTGATGATGCCCTCGCCAGCCCTGTCGGCCAGCTATTGGCTGAACAGTTGCGCAGCGGTTATCCGGTGGCGCTGATCGATGAGTTTCAGGATACCGACCCACTGCAGTACCGTATTTTCAGTAGCATCTATCAACCCGACCCTGATTGCGGTCTGTTTATGATCGGTGACCCCAAACAAGCGATTTATGGCTTCCGTGGGGCCGATATTTTCACCTATATCCATGCCCGCAGAGCGGTCACGGATCACTACACACTGGAAACCAACTGGCGTTCCGCATCGTCGATGATAGGTGCGGTGAACGCCTTATTTGAGCGCCATGATGGCCCTTTCCTCTATGATCAGGATATTCCGTTTTTACCGGTGAGAGCTGCGGGTCATGCAGACAAAAAACCTTTGACCTGTTATGGCAAAACGGTAGCGCCTATGGTGTTGTGGCAACATCCTGAGGACGCGATCGGCAGTACCGATTATCGTCAGCAGTTTGCTGAAAGTTGCGCCGAGCAAGCGCACCAGCTGTTGTTAGATGGACAGTATCAGATCGGTGACGCTGCTGTGACAGCGGGTGATATTGCGATTCTGGTACGTGATAGAACAGAAGCGGCTGCGGTTCGTCGGGCATTGCAGAAAAGGGATCTGCCATCGGTATTCCTCTCCAACCGGGATAGTGTGTTTGCCACCACTGAAGCAGATGACCTGTTTCGGATATTGCAGGCGGTGATGGAGCCGCAGCAGGATGTGCGGGTCAGAACGGCACTGGCCACCGGTATTATGCAACGGACAGTGGCTGAACTGGAGCAGCTGAATCATGACGAAGATAAAGCTGAGCAGCTGGTGGATCAGTTTGCCGGCTACCAGAAGCTATGGCTCCGTTATGGTGTGCTGCCGATGATCCGCCGGTTGATTGCGGACTACCAGATCGCAGAGATGATGCAGCAACAATCAGATGGAGAGCGCCGTCTGACCGATCTGTTACATCTGGCTGAACTACTACAGCAGGCGAGTATGGCGCTGGATGGTTTGCCTGGTCTGATGCGCTGGTTCTCAGAGCAGCTGCTCGCGCCTAATGGCAGCTCAGAAGAGCAGCAGTTGCGACTCGAAAGTGACCGGGATCGAATCACAGTCATTACCATCCACAAATCTAAGGGGTTGGAATTTCCGATTGTGCTCTTGCCCTTTATCTGCAGCTTTAAAGCGGCTAAGTCAGCAATGTTTCACGATGATCAGGGCAGCAGTGTCTGGAATCTGGCAAATGATGATGAAGCCCTGGAAAAAGCTGACTATGAGCGTCTGGCTGAGGATATGCGGCTGCTCTACGTGGCTTTGACCCGTTCAGTTCATGCTTGTTATCTGGGAATCGGCCAACTGGCGCCGGGTAATGCTCGTAAAAGCCAACTTCATCGCAGTGCTATGGGTTATCTGTTGCTGAATGGCGAGGCCCCCGACCAGTTAAGCGAAAAGCTGGCGCAGCTCAGTGCGTCAGAATCAGCTATTTCGGTATTAGCTCCACCACAATCTCAGATCGAACAGTCAGATCTGTGGGGAGGAGTCGAAGAAGTGATCGAGAACAAGGTCGTCCAATCGGCCCGTCAATTTACCGGGCGAATCCAGAAAGGGTGGCGTATGTCGAGTTACTCGGCGCTGACCCGTCAACAGAGTCATAGCCGGATACCATTACCGGGCCTCGACCTAGAAGTGGTAGACGAGCAGGAAGAGCAGGTTGATAGTGAGCCCCAAAAGAACATCTTCAGTTTTCCGAAGGGCGCGAGGGCCGGTACTTTCTTGCATGGTTTGTTTGAGGAGTTAGATTTCTGCAGTGTTGATTCACTCTGGTTAAAAGACTTCTTAAAGGAGAAGTTAGAGCTGGAAGGATATGAGCCAGACTGGCAACCAGTTCTGACCGAATTAATTGACGAAGCACTGGCGGTGCCACTAGATGCTTTCGGAGCCCGGCTGGGGTTGCTGGAACCGGCAGATTGTCGGGTTGAAATGGAATTTATGATGCCTGCCCGTGGTCTGGATTGTCGCCGGGTTAACCAGATCATAAGTGCTGATCCTCTGAGTAGTCGGGCTGGTCTGTTGGAGTTTGATCAACTGCAGGGCATGCTGAAAGGCTTTATTGACCTGACGTTCCGCTTTCAGGGTCGCTATTACGTACTCGATTACAAGTCTAATTATCTGGGTGATTCATTGGACGACTACGGCCAGCAGCAGATGGAAGACGCGATGATCGATCATCGTTATGACTTCCAGTATCAGCTCTACACCCTGGCACTGCACCGGTTGTTAAAACAACGTCTGCCTGACTACAGCTATGAGAGTCATATGGGAGGCGTGATCTATATGTTTCTGCGTGGCGTTAACAAATTGAATAATGGCGCTACCGGCATTTTCAGTTGCAGGCCGGATGCGGGTTTGATCGAGCAGCTTGATAGTCATTTTGCCGGAACACCAGTGGAGGGCGTAGCAGATGTCTGATGTGTTGGATCTTCTAAAGCGCTGGAGTCATAGCGGCACTATCCGTGAGCTTGATTACCATTTTGCCCGGTTTCTTCTGCAGATGGGCGGTGATGCCACTCCTGCACCCACATTGCTGTTAGGCGCATTGTTAAGTCATCAGTTGGGACAGGGACACATCTGCCTGCCAATGGTGCAATTGGATCGGGTGCTATCAGAACTGCGGTTTGATGCGAGAAGAGAAGCGAGGCAACAGCTGCAAGGAGATCTCAGTTCGGCTTTAGCTTTCGAACAGTTGATTGGAGACGGTACCCATCCGACACCTATGGTTATGGAAGCGGGGAGACTCTATCTCTATCGCTATTGGCAGATGGAGAGCAGAATCGCTCAGCAGTTGAAACTGCGCTCTCATACAGTTGCTTGTGACCAGTCGCTGCTAGCCGCAGGCCTTGAACGGTTGTTTCCAACGAGTGCAGAAACTGATTGGCAACGGGTTGCGGCGGCTGTGGCCCTTGGTAGCAGGTTCTCGGTCATCAGTGGTGGACCAGGGACAGGCAAAACCACCACCGTTATTCGGCTGCTGGCTTTATATATAGAGCAGCAGCTACAGCTAGGAAAGGAACCAACGATACGTTTGGCCGCACCTACCGGTAAGGCAGCTGCGCGTATGGCTGAGTCGATTGCGTCAGCGCGAGAAGATCTGGATGCAGACAAAAAGGTAAAGGATTTGGTACCGGAGCGGGCGACGACACTACACAGGCTATTAGGGCCCGTCAGGGGGAGTTATAAATTCCGGCACAATGAATCAAATCCACTCCATCTTGATCTGCTGATTGTTGATGAGGCTTCGATGGTCGATCTGACCATGATGACTGCACTGATGGATGCGCTGCCTGAGCATGCTCGATTGATACTGATCGGTGATCGCAATCAGTTGGCGTCGGTAGAGGCGGGTAGCGTGCTTGGTGATATTTGCGGTGATACAGATCGACATCACTATAGTGAACGGCAGCAGGCGATCTTAGGAGCCAGCTGTGGTTTACCAGCATCAGCTGATGTGGCGGTTGCTGGTATTGATGATTCAATCGCCCTGCTTAGAAAAAGTTATCGCTTTGATGAGCATAGCGGTATAGGCAACATGGCCCGTGCTGTTAACAGCGGTCAAACCGATGCTCTCTGGCAGGTGATAGAAGAGGGCTATTCAGATATTGATTATCAGCCTCTCAGCGAACGAAACTATCAAAGAATGATTCAACGGGTGGCGGCAGGTTATCAGGAGTATCTGAGTGCGCTTCATGCGGGTGAGCCGGTGCAGAGGGCTTTGCTACTGTTTCAACAGCACCAGCTGCTTTGTGCGTTGCGAGAAGGCCCTTATGGTGTCACTGGGTTGAATAATGCGATCGAGCAACAGCTAAGGTCCAGACGACTGATAGAGGCCGAAGCGCAGTGGTACATTGGCAGGCCAGTGATGATCGTAAGAAATGAACCTTCTTTACAACTGTTTAACGGTGATATTGGTATTGCTGCGCCTGATGATAATGGACAGATGAAAGTGTGGTTTGAGCAGGATGAGGGAGATCCGAAAGGAGTCCCTGTCAGTCGAGTGCCGGAACATCAGACAGTATATGCGATGACCGTGCACAAAAGTCAGGGGTCTGAGTTTGCTACAACCTACATGATTCTGCCGGCCGATGATTCTCCTGTTCTGACTCGGGAGCTGATCTATACAGGAATAACCAGAGCGAAGCAGAGGCTGGAGCTCTGTGGACGGCCAGAGGTAATGGAGTTGGGTTGTCGACGGAAGACTGAGCGCGCCAGTGGTTTGGAAGCCCGGTTGAGAAGTTAAGAAGGTCGCGGTCAGTTTTTATAAGAAAATGTAGAAAAGAAAAAAGCCAGCATCAGCTGGCTTTTTTCGATCGGATAGTGATTAGCGGCGGCGCTGGTGTCTGCGCGGTTGCTCATCCTCAATACGAATCCGCACGGGCTTAGTTGGCTGGTTGCCATATGTTAGCAGCATAAACCCAGCTGCCAGTGCAACGATTGCTGTCAGAGTTAATATCATGGAGCATCCTCCGTCTAACCAGATGAAATCATAAAGATAAGATGTGGCGATTCCATGCCTGCAACCTCATCTTACCGATTAAAGGGCCTCTTTATCAACATAGTGGGAAAATTCAGTAAATCCACCTATATGTTGTTGTCCGATAAAGATCTGTGGCACCGTCATAACCGGCTTGCCTATTGTCTTCTCCAGGTCTGCTTTTGAAATGTTTTCCTGGTGAATGTCTATGTAGCTGAATTCGAACTCTTTTATTTCACAAAGTTCCTTAGCTCGTCGGCAATAACCACAACCTTCTCGACCAAATATAGTGACTCGTTTCATCAAATCTATCCTCCCAAAAGTCTCAAGGCTATTTCATCAGAGCAAGTGGAATAGATCTAATTTAAAAGGATGATAGATCTGATAGCTGATTACTATGGACGTTTATAGTTTTGCTGCGAATGATTGTTTCTAAAGCAGATTTTCAGTCTAAGCTGTAGTAGAAGTAGGTTGTTTGCAGCTAAAGATTTGTGGCCGGTAACGGGCATCTGATAGTTTCTATAATAAGAATAATGGCTTAGGGAATTCCGCACAGGAAGGGAGCAGATGACGAAACAGGGGGCTGAACAGGTTGACTGGCTTCGCCAGCAGGCGATCTTTGGTGCGCTCAGCGACGATGCGATACGTATCCTGCTGAACGATACAGAGATAGAAGCTGTGGCTGCAGGAGATTTTTACTTTCGAGAAGGAGATATCGGTAACGCTATCTATATGTTGCAGGAGGGGCATGCTGGTTTCTTTAGAAGGAAGAGCGGCAACAGCGAATTTATACAGATTCGCGATATCCATCCTGGCGACAGCTTTGGTGTAATGGCCATTCTTGGCATCTATCCACGTAGCGGATCCTTAAGAGCGCTATCTGATTGCACGGCATTGAAAATTACCGATGCAGCACTTTTCCAGCTTTATCAGCTGAACCATGATCAATATCTTCTATTGCTTATGAATATGGCCAGAGAGTTAAGTCGGCGTCTAAGAGACAGTGACAGTTTACTGTTGGAGCAGATGGCTGATAAGGAGCAATTAGCGGCTAGATCCCGGCTGAGCTAAATTCCCCAAAAGTACCTGCCTTACAGCCATTCAACGGAGACCCGTGTAAAGCTTATCCTCAACTGAGAGTTTTCCCCATCTTCTGTGGATAACTTTGTGGGTTAATTTGGGACTCTTGTGTTACAGCACCGTAATATGGGGGTCTTCTACGAATTGGTTAAAAAACAACCAGTCCAGAAAAGTCCTTATTTTACAATGCGTTATGAAAGTCAACAGGGCTTTGAGCAAAAAAATGGAATTTTTGCCAAAACCCTGAAGAGTTGGGAAAGTGATATTCGGACGTGTGCATAATCACTCGGCGTGATCAAGGATCCAGCGACAATACTTGCTCTAACCAGTCCTTTTTGACCAACAAATCACGCACTGAATACTGATCCAGTGTATTCACCATTGCACCTCGGGCTGACGCTAATATCGAGCGTAACGAGCACTCAGAGGTAAGTGCGCATTCACCTGTTTCACAACCAGCCAGTTCTGTGTCTGGTTCGAAGTGTAAAGCGAGTTTACCGAGCGGATAATCCATTGTTTCAGGATTAATATGCACGCCGCCGTTCCGACCGCGGATGGTGGTGATGAGACCAAGATGAGAAAACTGGTTTACTATCTTGGCCAGATTGTTAGCTGAGATGCCAAAGGCTTCTGAGATTTCGTGTACAGTGCAGCGCTTCCCTTCTGGTGCCGTACCAAGGTACATCAATACCCGAAATGCATAATCGGTTTGTTTATTTAACTGCATGTGCGATGTAAGCGGTATCTGGGGGTCATTATTATATGAAGCGCTCGATTATCTCTGGCGAAATAATTGAGCGCAAATGAAAAAAATGCATCACATAAATGCTAATTCAGTGCCGCTTTTCAGTTATGGATGTTACCAGTAGTCCGCACGACGTTTCTGGCGACGCGGGAAAAACGGGATCAGCAGGCCTAACAGAACGCCACCAAGCGCAACAAGACCGCCATGAGTAAACCAGCGCATAGTGTTGCTCTGATCCATGCCGTCAATCTTGTGTTGCAGTGATTTAATCTCCTGCTGCAGAGTTTCAACGTCGCTGCTATAGCCGTTGTTCTGCTGTTTCAGCTCGGTAAGTTCGCCTTTAAGCTGCTCAATTTCAGATGCCTGGGTACTAGCCAGCTCTTTACTGCTCTTCAAATCCGTTTCTAACTTAGGCATACGAATCTGAATGCTGGCGCCTTCATTGACGCTAGCTTCTGGCATCCAACCAGTTCGGCCGGATGCGGTCTTAATTTTGACGTATTTGCTCTTGCTGTTGCGCTCCAGTATCTCTATCGGAGTACCACTGCGGATTCTGCCGGTAATGCGATAGCTGTTATTTGGCCCGCCGTGATAGTAAACATAAACATCGTCAGCAACATGGCCCGGTTTGGCCTGGATACCGGTAGCGGCCAGTGTCAGAAATACTGTCGCGATCAGTTTTTTCATAGTGTTCTTTTAATCCTTAACTCGGAAGGCAGCAACGATTGAGGCAGATAGCGCCTTACTCTGGCATAGGTCGCTGCGCCGGTCGGCGTATTCTACGTATTCCTGTCGTCCAAATCAGCAATCAAACGGTTGTTTAATACAATTGTTTAGCCGTTGTTGCACTCTATTGGCTTCAGGCACGAATCTGTAGCCTGTATTCCGGACGGTACGACATTTTCTGGCGAAATAGGTTCAATTTGCTGAAATTATTTAGTTCATGTTCAGTATTCAGTATTAGACTATGCCCTTAGCGTATATGGCTGGCTTTTTCACATTTGAGCAGTGTTGGCCTGCATCACTCGCATTAGATGACGAGCGGTATGGCGATTGAGGCTTGCTCCATATGTGTCATATGCCGCTGGTAGCCCCTCGTCTTTTGGGCTTAGGCGACTTTTTTATTCTATAACCGTGTGGTTTTAACCGGGAGTGAAGATGGAAAACTTCATGTCTACTTATATTACGCCATGGATTATGAACGTAATTCTGGCAATCGCTATTTTCGTTATCGGTCGCTATGTGATCAAAATGATCCTGAGCGTCGTCGAAAAGGTTCTGCGCAAATCCCGTGTCGATGAGATGCTGATTAAATTTATCAGCTCCATCGCTAATGTGCTGTTGCTGCTGTTTGTAATTGTCGCATCGCTGGATCAACTGGGTGTAGACACAACGTCGCTGATCGCCGTTGTGGGTGCAGCAGGTTTAGCGGTAGGCCTGGCTCTGCAGGATTCGCTCAAAAACTTTGCAGCAGGTGTGTTGCTGATCGTGTTCCGTCCATTCAAGGAAGGTGATTTTGTTGAAGTAGCCGGCACTTCTGGTGTTGCTGAGCATATCAATATCTTCAATACCGTGCTGAAAACCCCTGATAATCGCGAAGTAATAGTGCCAAACGGTGCTATCTACGGTGGTGTGATTGTGAACTTCTCAGCGCGTGATACCCGTCGTGTCGATATGGTGTTTGGCATTGGTTATGACGATGATCTGCGCAAGGCCAAAGAGATACTGCAGCAGATTATCGCTGAAGATGACCGCATCCTGCCTGAGCCTGAAGCTGTAATTGCGGTTTCCGAACTGGCGGATAGCAGTGTTAACTTTATCGTTCGCCCTTGGGTAAACAGTGCGGATTACTGGGGTGTTCTGTGGGATACCACTGAGAAGGTGAAGCTGCGCTTTGACGAAGAGGGTATCTCTATTCCTTATCCGCAGATGGACGTTCACCTGCATAAGCAGGATTGATTGCTTATACCGAGTCTCCCTCTTCCGGAGACTCGGTTCTCTCCTCCAGCCTTTGGTTAAAGGCCTTTCTCAGATTTTCATTCTCCTGCTTTAACTTCTGGCTTTCGACACGATATCGAAATATCTCATCAAATCGGTGTTCCAGCTTCTGCTCAAGCTTTTTGACTTCCTGATCACGTTGCGCCACCTGCTTTTGTAACAGGTCGATCTGGTCCTGGAGTTCGTCTAGCAGGGTAAAGTTGCCGTTGGTGACGTCCTGCTCGGTTCGGTTACCGTTAGTGGCTCGTGGCTGGCCATGAAGCTCTGTCACTATATGGCTGTACAGCGCTTTCAGATCAGCCGATTCCTTTTCGGTGTAACAGATGCTGGTCTCCATCGCATTGTGTGCACTGGCGGAACCTAACGAGCCAGCGAGTACGTGTTCCAGCATGCGATGAAATTCCATCAGTTCAATGATGGTGATTTGGGTTTTTCGATGTACTTGCAGATCTCGGGCAATCCGTCGGACTGAACTGACCGCTTTGTCTGGAGCCAGGTAAGCGCTAAGTAGAGTTTCAGCCTCTGAAATCTTCTCCGCCAATGGTATATAGGCATCGAGCCCGGTTGGCCGGGCGCTGTGTTTATCCGACCCGGATAGCATAGCGGAGCGGAATTCCTGGGTGAGATTACGCTCCGCTTTGCCTGGATGATAGATCAGTGAGCCGATCAGATAACAACCGACATTGAATAGAAGGCTCCAAAGTGTCGCATGTGTAATTGGGTGCATACCATCGATACCGAATAACGCTTCTGGTCGCAGGAATAGCAACTGCCAGGGACCATCTGTCATGATCTGAGGATCCAGCCAGCCATTCTTGATGACGGTAGGTAGCAGCAGTGTATAGAGCCAGATGACAAAGCCGGCGACCAGCCCGGCAAATGCTCCGGCGCTGTTGCCTTTCCGCCAGAACATTCCCAGTAGGATAGGGGGCGCGAATTGCAATGCAGCCACGAATGACAGTAAGCCAATGGCGGCAAGGATATAGGAGTTGGAGAATTCAACAGCGAACAGATAACTGCATCCGAGTACGATAAAGACTGATAGCCAGCGTAGCTGCAGTAGATTAGTGCGAAGATTATTCAGTGGTTTGATGTTTTCAATCACCGGTAGTAACAGATGATTGGTTGTCATTGTTGCCATAGTGATGGTGGTGATAATGATCATCCCTGTGGCAGCGGAAAAGCCACCTAAGAACACTAATAAGGTCAGTGCTGTGTTGTCGACTGACTGTGGCAGTAGAAGAATGAAATAGTCAGCCTGATCAATCGGCAGGCCAGACATCAATCCGGCGGCGGCCACCGGCACGACGAACAAGTTAATGGCGATGATGTAGAGCGGAAATACCCATAGTGCCGTACGGATATGTTTACGGTGGCTGTTCTCGACAACCGCGACATGAAACTGGCGTGGCAGAAACTGAATCGCCGAGAAGCTCAGTACTATAAAGGTTAACCAAAGGCTGGGACTGTAATCATGAGTGTTTGGGCTGACCAGGTGATCCAGTCCGTTGGCGCTGATCATGTTCATCACATTGCCAAAGCCATTCAACCAATATTCAGTGACAAAATAACCAACAGCCAGAAAAGCGATCAGCTTAACAATACACTCTACCACCAGTACTACGATCATCCCCTGATGCCGCTCTGTCGGATCAAGCCTGCGGGCACCAAACATAATAGTGAAGCTGATCATCAGGATAATTATTAGAATGCCGGTCATGCCCCAGTTGTCGTGGGTATCCCCCTCTGTAAGAATCTGGATAGTGCTGACTACCGCTTTCAGCTGGAGTGAGATATACGGCATGATGCCGATCAGGGCGATTAGTGTGACGGTAGCGGCGATCTTCTGCGAGCGGTTGTAACGGGTGGATATGAAGTCTGCGATGCTGGTAATACGGAAGGTTTCTTTAACCGCGACCATCCTTTTCAGGGTTATGCCCCAGAGCATGATACCTATAATCGCTCCGACATAGATACCCAGATATAACAAGCCGGATTCGATAGCGAAGCCTACGCTGCCATAAAAGGTCCAGGAGGTGTGGTAGACCGCCAGTGACAGCGCGTAGATCCAGGGATTTTGAAAGCTCTTGCCGCGAACCTCAATCTGGCGTTCGACCATATGCGCAACGGCAAATAGAAACGCCATATAGCAGACTATAACGACAGTTAATGCCAGTGGTGAAAACATCCTTTAGCCGTACTCCCTGTGCGCGGATTAGGGCCTGCAAAAAACAACAGGCACCATTACACAAATAGTTCGACAACGGCGTCTGGTCAAATCCGAAGGGCGCTATAACTGGCTGAATTTAGCGATTATTTTCTATTTTAGTGGGGGCGTCAGTATGTGAAGAGGATGAGCAGCACTGGTCATGTTCCTGCTCGGAACCAGGCACAGGATCAAAGCCGCCATCACTATAGGGGTGGCAGCGGATCAGTCGTTTGAATGTTAGCCAGCAACCTTTGACGGGGCCATGCAGTTTTAGTGCTTCCAGAGAGTAAGCAGAGCAACTTGGGTAAAAGCGGCAGCGTGGCCCTAACAGCGGGCTAATGAACCAGCGATATAGATAGATCAATGCTAGTAAAGGCGCCGCCAGCAGTTTGTTAATCACGCGGCTTTGCTTGCGCGGTTTTGCTGCAGGGATTCTTCAGCACGGGATAGCAGGTCTGAGAACTCTTCATCCAGTGCCGGATCGAAGCGGCTGATGCCAAAGGATACTTTCAGATCAAACTCGATATTGGCGAGGTGGATCTTAAGTTCGCTCACGACTTGTGCGATGCGCACGGCTACGGTTTCTGCCTGGGATTCAGTGGCATCTATCAAACCTAGTGCGAAGTCGCTGTCACCGATACGACCTATATAGTCAGACTCGCGCATAAAGTGCTGTAGCTGGTTGGCAAGACTGATCAGAGCGTGGTCACCCATGCTGTGACCATAAGCCTGGTTAATCTGACGCATATTGTCGACGGAGATCAGTAGCAATGAGTAGGCTGTTTTATAGCGTTTGCAGCGGCTCAAGTCCTGAGTCGCGATGTTAAACAACTGCTGCCGGTTATGAAGATTGGTCAGCGGATCTGTTGTTGACAGGTTTTGCAGCGAACGCTGTTGCAGGTGTTGTACAGTAACATCATGCAGCACGACTGCTGAGTTGCCGTCTGTTAGCTTGTAGTGCTGCAAATTGCAGTAGCGGGTTCCGGATGGGCTGTTCAGTGCTACTACTGTCTTTTCTATCGAGTGCTCTGTGTTCAGGGCGCGCTGAAACAAGTGGAGCTGTGCTTCGCTCCAGCTAAGATCCGTCAGCGTAGTGCCAACTATCTGATCTGGCAGTATGCCGAGCAATGGCGTTGCAGCAGGATTCGCAAACAGGATCTTTTCGTGATTATCAATGATTAGAACAGCATCCTGACTGAGGCTGATCAGTTGGTTGAAGTCCGGAGTATATGTTGCTGCATTAGCCATAATGGGATGCCTGTTTAGAACCGCTACAACGACATAATATTCGATGGCCATTTTAAATGCCAAAATCTTCTTTGCTGGCGGGACAGTATCATCAGGGAAAAAATCCGGGCCTTGGCCCGGGATCAAAGGGGAACCTGATTTCTCAATCAGGAGATTTAATCGTAATGCCAGCACCCGAATGGGTGCGGGCTGGAAATGTTGCGGGGATTATACCGGTTTTAAACAAAACTGTAATCTCCCACTATGGTCGGTAATCTAGGGAAGGTGCGAATAAGTCCCGCTCGTTCTCTGCGAGACCTGTAGCCTGTAGATACTAGGCACGCTTTGCAGTTAATGGCCGTAGTCCTTAGCAAAAAGCGTAACAACGTAGATGCAGGCTACAGGCCTCGGCCTTTGGGGCTTAGAGGATGATGCGTACTCTTTGTTGGCACTTTTTGACAGGTCTAGACATGCCTGCAAAGCGCCGTCGCGATTACGCGTCATCCTCTAAGCCAGAGAGCCGGCAGGACTTAATCGCACCTTCCCTAGCGTAGTCGCTATGACTTTGTGGTTATAGGGAATAATGATCGTGATTGGACTTCAGATGCTGTCCTAAAATCAAACAGGCCCGGAAAGCCGGGCCTGTTTGATGTTTAACATGAGTACAGTGATCACAGTGCTTATAGATGTTCCTCTGCATACTCCGCAAGTCGCGAGCGGAAGATACCTTCAAAGTGGATGTTTGCTGATCCACTGAAACCTTTGAATCGCTCAACAATATAAGTCAGGCCTGATGTCAGCGGGGTGAGATAGTTGGAATCGATCTGAGCCAGGTTGCCGAGACAGATAATCTTTGTTCCTTTACCGCAGCGGGTGAGTATTGTTTTCAACTGCTGAGGAGTCAGGTTTTGTGCTTCGTCCAACAGGACTATTGCGTTCTGGATGCTTCGACCACGGATAAAGTTCAGTGACTTAAATTGGATATTGGCTTTCTCAATCGCATATTTAACGCTGCTTTGCGGGCGCTCGTCCGACTCGTGCATCGCTTCAAGGTTATCCTGAATAGCGCTGAGCCAAGGCGTCATTTTCTCCTCTTCCGTACCAGGCAGGAAACCGATGTCTTCTGCCACAGGTGGCGTTGAGCGGGTCACAATAATTTTGTTATAACGTTTTTGCTCGATCACCATCTCCAGTGCGCAGGCTAACGCAATCAGAGTTTTACCTGAGCCAGCGGCGCCATTGAGGATGCAAAGGTCTATTTCCGGATCGAGCAGAGTTTGCATGGCAAACGCCTGGTAGACGCTTCGAGGGCTGATGCCCCAGCATTCCTGTTGCATCAGGTGCTGATATCCGAGATCCATCAGCAGAATGTGATCTTCTTCTACTGCGATGGTCCGTGCAGCAAAATCTTCCCCTTCATCAAAGACAAACTCATTAGGGTAGGTGCCGGGGACTATGCTGCGATCCAGCTTGTGGTAGGTGTGGGGCCCTTCCTGATAGCTTTTAACTTTTTCGACCCTATCCCAGATGAGGCCTTCTAACCGCTGGTGCCCGGCAGGTAGTAATTCAAGATCTGAGACAAGTTGGTCGGTGCGGTAGTCTTCCACCCGCTGTAAGCCCGCTCCCAGGGCTTTCAGACGCATGTTTATATCTTTAGTAACAAGAATTATTTCGCGGTGAGGATTAGTAGATTGCAGGTGCAGAGCGCAGTTAATGATCCGGTTGTCTTTGTTCTGCTCATTGGGCAGAAAACCTTGCCTGTTCTGAAGTTCATGATCAGGGAAAATGCTCAGTTTACCCAGAGCGACCTTCGGTTTTTGGCCCGGTAAGTAAATCTTCACCCCTTTGGTTATTTGGGTCGCATTTTCTGCCTGGCTCAGGATGTCATCGATGGCCCGTATGGCATATCGTGCTTCCTGTGCTACGTTTTTCTTCCGGTCTTTGATGTCGTCCAGTTCTTCCAGTACTGTCATCGGAATGATGATGTCCTGCTCTTTGAACTCAAAGAGGCACTTAGGATCGTGTAGCAGGACGTTTGTATCGAGGATATAGAGTCTAGATGCAGTCATCGGCCAGTTCCTTCAATAGCCCGCGAAAGATAGACAGAAACCTGTGATTCCGATCTCTCAGCAGAGCTTGTGAGCCGATCGATCTGAGAGCAGGTTTCCAAGCTAATCAATAGCTTGTAATACCATGATAGTTTATTGAAGGAAATGTTGCCGCAGTATTACAAAGCTTCTTAAGGAGGCAAAAATGCTCAAATCGATCGTGGTTTTGACAGGCGCAGGGATCTCTGCTGAGTCTGGTATTCGAACATTTCGGGCTGCCGATGGGCTTTGGGAAGATCATCGGGTCGAAGATGTTGCCACTCCTGAAGCCTTTCAGCGTGACCCTGAGCTAGTACACCGTTTTTATAACGCGCGTCGTGAACAGCTGCTCTCTGCTGATATAAAGCCGAATGCTGCACATCGGGCATTGGCGAAACTAGAACAGGAATTTAATGGCTCCACGCTGGTGGTCACTCAAAATATTGACAACCTTCACGAACGCGCTGGTACCAGCCAGTTGATACATATGCACGGCGAACTGCTTAAAATGCGCTGCAGCAAAACGGGTGAAGTGGAGCCATGGGCTGATTCCTGCTCGCCGGAGGATCTATGCAGTTGTTGCGGTCTTTCTGGTTCTTTAAGACCGGATATCGTCTGGTTTGGTGAAATGCCGATGTTGATGGATGAGATCTATCAGGCTTTGGAGCAGTGCGATCTCTTTATCTCTGTTGGTACCTCCGGGAATGTATATCCAGCCGCAGGTTTTGTGCAGGTTGCATCAGCAGCAGGTGCGCAAACGGTCGAACTTAATCTGGAGCCTTCGCGACAGGGAACAGCCTTTGATCGCAGTATTTATGGTGTAGCCACTGAGGTTGTACCTGCCTTTGTTGATCAGGTTTTGTCTGGTTAAAAAGTGTTCAAATTCAATAGGTTCTGGAAATAACGCTGATTCGTGCCTATATTGATGAGAAGGGATTGGACCAGGCTGGTAGCTATTCATAGAAGCATTCTTTGTCTGGTCAGCAATAACTGAGGTTGTGATTGAATTTGGTGAACTTCATCAAATTGTCACAGGTCTGTAGTTATTGATAACAACAAGAATTTGTTCTGAAGGGAGGTGGCTTATGATCACCGAGCGTTCTGTTACCGCCAGTATTACTCCCCTGGAGAGTCTGGACACCTTATCTCCCCATGAAGTGGCAAAACTCCAGGATGTAAATCAGGGTGGGCTATATCGGTTATTTCGTCAGTGTGCGCTTGCGGTTCTGAACTGCGGCAGCGAACTAGATAGTACGAAACTTGTATTGGATAAGTTCCACGATTTTGATGTTCATATCAGTCACAAACATCGTGGGCTTCAACTTGATCTTATCAATGCCCCTGTCTCTGCATTCGTTGACGGCGAGATTATTCAGGGTATTCGCGAACATCTGTTTTCTGTCTTGCGCGATCTGCTTTATGTCGGCGACGAACTTGATAAGTATTGTGAAGGGTTGGATGACTCTGAAACCATCACCAATATGGTGTTTCATATCCTGCGCCATGCAGATGCGATCCGTACCCATGTGAAACCAAGCCTGGTTGTATGCTGGGGTGGTCACTCTATAGGTCATGAAGAGTACGAATATACTAAGAAAGTTGGCTACGAGATGGGGCTGCGAGGGCTCGATATCTGCACCGGCTGTGGCCCCGGGGCAATGAAAGGACCGATGAAAGGCGCTGCTATTGCTCATGCTAAACAGCGTATTGATGATGCACGGTATGTCGGTATCTCAGAACCGGGAATTATCGCCGCTGAATCGCCAAACCCGATAGTTAATGAACTTGTCATTATGCCTGACATAGAAAAACGGCTTGAGGCCTTTGTCAGACTTGGACACGGCATCGTTGTCTTTCCTGGTGGTGCGGGCACCGCTGAAGAGATTCTCTACATGCTTGGGTTGTTGTTGCACGAGAAGAACCATGCTTTGCCATTCCCGCTTATCTTTACCGGGCCTGAAGGCAGTGAGGGGTATTTTGAGCAGGTTGATAAGTTTATCAGGCACACGCTTGGGGACCATGTAGCTAATAAGTACCAGATAATTGTTAATGATCCTCATCAGGTTGCGGTGGCAATGAAATCAGGGCTAGAACAGGTCACCCAATACCGTAAGGCGACCAGCGAGTCCTATCACTACAACTGGCAACTGCATGTGCCTGAGCAATTTCAGCATCCTTTTGAGCCAACCCATGAAAATATGGCGGACCTTAAACTGACCCGTGAACAGTCTGACTTTGAACTGGCAGCAAACCTGCGTTGTGCACTATCAGGTATAGTCGCAGGTAATGTGAAAGAGCCGGGGGTCAGGGCAATTGAGGAAAATGGGCCATTTCAGTTACATGGAGAACCTGACTTGATGAAACCGCTTGATGAGTTGTTACAGGCGTTTGTCGAGCAGCGCAGGATGAAAATTAACTATAAGGAATATGTACCCTGCTACGAGATCATTTCAAAGACGGCTGAAGCTTCGTAAAGTCGTTGTAGTAGTGAAAAAGTCGCATCAAGCGGCTTTTTTTTGCCTGCTATACGCCTTTTGGCTGGCTGTTTCGGTAGGGTTCAGGAGACTATGACAATGTTGGCAAATACGGGTATATTTAGCCGCTGTTAAGTTAATCTTAAGGTAGTAAGGCTTTGAAGAAAAAGCTGATCGTTACACTGACGACCGTGCATGGTTCGCGTCAGTATACGCTAAACCAACTGACTAAATACGTGCTGGCCATCTTTCTGGTGGGTGCCGCGGTCAGCTTTTTTGTTTCCAATTTCTTCCTTGTTAAAACCGCTGATGAATTGGTTGATCTGGTAGAGGATCATCAGGTTCTGACCGAGCAATATGATCTGATGGTTGGCAGCCAGGCGCTGCAGCAGGCAGAAGCCGATCAGTTATCCAAAGTTCTGGCTGATGTAACGCTGGAGAGAGATAAGCTGCAGGAAGAAAATATCCGTATCGGCGAGCTCAATGAAAACCTCGATTCCAGCCTTTATGGATTAGAAGAGCTCTTAGGAATGGAGCATGTCGAGGAGATGACGCCGGAAAGGGCTGACATGCTACAGGCGACTGCAAGACAGAGGCTGCATTTCCTCAGCGCCATTCCGAATGGTCTCCCGATTCAGGGTAAGCGGATAAATGATGGTTTCGGTATGCGTTTCCACCCGGTTCGGAAGAAAAAGGTTATGCACAACGGAATGGACTTCAAAGCGGATATAGGCACCCCAGTCTATGCAACCGCTGATGGAGTGGTAGAGTTCGCCGGTTACAATAAACGCAGTGGTTTTGGTAAACTCATCATCCTGCAGCATAGTTTTGGTTTTAGAACCTACTTTGCTCATTTGAATAACATCTATGTGAAGAACGGCGATTTTATTCATAAAGGGCAAAAGATTGGTGCCAGTGGTAATACAGGGATTTCCACCGGACCTCATCTTCATTATGAGGTGCGGCGTCTCTATCAGGCGCTTGATCCGGCTCCTTTTGTCGCCTGGAATATCACCAATTTTGATTCAATTTTCTCTGACGTGAAGAAGGTCAAATGGGCATCATTAAACGATCTGTACCCGCTAAATCAGGTAGCTCAGCCGTAACTATTATTGCTGAAGGCAACAAGTTCTGTGGTGATACGCAGATTGTTGGAAAGATGCATGTTGACGGCATTTTTGAAGGGAATATCAGTTCGCTGGATGATATCTATATTGGTAAAAAAGGCCTGGTGCGCGGCTTTGTAAAAGCTAGCCATGTCAATATCAGTGGTCGACTTGAAGGAGAGGTCGTCTGCGATAATCTGCATATCGAAGCGGGCGGTGAAGTCCGTGCAAATGTGCTGAGCAAGAACATGTCAATCGATCCAAGGGGCTGCTTTCTGGGCGAGCGTCGATTGCAGGACAGTGCAGTTGCAGATCTGCCGGCGGTAGCTGACAGCGGCATTGATGCAATTGACTCTTTACCTGACCGCGTTGTATTGGAGCAGCAAGATGAAGCTTCAGACAATGACAATACAAAGGCAGGCTAAGCATGTGTGAATTGCTAGGGATGAGCGCTAATGTCCCTACTGATATCTGCTTCAGCTTCAGCGGTCTGATGCAGCGGGGCGGTGGAACTGGCCCTCATCGTGACGGCTGGGGAATCGCTTTCTATGAAGGCAAAGGATTAAGCAGCTTTCACGATCCGCGTCCAAGCGTCGATTCTGAGATTGCAAGTCTGATTAAACAGCATCCAATTAAAAGCCATGTGGTGATCAGCCATATTCGGCAGGCCAATGTCGGTGATGTCTGTCTGGAAAATACGCACCCTTTCAGCCGGGAGCTTTGGGGACTGCATTGGACCTATGCTCATAATGGTCAGTTGGATAAGCGGGTTTTCGACTTGCCGCTTACTCACTACCATCCGGTAGGAACTACAGACAGTGAATACGCATTCTGCTGGATGTTAGGCCAGGTGCGTGAACATTTTGCCCAGCCGCCCGAGGATATTGCAGAGCTGTTCGATTTTGTTCAGCATCGCTGTGACGAGCTGCGCGAGATGGGAGTCTTTAACATGTTGCTGACTCAATCTCATTATCTGATCTGTTACTGCACAACGAAACTGAGTTGGATTACCCGACGCGCGCCTTTTGGTGAAGCATCACTAAAAGATTGCGAAATGACCGTTGATTTCTACAAAGAGACGACCCCTAACGATATCGTCACTGTAATTGCCACTGAGCCTCTGACGGAGGATGAAACCTGGATCAAGCTGAGCCCAGGTGAAATGGTTGTTTTTGACGACGGCGTTCCGTTTCCGCGTTAATCCCACCTCGATTTAACTTTATACTTTTTGGATTTCCAATTTTGGCTACTCGCTTTGCCCACCTTCAGGACCTGCTGGCTTCGTGTCGCAGCACAGATATTCACCGACTGCGTAAGCGTTTGAGTCAGCTGGAAAGGCGTGCGGAATCCGGGCAGCCGTTTGATCGAATGGAAGGGCAGATAAAGCAGCAGTTAGAGGACTCGGCCAACGCTGTTGAGAAACTCCGTCAGCAGGCGCAGCAGGTTCGATATCCGGATCTTCCTGTTGTGTCGCGAAAAGAGGAGATTGCTGAGGCAATCCGTGACAATCAGGTGGTGGTAGTTGCCGGTGAAACCGGCTCAGGTAAAACCACTCAGCTTCCAAAAATATGCCTTGAGTTAGGGCTAGGGTGCCGTGGATTGATCGGCCATACCCAGCCAAGACGTCTGGCTGCGAGAACTGTCGCTGCGCGTATTGCGGAAGAACTGGATACGGAACTCGGTGAACGGGTTGGTTTTCAGGTACGTTTTACTGATCAGGTGTCTGATCGTAGCCAGATCAAGTTGATGACAGACGGTATCCTGCTGGCGGAAACTCAGCACGATCGTTTTCTGGAAAAGTATGAAGTACTGATTATCGATGAGGCGCACGAGCGCAGCCTTAATATCGATTTCCTGTTGGGATACATCAAGCAAATCCTGCCCCGCAGGCCTGACCTGAAGGTCATCATTACCTCCGCAACTATCGATCTGGAGAAATTCTCCAATCACTTCAATAAAGCGCCTGTTATTCAGGTGTCAGGCAGAACCTACCCGGTAGAAGTTTTGTATCGGCCGCTCACCGGTGATGAAGACGGCGAAAAGGATCTTGATCAGCAGCAGGGGATTCTTGCAGCGCTGGATGAAATTGACCAGCTGGAGCGGGCGGGGCAGCAACCGCGAAATGGCGATGTACTGGTATTTCTCGCGGGCGAAAGAGATATTCGTGAAACGGCGGATAAGCTTCGTAAAGCTCAGCTAAGAGATATTGAAGTGGTTCCACTCTATGCGCGATTAAGCCTGGCTGAGCAGAACAAAGTTTTTAGCGGTAAACGACAGGCCGGGCGCCGTGTTGTACTGGCAACTAACGTCGCGGAAACCTCTTTAACGGTGCCAGGTATTCGCTACGTGATTGATCCGGGTGTCGCTCGTATATCACGTTATAGTTACCGATCTAAAGTGCAGCGGCTACCAATTGAGCCTGTGTCTCAAGCCAGCGCAAATCAGCGCAAAGGACGCTGTGGCCGTGTGGCTGAAGGTGTTTGTATTCGCCTCTACTCGGAAGATGACTTTAACAGCCGGCCCGAGTTTACCGATGCTGAGATTCGCAGAACCAATTTGGCGGCGGTGATCCTGCAAATGCTGAGCCTTCGGCTGGGCGATATAGAGTTATTTCCATTTATAGATGCGCCAGACAGCCGCTTTATCAATGACGGCTTTAAGTTATTGCAGGAGTTGCGTGCGCTTGATCAGAAGCGTCAGTTGACAGGAATTGGTCGACAGATGTGTCGGTTACCTGTTGATCCTCGTATCGGTCGGATGGTGATAGAGGGGCATAAGCAGAAGTCGTTGTCAGAAATGCTGATTGTGGCCAGTGCACTGAGTGTTCAGGACCCTCGGGAGCGTCCACACGATAAGAAGCAGGCTGCTGATCAGAAACATGCAGAGTACGCGGATAAAGAGTCGGACTTTGTCACTCTGGTAAATCTGTGGAATCTGTTGGAAGAGCAGCGACAAGAGCTGAGCCAGAGTCAGTTCCGAAAATACTGTCAGAAAAACTTTTTGTCGTTCATTCGTATACGTGAATGGCGGGATACCCATCGCCAGCTTCACCTGATGTGTAAGCAGTTAGATCTGGCTGAAAACAGTGAACCCGCCAGTTACGAAGCGATACATAAAGCGATTCTGGCTGGATACCTAAGTCAGATCGGTTTTAAACAGGAGCAAAAGGAGTACCTGGGTGCTCGTAATCGCCGATTCCTGTTATTCCCAGCATCCGGCATCTATAAAAAAGCACCTAAGTGGGTAGTGTCCGCTGAAATAGTGGAGACCAGTCAGGTGTTTGCGCGCATGAATGCTCAGATTCAACCTGAATGGGCTGAGCAGCTGGCACCTCATCTGATTAAGAAAACCTGGTTGGAGCCCCATTGGGAGAAAAAGCGTGCTCAGGTAGTAGCGACTGAACAGGTCACTCTATACGGATTGATTATTATTCCTAAGCGGAAGGTGAATTACGGCAAGGTCGAGCCGGTCATTAGTCACGAAATATTTATCCGCGCAGCTCTGGTAGAAGGTGAATTTCAGACCAAAGGGAAGTTCTTTCAGCATAACCGCCAGTTGTTGGCTTCGGTTGAGGCGCTTGAAGCGCGTTCCAGACGCCGAGATCTGTTGGTTGACGAAGATCAGCTATTTGACTTCTACGCGGGCCGCATTGCCGAGCTTGATGGGGCGCAGGTAGTTAATGGCGCCGGATTCGAGCACTGGCGGCAGAAAGTTGAGAGCAAAAATCCAAAAGCACTATATATGTTGCCGGAAGATATTCTGCAACGTAGTGCCGATCATATCACCAAAGCCGACTACCCTGATCGTTTACAGCTGGACGGTGTCGCTCTTAAGCTGAGCTATCACTTCGAACCGGGTGCAAAGGATGACGGTGTGACCCTGCATCTGCCTGTAGCTTTGCTGAATAGCGTTTCTCTCGCGCGTTTGGAATGGCTTGTGCCAGGGATGCTGGCAGAAAAATGTCAGCTTCTATTGAAGGGTTTGCCAAAACAGCTACGAAAAAACTTTGTACCTATTCCAGACTATGTTGCGGCATTTTGTGAAAAGGTTGTATTCGGAGAGGGTGAGCTGAGCGAAGCACTGGCCCTGCATCTGAAAAGAATGACAGGTGTAGCTATTACCGCCGATGACTTCAAACAAGTTCAGCTAGATGGTCATCAGTTATTCAATATCCGCCTGTTAGATGAAAAAGGCAAAACCATTGCTCAGGAACGTAACTGGGAGCAATTGCATGGTCGATATGGTGATCGTGCAGAGCAGGCCTTGAAACAGGGGCCGGGTGACAGCTGGGGCCGCAAAGGTATTACTAGCTGGGATATCGACGAGTTAACTGAGTCCGTCGAGATTCGCCAGGCAGGTGGAATCAAAGTAGAGGCTTATCCTTCTCTGGTTGATTGCGGCGATAGCGTTGAACTGAAGGTCGAGCTGATTAAAGTGCAGGCAGATCAGCAAAGTCGCCAGGGAATTGCCCGGTTATTAATGTTGGATCTGACGGAACAGGTCCGTTTTTGCCGCAAACAACTGACTCAAATAAATGAAGCCCTTATATATGGTGGCACCGGTTATCAGCGTCGTGCTTTGGAAGATGAGATATTGCTGCAGTCGATCATGCAGTTAATAGATCAGCGGGAAAGTCTCCCCCGTGCGGCGGAAGAATATAAACAGTGCCGCGAATGGGTCAAATCTTCGCTTTTCGAAACGGCGAATAATGTTGCAGCCCTAGTGCTGGATAATCACAAGCTCCTCCATGAGTTGAAGAAAAAGCTATCTGGTCGTGTAGCTCTAGAAACAGTAACAGTCTTAAACGATATAAAAGCCCAACTGGAGCATCTTATATACTCTGGATATCTGTTGGATGTTCGTTGGGAATGGTTGCAGCATTATCCGCGTTATTTGAAGGCGATCAGTGTTCGCCTTGAGAAATATCAAAGGACGCTTGCTAAAGAGAGGTTATTATCTGACCAGCTTCGGCAGTGTTGGCAACAATATCGTCAGAAGAGAAAACAGCAGGATAAAAAAGGCATCTATGATGCTGATCTTGATCTCTATCGCTGGATGCTAGAGGAATACCGGGTATCGCTTTTTGCTCAGCAGTTGGGTACTCAGGTGCCGGTCTCTGAAAAGCGGTTACGCCAGCAATGGCAGCGGGTTGCGGCCTGATCAAAAAATCCCCATGTCAGGGTTGCGGATAAAAATTAGCTGTGTTTTAATGCCGCAAATTTGATCAAAAGGCTTCATCAAAACGCTGGGAAGCACCGGATCAAAAGCGTTATATAGGCGCTTATATGAATCGGATTAGAAAGTCTGTTAAAGGAAATGAGAAAAATTTCCTTTAACAGGTTTGAAATATCCTGAATTTATAGTATTTTCTTGGTAGCACTTCTGTGCGCTTAGAAATAAGAATTCACTACTAGTATGTTGAATATTGAAGGGGAAATGTTGATGAAAAAGTCACTGATCGCTCTGGCTGTTGCTGGCGCTCTGACTGCACCAATGGTAGCTCAGGCTGACGCTACTCTGTACGGTATCTCTGAAGTTCGTCTGAACATGACTGAAGACGAAGATGCAGATGTACGTGTTTCCAAAATGCGTCTGGGCGTAAAAGGCGACGTAGCATTCGAAAACGTTGAAGGCGCTTCCGGCTTCTACGGTATGGAATGGGAATTTAACGCAAACGCTAACGGTACTGGCGCTCAAGGTCTGGAAGGTGCTTCTTCTAGCGTTGCTAACGAAGTGACCGTTCGTAAAGCATTTGCTGGTGTTAAAACTGGCTTCGGTACATTCATCGGTGGTCGTCAGAACAACCCTGTAGACGCTACTGAAGTAACTGATATCTTCACTGATGCTTCTAATGGTCACGCTCTGAACAACCCTGATCGTCTGGGTAACTCTCTTGCTTACGTAACTCCTTCCTTTAATGGTGTTGAAGCTTACGCTGCAATGGTTCTGGATGGTGCTGATACAGACGCTGAAGAAGATGTAGATGGCTACGTTCTGGGTGCTACTTACCGTGGCAACGGCCTGACTGTTGCTGCTGGTTACTGGTCTTTCGATGAAAACTACATCGATGGCACTGCTGTAACAACCGGTACTGCTGAGCGTGATTTCTGGTCCCTGGGCGCTTCTTACAGCTTCGGTGATGCTACGGTAATGGCTAACTACCAGGATCGTGAGACTGGTAGTGAAGACATCGAGGCTTACTCTATCGCAGCTACTTACGCTATCGGTAACGCTACTCTGAAGGCTGGTTACTACGATTCTGAGGTAGACGATGCTGGTACTGCTAGCGACGTAGACTCTAAAACTTTCGCTCTGAACGCTACTTACGCTCTGGGCAAGAAAGCTTCTGCTTACGTTGAGTGGTCTAACACCGATATCGACCGCGGCGTAGGTGCAGCAACTGCTGACAGCGACAAGGATACTTGGGTTGTTGGTTACGCTCTGTCCTTCTAATCTTGATTTAAGATTAGTCTGACTAAAGAGGGCTCCTTCGGGAGCCCTTTTTGCGTTTATCCCCTTTTTTATTCTTTTCCCTTTAAATTGCTGAATTTATCCCTTAGTACGTTTTCCTTATTTGATTTACTCCGCTAAAATAGAGCGATATTTTGGTCTGTATTAAGGAAAAGCGAATGCTGAAGGGGAAACTGCAGAAGCTTTCTGTATGTGGTGTGTTGCTGGCGACTATGTCAGCACCAGTATTGGCAAATGAATCTGCCAATCAGGTTGATCCATGGGAAGGCTTTAACCGCACCATGTTTTCATTCAATGAAGGTGTTGATAAATATGCTGTGAAGCCGCTGACTCAAGGCTACCAGTATGTGATGCCTGATGTTGCTGAAACTGGCGTTTCAAATTTCTTTGCGAACCTGCGTATGGTTCGTACTCTTCTCAATAACGTACTTCAGTTTAAATTGCATAACGCAGCTGAAGATGTTTCTCGTCTGGTGGCAAATACTACTTTTGGTATTGGTGGCATATTTGATGTCGCGACTCCGATGGGTATCCCGCATAACGACGAAGATTTCGGCCAAACGCTGGGCGCTTGGGGTGTAGGTTCCAGTCACTATCTGGTATTGCCATTTATCGGCCCGACTAACCCTCGTGATGCAGTAGGTTTCTTCGCTGATAGCATGGTTGATCCAGTTTATCATATGGGTGATACCAGTGATCGTAATGTGGCTTATGGCGTGCGTCTGTTGAGTGATCGTGGTGAGTTGCTGAAAGCTGAAGAGTTGGTAAGTGGTGATCGCTACCTGTTCGTCCGTGATGCATATCTTCAGCGCCGCGAGTTTATGATCAATGATGGCGAAGTGACTGCAAAGGACGAGGATTTTTAATCCTTACCGTTGCATGTTGGCGTCAATCTGGCTAACGTTGTGACTCATGAGTCGGTTCTATTTTTTGTTTAGTATCCAGGCTGCTTTATGAGTCACTTCCGACAACGGATTTTGTTGGCCGAATCCTGCACGCAGACTGTTGACCTGATCTATGATCTGGCTGAGAAAGTCGATCATAGTCTGCTTCAGGTCGTACACTTTAGTGAATCTGAAGAGCTTCAGCGTGTGGTAAAACAGGGCGACTTTTCTGTCGCTCTGATTAATCCTTCCTTCCTACCTGATTCATATCCGCTAGCTGAGTTAACAGCTCAGGTACATCCAAAGCCTGTTCTTGCCCTTACTGATGATGTAACTGCAGATGTTATTTTGGCTGCGTTGCGTGATGGTGCCAGTGATGTATTCCCTCGTTTGCTAACATCGAGTGATCACAATGCGTTCGTAACATCACTGAAGCGTTTCCTGGTTCGAGCTGAAAAAATTGAAGAGGCAGATCTGTACCGTGATAGCCTAGAGCGTTCTATTGCTGAGCTTAGAGAAGACCAATTGGCGGCACAGCAGATTCAACAGCGGATGCTCCCGCCAGCTGATCAGTGCATTGGGAACTGGTGTTTTACCTATCGCTTAAAGCCTTCACTTGTGTTGAGTGGCGATTTTGTAGACGTTGTTCAGGTGAGTGACAACCTGACACTGTTTTACTTGGCTGATGTTTCTGGGCATGGAGCATCTTCTGCGCTTGTCACAGTTCTCCTTAAGAATATGACCAATCGCCTGTTGCGTAACTATCGCAGGGGGTCAAGTTATGATCTGTTATCACCAGAAAAAGTTTTACAGCGTCTCAATAAAGAAGTGATTGATACTGGGCTAGGAAAACATTTAACTGGTTTCTTTGGCTTATTGGATCACGGCACTGACCGATTACGCTATGCCGTTGGCGGTCATCACCCTATGCCTGTTTTGGCCAGAGGGAAACACTGCTCTTTCCTTGAAGGTAAGGGGATGCCTGTAGGGTTATTCGATGAGCCGCTCTATGATGAACGCGAGTTGGACCTTTTACCTGGTGATTCAGTCACTCTGTTTTCTGACGGTGTTTTAGAAGTGACGGTTGGTGAAACTTTACAGCAGAAAGAAGAAACGCTTTTAGATATGATCTGCGATGGCTGTATTTTGCCGCAGGATATATTGAAGCGCTTAAACCCCGGTGATGATGCGCCGGATGATATTGCAGTTCTGACGTTGTCTCGGGTTTAGATTGTTATGAGTGAAGGCTCCATTTTTTATGCTTGTCGGGGTGACAGTTACGTCCTGAAGTTTATCGGAGATGTGCGTTTAACGTTGTGCTCTACGTTAGATCAGCATTTACAGGTGATTTTTTGTAACAAGGGCTTTACCCGGGTGCTTATAGACCTGACTGAAACTGAAAGTATCGACAGTACTTCGCTTGGACTAATTGCTAAACTGGCTAAGCGCTGTAAAGAAAAGTCTCTTGAGATGCCGACGATCGTCTCGACCAATGATGATGTAACGCGCATTCTTACTACAATGGGATTTGATCAGGTGTTTCTGTTACTTGACCAGCTTCCGACTAATGCAACTGATCTGGAGCGTTTGCCTCAGGTTCAGGAGTCGGAGGAGGAAGTCCGGTTACGTATTATCGATGCTCATAAGGTCCTGATGGATCTGAATGATGCAAATCGCGATGCATTTAAAGATTTAGTCAAAACATTGGAGTGTTGCTAATCTTGGCAGCACTATCTCGGTCATAACGCGATTTCTGTTTAATCCCGCCTTTTAATAGATGCCTGCGCCAGCCAGATAAGTAATGTCTCTTTGGTTAGTTCTTATAATTTTAGACTTATCTGAAAATTAGGACTTTTTCCTATTCAAGAGAATATTGAAATCATTAGACTTGTCTTTGTGGACGGGGCGCTCGAAGGATTGAGCTAATAGATCTGGATTGGTCTACTCCATATTCTCACGCAGGGAGTGGTGTGGGAACTGAAAGGGAAGTCAGAAAAAGGGCTCGTTTGACAGGATGTCATAGAGCCCTTATTTTTTGTAAGAATTAAAGCTGCTCTTTTAAAAGAGCTTCCAGCTTCAGCTGGTCCTTGGTGAAGTTTCTGATTCCCTCCGCCAACTTCTCAGTTGCCATCGCATCTTCATTCATCATCCAGCGGAATGCTGCTTCATTCAGGCTGATCTTATCTGAGCCGCCAGATATCTTATCTGAAGCTAGTACTTGATTAAGCGTTTCAGTAGACGCTGATAGTTCGTCAAGCAAGGCTGGACTTATAGTCAGGCGATCGCATCCGGCTAGGTTTCGAATCTCATCAATATTTCTGAAGCTGGCGCCCATAACGACGGTTTTATACCCATGTTCTTTGTAGTATTCGTAGATACTACTTACAGACTGAACGCCCGGATCGTTTTTCCCAGAATAATCCTGCTCGCCCTGATTTGCCTTAAACCAATCGAGAATTCGGCCGACGAAAGGCGAGATCAGATAAACACCTGCTTCAGCGCAAGCGACCGCTTGTGCGAAACTAAACAGCAGTGTGAGATTGCACTGGATACCTTCCTGTTCAAGCTGCTTTGCTGCCTGAATACCTTCCCATGTGGAGGCAATCTTAATCAATACACGAGACTTATCTATACCCTGCTGTTGGTAGAGTTCAATAAGCTCTCTTGCTTTCCTGATGGTAGCCTCTGTATCAAAGGAAAGGCGCGAGTCTACCTCGGTCGAAATGCGGCCAGGAATAATCTGCAAAATCTCTTTGCCGATCAGCACTGCCAGTTGGTCTGCTGCATGGTTTAGCTGTTCCGTTTCGTCATCAGAATAACTGCTGGCTGCTTTAACGGCTTGTTCAAGCAATGGGCGATACTGCTCCATTTCGCTTGCTTTCAGCAGCAGAGATGGATTCGTTGTAGCATCTTGTGGTGAGAACTGGCGGATCGCTTCGATATCGCCTGTATCGGCTACAACAGTTGTAATCTGTTTTAGTTGTTCTAATTGGCTTTGCATCTTTTGTTTCTATTCCTCTGCGTGTTGCGTCGGATAACCAGCTTATCGCTATTCTGTTACTACTCTTGTTCCGGGACCAGTGACATCGCTTGTTCAACTACTTCGATACCCGAGCCAGCTTTATGAGCGTTTTCGCTCAAGTGGCGGCGGAACTGTCGTCCACCCTTTTGAGCGTGGAACAAGCCCAGAATATGGCGGGTAATGTGTCCTAGATATGTGCCTTCGGCGAGTTGAGACTCGATATAGGGTAGGTAGCTACGAAGAATATCGTGCCGACTAGCTACTGGACTATCATCACCATAACAGATCCTGTCGATATCTTTCATCATCTGATAAGGGTTTTGATAAGCTTCACGGCCGACCATCACGCCATCAGTGCTTGCCAGGTGCACCTCTGTTTCAGCAACAGATTTAATACCGCCATTGATTAAGATCTCAAGCTGCGGGAACTCTTCTTTAAGGCGATATACCCACTCATATTTCAATGGTGGGATATCTCTGTTCTCTTTTGGGCTCAGGCCCTGCAAAATCGCCTTACGAGCATGAACGATAAAAGTCTGGCAGCCCGATTGTCGGACGACATCAACGAAGTTATGAAGTTCTTCATAGCTATCCATATCGTCTATGCCCAGACGGTGCTTAACCGTGACAGGGATATTAACCTGCTGCTGCATCTGGTGAAGACAGTCTGCGACTAGCTGAGGATGAGCCATCAGACAGGCCCCGATCATGTTGTTTTGCACCCGATCACTTGGGCAGCCAACGTTGAGGTTTACCTCATCGTAGCCATAGTCTTCCGCCATCTTACTGCATTCAGCCAGATGTGCCGGATCACTGCCGCCAAGTTGCAGTGCTACGGGGTGTTCTTCGGCATTGAATTTGAGATGACGATCTCTATCACCAAAGATCAGTGCACCAGTTGTGACCATTTCTGTGTAGAGGACTGAATGCCGAGTGATTAAACGATGAAAGGCCCGGCAGTGTCTGTCGGTCCAATCCATCATCGGCGCAACTGAGAAGCGTCTGTTGAGGGAGTCGGAGCTAATGGTCGGAGTATTTGGCTGGTTTTGCATGTAGATCTGGAAGTGAATAATTCGGGGTGGCATCATCGCTAGCTGGATGATGATGCAGCGTGACTACCATGTATATGGTAAGCAATTGTACAACACTGTGCTGACGACAGCTATTGATACACCCGGTTTTGAATTAGCGGGTGATACGTGATATTTCGCGTACCAGGCCACTAAGATCCAGTCCCTGACTCTCTGCGATGCTATTTACATCGGCTGTATTTCTAGGCGGTTCTTTGAATCTGGTTTTGTTCTCTTCGATACGGGCATTGATCCGTTTATGTAATGCCTCAAGTTCTTCCATTGAAAGCGTTTGAAGATAGCCGAGCACTTCCGCTTCTAACATTGCTTTTCCGATATCCGATCGACTCTGTTCGTTTATATCTTATTGATTAATATCCGTGAATCAAATTTTAGTGCATTAATTCTTTTTCGTCAGTGATAGATCCGGGCCTGACAGATCGGATTTTGCTCATTTGTTGTCATGTTTTTTCTGTTTTGGAATCGTTGCTGAAGACTGCATTGGTGGGGTAAACAGGGTATCATTTGGCGCTTTGATTTTTGCTTCCCGTCGTCCCTAACTGACGGTGATCCTGGTGCTCCAGTCACCGGTGAATTGATTAACAGAGGTGTATGTTGCAGTTATTTGTAACGCGTTATCAGTCTTTCAGTCAACGCTTCGAACGTTCGCCAAATATGATGCTGCTTCTGGTCTGGGCTTTGCTCATGGTGCTGGACCTGATACTTGTCAGGGACCTGAGCTGGACCATTGATCAGCTCACTGGCAAGCGCTTCTGGGTAAATTTCCTGCTCAGCGGCTTCGTTTACTGGGCATTGTTATTTAACCTCAGAGGTATCTGGGCGACTCGAAGAGTGCTGAGTTTGGCGATTTTGGGGTTGTTATTCGCTTCGTATTTCGCTCAGACATCTTACTTTTCTGTTTATCGGAAGTTTGTCACAGCATTCGATTTCCGCTTCTTCGTCGGCGACCCGGTGATGACCTTCCAGCTCTGGTGGGAGTATGCTGCGCTGGGACGAGTGGCCTTTGTCTCCGCTGTTGCCTTACTGTTGCTGTTCCCGGTTCTTCAGGCATCACGCAAACCTGGCTGGATCAGTCGTAGTCTGAGCGGATTTTTTGGCGTTGCGATTTTCTTCCTTGTGACCCTCAACTGGTATGGCACCGCACACTTTCAGAGCGCTCCGGTGGCTTATCTTGGTAACCTGATTGGTGCTGTTGAGATAGAAGCCAAGCGTTCCGATCTTCCTGAGAAGCCTGTACTCGCTCAAAAGCAGGCAGCAGAAAATGCGCCTAGCATCGTGTTTGTCATTGGAGAATCGCTTAATAAGAGCCATATGGGTGTTTATGGCTATGAGCGTGATACGACTCCTAATCTCTCCCGTCTGGCTGCTCAGGGTAAGATGGTGGCGTTAAACAACGCTTTGGCGATAGGGCCAAGGACACTCTGTTCTGTTCCTTACATGATGACCGGTTTGCAGGGAATCGATCCTCACGGAGTTATTTACGGTGTTCCAACCATTTTTAACTACGGCAAGAGCGCTGGATACAGAACTGGGTTGATCACTGCGCAGGATTTCCAGTGGCGCAATGTCGATCAGATTTTTGTTGATCAGGATCTTGATCACTATCAACAAGGTACTGCCTTCAGCGCCGACGTTTCCGTATCTATCGGAGCTGATGACATGGACGTGTTTGAGCGAGGCATTAAACCTTTCATCGATAATGCTGCGAAAGATAATGAACCTTATCTACTGGTGGCGCAGATGAGCGGTAGCCATACGCCTTTTGCAGATCAGGTGCCGCAGGCGTTTAAGAAATTCCTGCCGGAGGAGAACCCTGATAGCGTCAATGCTTATGACAATACTGTCCTGTATACCGATCACTATTTGAACAGTATCGTTGAGCTTGCTCGCAAACATAATCCGAACAGCTGGGTGTTTTACTCTAGCGATCATGGTGAAAATATTACCGGGCAGGGGGGGATGTTCCACTCTGATTTCAGGCCTGATATTGTCCGGAATTCCCTGTTAGTCTTCCCGCCAGAGGGATATCTGGAAAGTGTCGCTAAGAATACTGAAGCTCCGGTATCTCAGGCTGATATCTTTGCCACAATACTGGAATTGATTAGTGTCGAAGCGGTACTTCCAATAGACGGGCTTAGTCTTTTACATCCTATTGACGACGAGCGAGTTAGGATTGTCACCGCTTACATGAAAACGTTACACAATGACCCGCGCGCAGCTTTGGTTTTTCCGGATCAAAGTATGTATGAAATCGATTTTGAACGGGGTAACGTTAAGTTAAGTGATGGAAAAACACTAATCCGTTATGAGCAGCTGGATCAGAAGTATCGCCAGTTATTCGATCAGCGGTTGAACCCACAGGGATAATTTCGATGCAACAAAAGGTGACAGGTCTGGCGCGTTTTTATTATGCGACCTGCTATTCGATTAAAGGCCTGAAAGCTGCGTATAAGCATGAACCTGCTTTTCGCTATGAAACCTACGGCGCGCTCGTGCTGATACCAGCGGCGTTTTTCGTCGCCCAGTCGGGTATGCAGTTGGCTGCCTTGATTGCCAGCTGTTTACTGGTGTTAGTGATGGAGCTGGTTAACAGTGCTATCGAAGCTGTCGTTGATAGAGCGGGAACCGAGTTCCATGAACTGGCTGGCAGAGCAAAGGATTTAGGTTCTGCTGCAGTCTTCGTTTGTCTCTTTATTGTCGCAGTCGCCTGGGGAGGTATTGTCTGGGATAACTATAGTGGACTGCTGCAATAGCTAAAATACCGGGACATTTCTGCCCCGGCTGAACCAGATCAAGCCTGGTTGGATGGTGCTCTTTAATAGCCTGCTGTTGTCAGCAGGTTTTTTAGTTCTGGTATACAGGAGCCACAGTTAGTTCCGCACTTAAGGTTAGCCCCTAACTCTTTAACACTGTGGCAACCTGTATCTATTGCGTCGTGAATCAGATTGATGCCGACCCCGAAGCAGCTGCAGATTGTTTTGCCTGCTGTTTTGACTTCCCCCGCAGGGATAGCAGCGAGAACAGCCGCGCGGTTGTTATGTGTTACGGACGGAGCAAACTGCTCAACCAACCACTGACTATCTGGCAGGTTTGGAGTTTTCTGCATTAGAAAAATCCATTCCAACTGTTCGCCTTTGAAGGCTGCAACGCGATAGCTACCAGAGCTTTCGTCAGTAAACTCGACCAACTCCAGTTCGCAATCCAGTGTCTTGCTGAGCCAGTTTTTCCAACGGCCAGGTTGTTTATCATGAGCCAGATACCAGAGTTCGCAATCTGCATTTGGCACCCGACTCCAATACCGGCTGGCCGGAGCTGAAACAGGGTTTCGTGTCAGCAGGGTGCCGTACCACTTGGCAGGGAAGCGCGCGACAGAAACCGGGCTGTGTTTTGATTCTGGCTGTCCTGAATAAGGATCTGCAATTGCGTTGACTAAGGTATCTATACGGCCCTGTGAGCTGAACTCCGAAGTCCAGTGAATAGGTGCAAATACAGAGCCTTGGTTTTGCTGCTCGGTTACCTTAACACGACCAATAAACTGGCCATTTGGATTACTAAGCTCTGCCAGGCCGCCACTTTTCAGTTGTAACGACTCAGCATCTAAAGGGTGAATCTCAATATATGGCTCAGCGTTGTGTTCAAGCAAGCGGCTGCTCTTTCCGGTACGTGTCATAGTGTGCCACTGATCACGTGTTCTACCGGTGTTGAGTATCATCTCTGATTCTTTGGCGGCGATAGAAGGCAAAGACGGCGTTATGGCTAAGAATCGCGCTTTGTTGTCGCTGGTGTAATATTTGCCGTCACTGAACAGGCGTTTAGTTCCCTTTGGGGCTTCCTGAGTAACGGGCCAGCACACTGGTGCCAAGCGATCGTACTCCAGATCACTGATTTGGCTGAGCTGAGAAATATCGAATAGTCGATCAGTGTTTTCGAAGCCAGATAAAGCTGCATGCTCCCGGAAGATATCTGCAGGGGTCTGGTAGTTAAACTGGGATTTGTACCCCATAGCATGTGCGAAACGCTGCAGGATCTGCCAGTCATGCAGGGCTTCACCCGTTGGTTTTGTAAGTGCTCGCTGACGCGAGATCCGGCGCTCTGCATTAGTGACTGTGCCGTCCTTTTCGCCCCAGCCGGTTGCTGGTAGCAGCACATCAGCAACACTGGTGGTATCGGTGTTGGCGTTGCAATCTGAGACCACGACCAGGTCACAGTCTTTCAACGCCTCTTTGACCTTATCCGCTTCAGGCATGCTGACCGCAGGGTTGGTGGCGATGATCCAGACCGCCTTTATCCTGCCATCTGCAACAGCGTTCATCATATCGACGGCCTTTAAGCCTTCTTTGCGGGCGATTTTGTCTGTTTGCCAGAAGCGTGCGACTTTATCGATATTCTCTGCAGAGCTGAAATCCATATGGCTTGCTAGCTGGTTGGCCAATCCGCCGACTTCCCTACCGCCCATGGCATTGGGCTGGCCAGTTATTGAAAATGGCGCGGCACCTGGCTTACCAATTTTGCCTGTTGCCAGATGGCAGTTGATGATCGCATTTCCTTTATCACTACCGCTGGATGACTGGTTAATCCCCTGAGAAAAGACGGTCACGACTTTTTCCGTGCGACCGAACTGCTCGAACAGCCAGAGCAGATCTTTCTCATTCAGTGCTGTTTGCTGAGCTGTACTGATCAGGTCAGGTGTTGAGTGCTTGGCTGATTCGAGTGCCGCAGCAAAGCCATTGGTATGATTGGCCAGATAGTCATGGTCCAGTTGATTGCTGGATGCCAGATAAGCCAATAATCCGTTAAACAGAAATGCATCTGCACCTGGACGAATCGGCAGGTGCAGATCCGCAATATCACAAGTTGCCGTTTTGCGTGGATCGATTACTACTATTTTCATCTCTGGCCGCTGCTGTTTTGCTGCAGCAATGCGCTGGTAGACAATCGGATGTGCCCAGGCTGCATTTGATCCTACCAGTAGCAACAAGTCCGCATGTTCCAGATCTTCGTAGTTGCCGGGAACAGCGTCGCAGCCAAATGCCCGTTTATGGGCGACAACTGCTGAAGACATACAAAGACGTGAATTTGTATCTATATTTGCGGTACCCAGAAAGCCTTTTACCAGCTTGTTAGCAAGATAGTAATCCTCCGTCAGTAGCTGGCCAGAGAGATAGAAGGCGACCGAGTCTGGACCGTACTTCTCAATGGTCTGTTGAAACCCTTTGGCGACGTAGTTAATCGCGTCATCCCAGCTTGTACGTTCGCCGTTGACTATCGGGTGTAACAAGCGACCCTTATCACTGGTTGTTTCAGCGAGGGCTGATCCTTTGACGCACAGCTTGCCTGCATTAGAAGGATGCTGCTGGTCTCCGCTGACGGCAATAATACGGTTACTGGTGTGAGTCGCTTCTACACCGCAGCCGACACCACAATAAGGGCAGGTCGTTTTCGTGGAGTTTTGCTGATTCAGTGACATAGGTTTTCCGATACTTAAGCCGTTACGGGAGGGTAAAAAAAAGGCGCTATTCCGACCGATGATCGCCGTACAGTCTTTTGTGTGCCGGGCCTGGCTAGACTGGGTTTTGATCGTTGGCCGGAAATAGCGCCATTGCCATTTCCCCCGGTCGGAGCAGGCGAGATCGCCCAACTCCTCCCGTTTTCTATACTGCAGTGTTCGTGCCAAGTTTTGACTGTGGCTCATGGCCCCCATTTTCCGGGGGGCTTGGTAGGGAACTGTCCCTGAACTTCAACAATAGTGCTCCGAAATGAAGCGGTTTAGCTGGCTGAGGAACTAATCTGGGTCAGGCAGCCAGTTGTACTTCGACCTGACCATCGTGAATACGGGCAGGCCATGCCTTAAGCGAAAGCGCTTCATCATCCAGGCAGAAGCCATCTGTCAGACGGTAGCGCTCTTTGTAGAGTGGCGATGCGACAAACAGGTCGTCGCCACTGGAGCCAATAATGCCGCGGGAGATCACGTTGGCCTTGCCGACCGGGTCGTAATTGCTGACGGCAAATACCTGCAGTTGTTCCGGTAGGTAGAAGAGAGCTATCTGCTGATCGTCCACCAGAGCACAGATACCTGAGTGACCGATTAGGTCTGAGTGGCTGCATAGCTTAGTCCAGTTATTGCTCATGTTTTGCTCCTGTATCTCTGTTAACCAACCATGCGGATGGGTTCGAACTGATTCTTTTCGTCTTCAGTGGCAGGGCGAATCTGCTGGCGTTCTTCTACAAAGCTGATATTGCTGTCGGACTCATCACTGTTCACAAACTGGCGGAAACGTTTCAATTTTTCCGGGTCCTGCAGCGTAGTATTCCATTCACACTGGTAAGTACCGACGACTGCGGCCATCTGCTGTTCCAGTTCGTCTGCAAGGCTGAGATAATCTTCAATCACCACCTGTCTCAGGTAATCGAGGCCGCCTTCTAAGTTGTCCATCCACACTGAGGTGCGCTGTAACCGGTCGCCGGTTTTGATGTAAAACATCAGGAAACGGTCGATGTATTTGATCAGTGTTTCTTTATCTAAGTCGGTGGCAAACAGATCGGCATGTCTTGGCTTCATGCCGCCATTACCGCAGAGGTAGAGATTCCAGCCATTCTCGGTGGCGATGACACCCACATCTTTACTCTGGGCCTCTGCACACTCTCGGGTACAACCGGAAACGGCAAACTTGATTTTGTGGGGAGCGCGTAAGCCCTTGTAACGGTTTTCAAGTTCGATCGCCAGGCCGACACTGTCATCAACACCGTAACGGCACCAAGTGCTTCCAACACAGGACTTAACGGTTCTAAGAGACTTACCGTAGGCATGTCCTGTTTCAAAGCCTGCATCAATCAGTTCTTTCCAAATTAACGGCAGTTGCTCCAGTCGGGCGCCAAAGAGGTCAACACGCTGACCGCCGGTGATTTTGGTGTAGAGATTGTACTTCTCTGCGACCTGACCAAGTACGATTAGCTTGGCTGGTGTGATCTCCCCCCCTGCAATGCGAGGCACCACTGAATAAGTACCATCTTTCTGCATGTTGGCCAGGAAAGTGTCATTGGTATCCTGCAGGCCGACGTGAGAGCTTTCTAGAACGTGGTCGTTCCAGCAGGATGCCAGCATATTCGCCACTGCCGGTTTGCAGATTTCGCAGCCGTGCCCTTTACCGTGACGGGCCAGCAGTTCGCTAAAACTGCGAATCTCTTCAACACGGATCAGGTTATACAGATCTTGTCGGGTGTAGGGGAAATGCTCACAGATATCGCGGTTTACTTCGACACCCAATTGCTCCAGTTCATGGTTGACGACATTAGTTACCAGAGCCGCGCATCCGCCACAGCCGGTTGCAGCTTTTGTTTCGCCTTTTACATCACCGACGCTGCAGCAACCTGACTGAATGGCTGCTTGAATATCGCCTTTGCTAACATCATGACAGGAGCAGATCTGCGCGCTTTCTGGTAAAGCGGCAACACCAAGTCCCGCAGGTTCTGCATCGCCACGTTGCGGTAGTATCAGTGAATCAGGGTGTTCAGGAAGCTCAATGCCATTCAGGGCATACTGCAACAGGGTGCCATAATCTTCGGCCTCGCCCACCATGATAGCTCCGAGCAGATGCTTCCCGTCTTCAGATACGACGATCTTCTTATAAACTTCCGCTGGCTCGTCAACGTAACTATAGGTTTTTGCGCCAGGAGTACGGCACTGGGCGTCGCCAATACTGGCTACATCCACTCCCATAAGTTTTAGTTTGGTGCTCATATCCGCACCGGTAAACTGCTCATCGCCGCCAATGAGGTGGGAAACGGTCACTTTAGCCATAGCATATCCTGGAGCGACCAGTCCGAAGATCTGATTGTTCCACAGGGCGCATTCGCCAATGGCGTAAATGTCCGGATCGGAAGTCTGACACTGATTATTGATGACGATGCCGCCACGTTCACCAATCTTCAGTTCACTTTGACGTGCCAGTTCGTCCTGAGGGCGGATTCCGGCGGAGAACAGGATCAGATCGGTTTCCAGTTTTTCGCCGTCTGCAAAGTTCATCTTATGAACGCATTCTGTGCCGTCGTCGATCAGCTGGGTGTTTTTGCCAGTATGTACTTTGACGCCCAGAGCTTCGATCTTGTGGCGCAGCATTGCACCGCCGCCTTCATCCAGCTGCACGGCCATCAGGCGTGGAGCGAACTCAACAACATGTGTTTCAAGACCGAGATCCTTCAGTGCCTTTGCGGCCTCAAGGCCTAGCAGGCCACCGCCGACTACCGCGCCGATTTTTGCATTCTGTGCTGCTGCGGTAATGGCTTCGAGATCTTCGATGGTGCGGTAAACCAGACAGTTTTGGCGCTCATGGCCTGGTACAGGTGGCACAAACGGATAGGAGCCGGTTGCCAGTACCAGCTTATCGTACTCTAGTGTGCGATCTGCGGAGGAGATGACAGTTTTAGTCACGCGGTCGATTTTCTTAACTTTTTCCCCAATCAGCACATTCAGCCCCCAGTCCTGGTACATTTCCGGGTTACCCATGGCGAGATCGTCGGCAGTAGAGCCGGAGAAGTAGGCACTCAGGTGAACCCGGTCATAGGCGAGTCTGGGTTCCGCACAGAAAACAGTGACATCATATTTGTTGCTTTCACCGCTATCATGAAGGCTCTGCAGAAACTGGTGTCCAACCATGCCGTTGCCAATCACGACCAGTTTTAACTTGCTCATATCTATCTCCTGTCACCCGATGGTGTGGCTCCCTGTTTCACAGGGATGCGTGGTTATTTCTTCAGGCCGCCTTTGAGTTGGCAGCATCGTTGGAATCTGTTCTGGTGGCTTCGGTTACGCCTTGTTTGCAATAGGCTTGCCCAAAGACCAGTAGTTGTCTGATCTGGCTGATATCTGTTTGCTGGCGGATAAGATCGAAGTACCATTGACCATCTTCAACATGGCCGTAGAGCACCGCGCCGACGAGTCGGTTGTGGCGGAAGATCAATTTGCGGTAACTGCGGTTGGCAGGATCTGTCAGGCACTGGTTGTGGCTGGTTTCATCCCCTTTAATTTCACCAGCCGAAAACAGATCGATACCCGATACTTTCAGCTTGGTGCTCAGCTCTGACATCTGAAAAAGAGCTGTTCGGTCACCACATAGCTGGTTGACCAGAACTTCGACCTGATGCCAGATCGGTTCTACCAGCCCGAAGGTGTGCTGACCGAACTGACTGCATTCACCCAGTGCGAAAACATCGTCAACCGAAGTGTGTAACTGCTCGTCAATCAATATGCCGCGATCTGTAGCGATATCTGCGTGTTTCGCCAGGTTGATGTTCGGGACAATACCTGCAGCGACTATCAGTAGATCTACGCTAATTCGCTTGCCTGTTTTAAGCTCTATTTCAGTCAGCTGACCTACGTTGTTTGTAGCTATAGATTCCAACTCGCTATTCAGCGCGATCTTAACCCCTCGCTCTGTTAATTCCTGGCGTAGCAAGTCTGCTGCTGTGTGATCCAGTTGTTGATTAAGCAGTCTGCTCGCACGCTGTAGAACAGTGACCGATAGTCCTTGCTGGCGCAGGCCGTGGGCCGCTTCCAGACCGAGCAGCCCGCCACCGATAACGACGGCGTTCTTTGCTGTTTTTGTATGGCTCTGAATGGTGGCGACATCTGCCATATTGCGAAAGCTGACAACCCCTTTTACGTCCGGGCGTTGCAGCAGGTTAGGGATAAAGGGATCGGAGCCGGTGGCGATGATCAGTTTGTCGTAATCAGTTTCAACTCCTGATTCACTTACGACGCGTTTATTAGCGGTATCTATTCGGCATACAGGATCGCCTGAATAGAATGTGATCCCATTGTCGCGATACCAGTTAAGTGGGAACTGCGTGATTTCCTCTATGCTGGTTTCACCGGCCAGTAGCGGCGACAGCATGATGCGGTTGTAATTACCCTCAGGCTCTTTACCAAACACAGTAATCTGATAGCCATGGCTATCCTGGGCTATCAGTTCGCCAAGCAATCGGCCTGTTGCCATTCCGTTACCGATAATCACAAGTGACGGTTTCTTGTCTTCTGGCGTCATATATAAGATCCAAATAAAAAAGGCGCTCACCTTCCTACCCGTGGCCGGGTGGGAGGATGAACGCCTTTGTTCAATCAAAAACTCTGTAACGAGGTTTTTGTTCTTTTTATTTCATATAGCAGAATGCGTGCCTAAATTGGCTTCATCAGCTGAATCGCCCGTAAATGGGTTAATCACGAAGGGGAAAGGTGATTATTACCATTAAATAATAAAGGGTTTGTGCAGCATCTTGGTGCGCTTGAATCTCAATGGTGCACTTCTATTTCATCAGCTGAAACAGATTTAGCACCAGTAAAACAAGGGCGACCAGCTGCCACACCAAAATTGGGTTTTTATCGAGTAATGGTTGGTGATGGACCCTTGATTCAAGAGAACGGTTAGGGATCTGAAGATCCTGTTCAAATTCAGAAAGGGCCTGATAGCGATAGCGTGGATTCGCTTGCAGTGCTTTGTTTAAGCAGCCCTCCATCCAGATTGGTAACTCCCGTCGATGGCTTATTGCAGGGGTGTATCTAAAATCTCGATAGCCTGACACATCTATCTGGTGGGGGGATTGTTCGGGGTAGGGGAGCTTTCCAGTTAGCATCTCGTAACAGATCACGGCCAGTGAGAATAGATCAGAGCGGAAGGTTCCCGCTTCTCCTAACAGATACTCGGGGGCAGTGTAATTGACGGACCCCTGAGGAACTGATTTATCTAGCGGCGAGGTAGTTTCCGTTACCCCGGCAATTAGCACGGTGCCGAAATCCAGTATTTTGATCTGCCCGTCACGGTTAATCATGATGTTTTCTGGCTTCAGATCCTGATGAACCATATCTGCCCGCTGAAATGCTCTAAGTCCCTGCACCAGTTGGCTGATAATCTTGCGCACACTATCGAGTGGTGGGTTAGGGTTATCATTCATCCATTCGCGCAGGTTCATCCCCTCAACATGTTCCCCTATATAGTAGAGGAAGTTCTTCTCAGGGCTGGGGTAGGTCTTCATTACTACCGGATGGTTCAGGCACTGTCCAACCCATTCCTCGCGCGCGAAGCTATCAAGATAGAGTTGATCGTCCCGGTAATTCAGTGAGGGGGCCTTGAGTACATAGGTTTGCCCGTCATTATTGTCCCGGACTCTATACATATGGCTTCGGGTGCCACTGAAGATTACATCCAGTACTTCGAAATGATCGATACGGTTGCCCGGTTGCATGACAGGCGGAATGGGTAGATGCGATATCGCTTGCTGATTTTCAGGAAGGCTGGGCGGCGGTAGCTGGTGAATTGCCAGGATCAGGGCTGTCAGGTTATCGGGACTGCCCGCAGCTGCGGCCATATCACATAGTTTCTTTGCTGCCGCTTCCAGCTCCTGAGTGTCACTGATTGTTTCAGCGATCAGCTGTTGCGAAAGGTATTCGTGAATTCCATCCGTGGTTAGCAGTAGCAGGTCTCCCTGTTGCAAAGGACAGCAGCCATAATCTACTTTTAGGCGTCTGTCCGCACCTAGTGCGCGGGCCAGGAATTGCTGTCCCTGCTGTTTACGGGTGTGGTCTTCGGTGAGTTGTTCCAGATCACCGTTACGGCAGTGATAGATTCGACTGTCGCCTAAGTGGAAGTAGTGAGCGGTGGTGGATTTTATGACCAGTGAAGAGAAGGTTGTCAGCATATTCTCTTCGTTATGGCTGCGAAGGTTATTTTGCTGATAGAGCCAGTTGTTTAGCCCAGTAAGCACACGGGACACAGAGTTCTTAACGCTCCAGTTTTCCGGCGTGCTGTAATAGTCTTCAATAAAGCTGGTAACCGCTGTCTGGCTGGCGATATGAGAGTCTTCACAGCTACTGACTCCATCGGCAATAGCCGCTGCGGCGCCCTTAAATTGAAGCAGTTGCTTCTCATGCGGTGTATGGGCAGCGAATGCATCCTGATTAGCGGGTTTTATACCGGCTGATGAATAACCGCCCAACTGGATATTGAGAGAAGATGTCATAAAAAAAATGACTCAGGGGATGGAAATGGGTCCCTTCAACTTTCTCGCTAGCCGGGGGTGAGATCCGGCTAGCGATCCGATTGGCTGAGTCATAAACCTCCGAACATCATAAGTCTGGGTTAAGGGAAAACTCAGGTCACACTGATTAATTCTACACTGCCATCTTCATTGACTTCGGCCATATGGCCAGCAGGCTCTTCAAGGAATAACAGTGTAAGGAATCCGAGGACTGCAGTGGCGGCGATGACCAGAAAGAAAACCTGATAACTCACCATGGACAGCACTGTCAGGTAGAACACAGCCCCGACATTGCCGTAGGCGCCTGTCATACCCGCGACTTGCCCGGTCAGGCGGCGCTTGATTAAAGGCACTACAGCGAAGACCGCACCCTCTCCAGCCTGAACAAAAAACGAGCAGGCCATGGCGGCTGCAACGGCCAGTACTAGCGGCCAGCTGCTATCGATAAGGGACATCACTGTGTAACCGGCAGCGAGGCCAGCTGTCAGAATCAGCAGCGTTTTCTTACGGCCAAAACGGTCACTGATCCAGCCACCACCAGGTCGAGACATCAAATTCATGAATGCGTATGCAGAGGCAAGCAGACCGGCGTAGACCATATCCAGTTCGAATACCTCTGAGAAGAACAGTGGCAACATTGATACAACGGCCAGCTCAGAACCGAATGTCGCGAAGTAAAGAATATTCAGCACTGCGACCTGCTTGAATTTGTAACGCTCTATTTCGGGTACTGGTGTGTCGAAGATATCGCGGTTAACCCGGTAAGCGCTGTAGCAGTCATAGACAAATATAGTGGCCAGAACCACGTAGATTGCTTGTGCTGCATACTCAGACAGAATGGCGACACCGGAAGGTGAAAGCTTCCAGGTAAGTAAGCTTAGTGCTGCATACATAGGAATTTTCATAATCAGCAGGAAGTAAAAGTCGCCTTTGCTGGTCACTTCCAGTCCGCCGATTTTTTTCGGTTTGAAATAGGTAGCACCCTTTGGCGTATCACTGACATTTCGGTACCAGATAAAGCTGAAGACAAGGCAGATCAGACCGGTCAGGCCAACGGCGTAACGCCAGCCCTCGTCGCCGCCAAATACCAGTGCCAGCGTCGGTAGCAACATAGCTGCCGCAGCTGAACCAAAGTTACCCCAGCCGCCATAGATACCCTCAGCTGTGCCGAGTTCATTGGCAGGAAACCACTCACTGACCATACGAATACCGATAACAAAACCGGCGCCGACAAAACCCAGCAGAAAGCGTGATAACGCTGCCTGAGCGAAATCAGTTGCCATGGCGAACATGAAGCAGGGAATACTGGCTGTAAATAACAGCACTGCGTAGGTGATGCGTGGCCCGTATTTATCGGTCAGCATGCCGATCAGGATTCGGGCTGGGATGGTCAGGGCGACGTTTAGAATGAGCAGTGTCTTAACCTCTGCTGGTGTCAGCCCCAGTGTGTTGGAAATGGCTCCCAACAGTGGTGCATGGTTAAACCAGACAAAGAAAGTGATGAAAAAGGCGATCCAGCTGAAGTGGAGGATCTTCATCTTCCCCTGTAATGAGAAAAGGTTAAATGACTGCGTCTGACTCATGTTGGCTCCCCGGGACAAAAAATAAAAAACGCCCGAAAACAACGGTCCTAAAGGCCGTTATCTTCGAGCGTCGTTGCTCAGTTTTAGGGCGGTGGCGGATGCTTTGATCGTTTGCGGTGCAGGCTCTTTATCTTTTGCTTATGGGTTAAGCTGCTTCAGAGTGCTTGTCCGGCAGATCTTGCGACGCCCCCTCATTTTGTTGTGAATCATCCTGCAGGATCTGTGCCTGTTTTTTGGTATCTGCTGGATTGTGTTGTTTTTCGTAGAGGAAGCTTAAGACCTCGTGGCGATAGTGGTTGTACTGACTGTCGTCGGCAAGAGCAATACGGTCGCGTGGCCGTGACAGTTCTACTTTCAGAATATCACCTACAGTTGCAGCAGGGCCGTTAGTCATCATGACGATCCGGTCGGATAGCAGTACAGCTTCGTCGACATCGTGGGTGATCATGATCACGGTATTATTCAGCTCGTTTTGGATCTCCATCAGAGAGTCCTGAAGGTGAGCCCGGGTCAGCGCATCAAGTGCCCCAAAAGGCTCGTCCATCAGTAACACCTCTGGTTCCATCGCCAGGGCGCGGGCAATACCGATGCGCTGTTTCATACCGCCGGAAATCTCATCGGGCTTCTTATCCAGCGCATGGGTCATATGGACCAGCTCCAGATTATGCTCGATCCACTCCCGCATCTCCGCCCGGCTTTTCTTGCCCCGGAATACACGTTTTACCGCGAGCTCGACGTTCTGGTAGCAGGTGAGCCAGGGCAATAATGAATGATTCTGGAAAACAACCGCCCGCTCAGGGCCAGGTTCGGTCACTTCCTTACCTGCCAGTATGACGCCGCCCCTTGTTGCCTGATGTAAACCAGCGACTATGTTGAGTACTGTTGATTTGCCGCAGCCCGAATGGCCGATCAGCGATATAAATTCGCCTTTTTCTATCTTCAGATCAACGCCATCAAGGGCTTTGAAAGGCCCTTTTGGTGTTGGGAATTCGATAGCTACATCGGAAATAGTTAAAAAGCTCATTGGTCTCTCCTATATCCTTTTAACGGGTTGCTGTTGATTTGTCCCAGGAGACATAGCGCTGGATACCCAGCATCGCCCGATCCAGCAGAAAACCGATCAGACCTATGGCCAGTACAGCAACCATGATCCGACCGAGAGAGTTGGAACTGCCGTTCTGGAATTCGTCCCAGACAAACTTACCGAGTCCCGGATTTTGAGCCAGCATCTCCGCTGCAATCAGTACCATCCAGGCGATACCCAAAGACAGACGCAATCCGGTGAAAACAGATGGAATAGAAGCGGGTAGTACGATTTTGGTGACATGCTCATACCAGGACAGGCGCAGCACCTGACTGACGTTCTTAAGATCCTGGCTGATACTGGATACGCCGACCGATGTGTTAAGCAGTGTTGGCCATAGTGAACAGAGTGAAACCGTGATCATCGAAGTCACAAAGGATTTGGCAAACATAGGGTCATCGCTGACGTAAACAGCACTGACAACCATGGTGACCAATGGCAACCAGGCCAGCGGTGAAACAGGCTTGAACAGCTGAATGAGCGGGTTAAATGCGGCATGAAGCTGGTTATTAAGGCCTATCACTATACCTGCCGGGATAGCGATCAAAGATGCCAGCAGGAAGCCGCACAGGACTGTGATCAGGCTGGTTATAATCTGGTCAAAAAATGTCGGTGCCCCGGTGTAGGGACGGATTTTTACTTTTGCATCAGGGTTTTTCGCCAATTTCTTTTCATTACGTTTATGCTGGCGCTCATAGAAGGCCTGCTCACGCTGGCGCTCGGCCTGATGTTCATTAACCAAACTGGTGGCTTGTTCGACGACCTGTGCCGGCCCCGGGAATTTCCCCAATGAAGTGTTGATGTTTTGTGCAGCGACATGCCACAGCATGATAAAAATCAACATGCCAATGGCTGGCAGTGCCAGATGACGGGCCAGCCCGGCCAAAGTGGTGCTGAACGACAATTTAGGTAAAAGGTTGGTCAGGTTGGCGAGACTCGATTTGCTCTCTACTGAAGGCATTGGTTGCTCCGTAAACTCTGAGTGTCAAATGCAGGCACTTCCCTGTGCCAAAATTGGTCAGATCTGATCGTCGTCTTTCAGGCCGATACTGAACTTGGTCAAGTACTCATTGGGTTTACGACCGTCGTAAGTGATGCCGTCAATGAAGTGGGTTTGAGGGGCGCGGAAGCCATCTTCTGTTTTCGGATCTGGGAAGTCAGATGCAGTCATCAGGCCTTCTTCAATCAGGGCTTGAGCGGCTTCTGCATAGATGTCAGGACGGTAAACTTTCTTCGCTGTATCCATATACCAGCTGTCAGGTTTTTGCTCTGCGATCTGGCCCCAGCGACGCATCTGGGTGAGATACCAGATAGCATCGGAGTAGTATGGATAGGTTGCGTTGTGGCGGAAGAATACGTTGAAATCTGGTACGGCGCGTTTGTCGCCTTTTTCATATTCGAAAGTGCCTGTCATGGAGTTGGCGATTACTTTGGCGTCAGCACCTACGTAGTTAGGTCGGGCAAGTATCTCAACGGCTTCAGGGCGGTTAGCGTTATTGTTCTCATCCAGCCACTTAGCGGCACGGATCATCGCTTTTACAACTCGCTTATGAGTATTTGGATTTTCATCCGCCCAGTTTTTTGATACGCCGAATACTTTTTCCGGGTTGTTCTTCCAGATCTCGTAATCTGTTACTACAGGTACGCCTATCCCTTTAAATACAGCCTGTTGGTTCCAGGGTTCGCCAACACTGTAGCCATAGATAGTGCCGGCCTCCATGGTTGCAGGCATCTGGGGTGGTGGTGTTACCGAGAGCAACGCATCGGCATCAAGAGTGCCTGAGGTGTCTCCTTTATGTGGCGCGTAATAACCGGGTTTAATCCCGCCCGCTGCCAGCCAGTAGCGCAATTCGTAGTTATGAGTAGAGACCGGGAAAACCATACCCATATTGAATGGCTTACCCTCGGCCTTGTATTTCTCGATAACAGGCTTCAGGGCATCTGCTTTAATGGGATGAACAGGTTTGCCTTCACTGTCCTTTGGGATGTTGGGCTTCATCTGGCTCCAGATATCGTTGGAGACAGTAATCGCGTTACCGTTAAGATCCATACTGAATGCGGTGATGATATGGGCCTGGGTGCCAAAGCCGATGGTGGCTCCGAGTGGTTGGCCGGCCAGCATATGGGCGCCGTCTAGTTGGCCATCGATTACACGATCAAGCAGTACCTTCCAGTTTGCCTGTGCTTCTAATGTGACATAGAGGCCCTCATCTTCGAAATAGCCTTTCTCATAGGCGATGGCCAAAGGCGCCATATCGGTCAATTTGATAAAGCCGAATTTGAGGTCTTCTTTCTCAGGCTCTCCGATTGCGGCGAGCAGACCGGTAGAGAGCATAGCTGAAGTAAGCGCCAGAGCTGCCAGACCCGCTTTGGACGCGGCAAAAGGTACCTTAGTTATGGTTTTCTTCCTGTTATACAGCATTACTTTCCCCTTGATTCACCAAAGATAAAAAAGCAAAAAGGCGCCGCGACATGATGAGTCATCATGTCGAAGGCGCCTTTGCCGAAATCTGAATTTTCTATATATGGTAGTTAAAGCGAATAGCGTGCCATATTCCTTTGATTGTCGCTAACTTGTTGTTTTGTCGATGGTTTGTTGAATGCATAGAGCTTGTTCATATCCGGTAATGATAGTTTCTGGTGCGATGCAGCATGATCGTGCTTCATATCTATGCAAGGGGTTGTGGAATTACTGATTGGGTGCGTTGTTGCTCTGAGCGCAGAGAATGTAATTGGTCAGGTTAGAGATAGGAGGGATGGCAGGTGTAAGGGGGAAGCTTTTATTGCGTTCCCCTCTGTGGCGATTAGTGTGACAGTATCCGATCGTAAAAGTCGGTTAGCCAGGTCGATTGAATATCGGCGGGGCGAAACTCTGATTCAATCGGCAACAGTGTCTTCAGCTGTTGCTGAAACCACTCAGCGTCACGAAGTTTCGGGCGAGATGCTTCAGGTACTCGAAAGCTATGTCTGCCAAATTCGAAGGAGAGGCTTTCGCTCGGCAGGTCCAGATGTTCCGGGTGGCTTAATATGGACGCAACACCATCGTCAGTTTTGTGCTCTTCCAGCCAGGCCATAGCATTGGTGATTGCCCAAATCAGCCGAAGATGTGTGTTGGGGTAACTACTGTGCCACTGTTGAGTCACTGCGAGCATTTTATCCGGAGCGTCGGGCCAAAGCTGAAAACTGCTGAACAATGGGAAACCGGCTTCACTCTGAAGTGCGACAGTGTTCCAGGGTTCCCCGACACAGAATAGGTCGGTATCACCTGCTTTCATAGCTGCCACCATTTTGGATGGTGGAATGACACTGAATTCCATTGATTCTTCTAGAGGTGGCAGGTAACGCGAGAGCCACTGTCTTAATAACAAGTGATGGCTGGAAAAGCTATGCACGGAAGAGGCACGCAGTTTTTTTCCGCTTCTTTTCAGATATTGAGCCAGTCGTTTTCCAGCCAGTTCAGGTGTTAACTTTTCGGAGCCCTGGTTTAGATGTTGCCATAGCTCCCGCGATGCAGTTATACCGTTTCCGTTCAGGCCAAGGCCCATTGCAGTAACTAATGGGAGCTTTCCCCTTATAGATTGGCTGCTGAGGATGAGGCTGGCTGGCAAAGGGGCTGCGTCCAGTAATTGATACTGAAGCTTATCCTGTACGGCAGCCCAGGATGTCTGCTTTTTCAGGTTCACACTCACACCCGCAGCATCAAAAAAACCGAGTTCACGGGCAATGATCAGAGGCGCGCTGTCCAGTAGTGGCACAAACCCTATATCGACATGTTCGAGCTCAGCTGGCTGGATGGAATCAGGCAGGCTATAGGTGATAGTGACAGGGGCTTTGATCATGGTTTCAGCTCCAGGACAGATATTATGTTTTGTGCAACTGTGCTCATGGGCAACTGCTGGTTCATCGCCATTCTCTGTAAGGCTTTGAAAGCTTCATCTTCACTGCATTTATGCTGCGACATTATTAGGCCTTTAGCTTTATCCAATAGCTTGCGATCGGCGAGTTTAGTGCGTGTTTCATCTAGCTCCAGACGCAGTGCCTGAAACTCACGAAAACGTGCAGTGGCAACTTCTAAGATGGACCGGATACGCGATGGCTCCATACCATCAACTATATATGCGCTAACTCCGGCCTTTATGGCTTTGTTGATTGTTTTGCTATCACTCTCACCGGCAAACATGACGACTGGGCGTGGAGACTCCTGATTGAGGAGAGACATGTTCTCAAGTACATCACGATCCGGAGAGTCCAACTCGATAATGATCATATCTGGTTTTAGCTGCTTAACCTGTTCGGCCAGCAGGTGGCTATCGGTCAGGCGTGCCAGTACGTGATACCCCTGATCTCTCAGTGACTGTTCCAGTAACGCCGCACGTCCATTGTCATCGTCAATCACTAATACTGATGTGGCGGTTGTGTTAGACATGATCTTCTCTTTGGAATAATCAGGAAATAAATATCTAAGCAGGTTCTATGCCAGTGAATTTCAGGCTGTACAGATACATTGAATACCTGTCTGGAAGCTATTCTTCGGTTTCCAGTGTTTTGGCCGGAAGGTATAATGTTCCGCAACTTATATCTTTAACTGTTCAGCGATAGCGTTCTTCGTCGCTGTGCCCCAATTGCTTTCTTATCAGGATAACGATGACTGTTCGTACTCGTGTTGCGCCATCACCGACCGGCGATCCCCATGTAGGTACTGCTTATATTGCTTTGTTTAACCTGGCCTTTGCTCGTCAGCACGGTGGCCAGTTTATTCTGCGTATCGAAGATACGGATCAGACTCGCAGTACTGCGGAATCGGAACAGACGATTCTGGATTCACTGCGCTGGTTGGGTCTGGAATGGGACGAAGGTCCAGATGTAGGCGGTCCACACGGTCCTTACCGTCAGAGTGAACGCAAAGGGATGTATAAAGACTTTGCTATGAAGCTGGTGGAAGAAGGGAAAGCATTCCTGTGTTACCGCACGCCCGAAGAACTGGAAGAGCTGCGTACCAGCAATCGTGAAGCGGGTAAGCATACTGCACTGAAACAGAGCGATCTGGCACTGCCTGCTGACGAAGTTGAAAAGCGTATGGCAGAAGGTGCGCCATATGTTGTGCGTATGGTTGTTCCTGAAGAGGAAGGCGCATGTGTTATTGACGACATGCTGCGGGGCACTATTGAGCTGGATTGGGGCATGATTGATGCTCAGATCCTGCTGAAATCTGACGGTATGCCAACTTATCATCTGGCTAATGTCGTTGATGATCATCTGATGGAGATTACGCACGTAATCCGTGGGGAAGAGTGGATCAACTCAGCACCTAAGCACAAACTGCTTTATGACTACTTTGGTTGGGATATGCCGAAGCTGTGCCATATGCCGCTGCTGCGTAATGCTGATAAGTCCAAACTGTCTAAGCGTAAAAACCCTACTAGTATCCTGTACTACAAGCGTATGGGCTTCATGCCTGAGGCTCTGCTGAACTACCTGGGTCGTATGGGATGGTCAATGCCTGATGAGCGTGAGAAGTTCACTCGTCAGGAGATGTTTGAAGCGTTCGATATCCAGCGTGTATCTCTGGGTGGACCTGTCTTTGATCAGGAGAAGCTCAGCTGGCTGAACGGCCTGTGGTTGCGTGAAAACCTGACACCAGAACAGTTTGCGCATAAATACGCAGAATGGGGTCTGAACCCTGAGTACCTGATGCAGATCCTGCCGTTGATTCTGCCTCGTGTTGAAACCTTTGCTGATGTAGCACCGCTGGCGGGTTTCTTTCTGTCCGGTATGCCGAAACTGACGTTGGCGGACTTCGAGCATAAATCCCTGCAACAGGAAGATATTAGCAAGATCCTGCAGTTTACCGTTTGGTATCTGGATGCTGAGCGTCACTGGGAGAAAGATCGCCTGTTCCAGAGCCTGAAGAAAATTGCAGATGCTCAGGAACTGAAAATCCGCGACTTCCTGTTCCCGCTGTTTATTGCGATTGCCGGCACCAGCCAGACCGTTTCCGTCATGGATTCGATGGCGATTCTTGGCGCGGACATGAGCCGTGCCCGAATGCGTCATGCCCTTGGTGTAGTTGGGGGACCGTCTAAGAAACAGACCAAAAAGTGGGAAAAAGAATTCCGTGCTATCGCAGCAGAACTGGAACTCTAATCCAATACAGTAAGCGTTTAAGAGCCCGTGATTAAGGGCTCTTTTTATTTCAGGAAGAACAGGCAAGGGGCCGAGATATGGCGAAGATAGAACAGGTAAAGCAGCAGCTATTGGCGGAGCCAAAGGTGTGGTTGGTCACAGGAGTTGCGGGCTTTATTGGTTCAAACCTGCTGGAAACGTTACTTAAACTCAATCAGACCGTTGTAGGTCTGGATAACTTCGCGACCGGATTTCAGAAAAATCTGGATGAAGTAGAAAGTCTTGTAAGCGTCGAACAGTGGCAAAACTTCCGCTTTATTGAAGGTGATATCAGGGATCAGCAAACCTGTCGTGATGCAGTTGCTGGCGTGGACTATGTACTGCATCAGGCTGCACTGGGCTCGGTACCACGTTCACTTAATGATCCAGTGACTTCTAATGAAGTGAATATTAATGGCTTCTTGCAGATGCTGGTGGCAGCAAAAGATGAAGGGGTGAAAAGCTTCACTTATGCGGCATCCAGTTCCACTTACGGTGATCATCCAGCTCTACCTAAAGTGGAAGAAAATATAGGTAAGCCTCTATCACCATATGCCGTGACCAAATACGTCAACGAACTTTATGCGGATGTATTTGCAAAGAGCTACGGTTTTAATTGCATTGGCCTGCGTTACTTTAATGTTTTCGGCCAGCGTCAGAACCCAAATGGTGCTTACGCGGCAGTGATTCCGAAGTGGACGTCATCGTTGCTTAATGAGGAAACTGTTTTTATCAACGGCGATGGCGAAACAAGCCGTGACTTCTGCTTTATTGAAAATACTGTCCAGATGAACCTGCTGGCTGCGGTGGCAGGTGATGAAGCGAAAAATCAGGTCTACAACGTAGCCTTAGGTGACCGGACAACACTGAACGATCTGTTTAAGATGATTCGCACGGCGCTGCAGGAGCAAGGTATAGCCTGTGAAGCTGAGCCTGAGTATCGTGACTTCCGTGCGGGTGATGTACGCCATTCGCAGGCGGATACCTCGAAGGCTCGTTCATTACTGGGCTATGACCCAGAGTTCCGGATCGCTGCTGGGATTAGTAAAGCGATGTCCTGGTACATTTCTGATCTATCTTAACTGATTGATAGAAGGGCAGTTTTGGCAGCGTTGGCGAGCTTTTGAAACTGCTTGACAGCTTTTCGGCGTATCATTAATATACGCCGGACTTTGAAAGGGGCCTTAGCTCAGCTGGGAGAGCGCAACACTGGCAGTGTTGAGGTCAGCGGTTCGATCCCGCTAGGCTCCACCAATTTCAAAGTATCAGATAAGTCCCATTCGTCTAGTGGCCTAGGACACCGCCCTTTCACGGCGGTAACAGGGGTTCGAACCCCCTATGGGACGCCATCTTCTCGTTCAGAGATTGGGGCCTTAGCTCAGCTGGGAGAGCGCAACACTGGCAGTGTTGAGGTCAGCGGTTCGATCCCGCTAGGCTCCACCAATTCCTACATCATGCAATTCACTCTTTCTGATTTTTCGCTACTTCTTTTTTGAAATTTCTATATGCAGTTTCATCACTGTAACTGGTCTGACATTTGCTCTTATAATGCCGGTTCATCTGAATTGGAGCAGATATGAGTATTTCTGGGTTATTCCCTTGTTTTCAGCCGATCGTTGAGACGGCGACCGGTCGGATTGCTGGCTATGAATCACTGGCGCGGCGACGGACGTCTGATGGCCGGATCGTCTCCGCAGCGTCGCTGTTTACCGATCCGCAGGTATCGACCGACGAGAGGGTTGCCGCTGACCGGGCGTTACGTCAGCAGGCGATCAGATGGTTTGCTCAGCACAGTGCTCCAGATACTTACCTATCGCTGAATATCTCTCCTGAATGGGTTGGCTACATTGCCGGGCAGGAGATATTGCCAACCCTGCAGATGTTGGAAGAGGCAGGGCTTGAGCCTTCAAGAATACTAATTGAAATTACCGAATTGGACGGCAACCCTGAAGGCGTATTAGCGCTGGTTGAGCGCTACCGTGAAGCGGGTATGCGAATTGCGCTGGATGACTTTGGTACAGGATTTAGTCAGCTGGATCGAGTGGCTTCGTTGAGCCCTGATGTGATTAAGCTTGATATGCGCTTCTTTAAAAATGGCTTGAGCAGTTACCAAAGTGGTGCGATTGTCGAGATGGTGGGCGAACTTGGTGCGCGTCTCGGTAGCAGAATTATCTGTGAAGGTATCGAAACGGAGGAGGAGTTTTTTTACGCTCTAAGCTGCAATGCAAGTGCGATGCAGGGGTTCTTTTTCGATGCGGCCGAAGCTGAGTTGATTGAGCCTCAGAAATATAGTGCACGCGTTCGCGAAATGCTTGAGGTTTACCTTGGGATGGCTAGGGAGCAGGTCGGTCGTCAACAGTGGCACAACGACAAGATACAGACCCAGTTACTTTCGATTCGCCAGCAGATGCTGATGGGGGAAGAGATGGACTGGCAGCAGACTTACTTGCCTGGCGATCAGTTGCTTAGGCTCTACATCTGCGACCATCAGGGCAACCAGATTTCACCAAACTTCGAAAACAAGGATGGTTGTTGGATCGCAGATAGCAGTCAGCAGGGGCATAACTGGGCTTGGCGTCCATATTTCTATCAACTATTGGGAATGGATGATTACCAGCATCGAATGGTTTCCTCTTCCAGCTATCTTGATATTCAAACCGGTGAGCGCTGTCATACGCTGGCGTTGGCGCTGGATGAGCAGCGGATTCTGCTGGCGGATATTCGGGAGCGTCATCTGTCGGGTTCTCTGATCCCTACTGCTAGTTGCCACAGTGTTTTGTTACCGGATCTATAAACGCCAGTTATCGTTAATATGTAGGTAAAGTTACGAAATGTAACTGTGTCTCATATTCTGGAGAGCATAAGTAACGGCTAGATTTAAGACTTTTGGCTGGCTATAGTGTGCAGCAATGGGAAGGTAAAGTTGTTTAATTACGACTTAATGGGCACCCAATTACAATAATAACGAGAATATAATGCACACAAATAAGCGTATCTTTGTTGTTGATGATGATGCAGGTATCTGCACATTGTTGAAGAAGTACCTTGAGCAGCAATCGCTTTCGGTGATCACCGCAGGGGATGGTGAATCGTTCTTGAAGCAGCTACGGGGCGGGGAGCAGGTGGATCTGGTGGTGCTGGATATCATGTTGCCCGGAGCTGATGGCTTTGATGTCTGCCGCGAGCTTCGGGGTTTCTCTAATGTTCCGGTGATTATGTTGACGGCCAATTCTGATGAAACTGACAGAATTGTCGGTCTTGAGCTTGGGGCTGATGACTACCTAGCGAAACCATTTAACCCCAGAGAGCTGCTTGCGCGCATTAAAGCGATATTTCGCCGGATGGAGGGGGGGGCAGAAACAGGTTCGGCTGTTGTTGAGGATGCGGGACGGTATTTTCTGTTTTCCGGTTTTCAACTGGATACAGTGAGTCGCAAACTTCTGAATCCGGATTCTCAAGAGGTATCGCTGTCTGGTGCTGACTATCAGCTGTTGTTGTTATTGGTTGAAAACAGTGGTGAGATTCTGGGGCGAGAAAAGATCGCAGAGATTACCCGGGGGCGGGACAACCAACCAATGGATCGATTTATCGATGTTCAGATGAGTCGTCTGCGTTCCCGTTTAGGTGATGATGCCAGGGCGCCGCTGTTGATCAAAACGGTGCGAGGTAAGGGGTACGTGCTCACATCAGAAGTAAAGGTGACGGATGAGCCGGTTTTCAGCGTTGGCTGATCTGTTTCCGAAATCATTATCGGGCCGGATACTACTGGTACTGGCGGTTGGGGTTATTCTCGCCCAATTGATCTCCAGTACTATTTGGCTAACTCAGTGGCGCGCGGATAAAGATCATAATGTGCGGGAGATGTCTCGCCATATGGCATTCCGTGTCGCTTCCACAGTCCAGTTCTTCTCTTCTTTACCGACAGCCTATCGTCACGTAGTGCTTGATCAGCTTCGTGATATGGGAGGCACTCGGTTTTTCGTGACCCTGAATAAAGAATTGATCAGGGTGAAGGATCTGCCTGAATCCCGGCGAAAGTCGATCGTGGTTAACGAAGTTCGCTCAGTCTTAAAGCAGCAGCTGGGATTTGAGCAGTCTGTTCGGATTGAATTCTCTCAAGCTGATGACCTTCATGTTTTGAATAACAACATCAAGTTGCTCGATCTACCGGAGAAGTGGGGGGCTTCTACGCTCCTGATCAAGCCGCTGAATGCGCCCATCCTAGTGATTCAGGTCCCGGTATCTGATACCGAATGGCTCTACCTCGCGACATTGATGCCGGATCCGTTTTTCTTGGATGAGGGTTCCCCGCTGTCAGCTGAAAGGATGATCTCTCTGCTGGTGTCGCTGATGATCGTCTTGCTGCTGGGCTACGGCTTTGTGCGTTCGCTAACCAAGCCTTTGCGGCGCTTGAATCAGGCTGTTGAGCAGTTTGGTCGGGGCGAAGAGAGTAAGCTGGAGGAAAGCGGTAGCTTGGAATTGAGGGCAACTGCGAGAGCGGTGAATGAGATGCAGCAGCGGATTCAGCGTTATCTGGATGATCGGGAGCGTTTGTTTGCTTCGATCTCTCATGATCTGAGAACGCCGATTACCCGGCTGAGGTTGCGAGCAGAGCTGCTGGAGGATGTAGTCGAACGAGCGGACTTTTGTGATGATCTCGAAGATTTGGAAATGATGGTCAAGGCTTCTTTGCAATGTGTCAAAGATACTGATATCCACGAAAACCTGATCGAAGTGGATATCGCTCGTTTGCTACGACAGATGCAGCAGGGTATCGAGCTTGCGGGTGGTGAGCTGGTGCTGCCTGAGCCGTTGGAGTGTTTCTATCCGGCGAAACCGTTGGCCCTTAAGCGCTGTATCGGTAACCTGATCGATAACGCAATTTTCTATGGTCAGCGTGCGGAGGTCTCGCTGGTCGATTCAGAGCGGATGCTGGTCTTAATCATTCGTGATTTCGGCCCCGGTATCCCGGAAGAAAAGCTGGAAAGGGTTTTTCAGCCGTACATGAGGTTATCGCCCGATAACTCAGGTCATCCCGGAATGGGATTAGGGTTGTCGATTGCCCGTAATATTGCTCGGGCGCATGGTGGTGAGCTTTTACTGAGTAATCACCCGGAAAAGGGTTTGGTCGCTCGGTTAACCCTTCCTCGTAGTGCTGAATAGCTGATACTTACTGCAGAATTTTTCATCTGAACTCTTTGTTAGGGTTTGTTACATTTCCTATCTCTACATTACTTTTTGTCCTGCGGGCCTTTGCTAAGTTAAGGATGACCGGTCGCACAAGCGGCAGGTGGGAACGTCAAACAGAAAATAATAAAGGACCGCACCCGATGAAAACTTTGAAAGCATTCGCTACTGGTACCGCCCTGAGCCTTGCTGTTTCTGCAGCAGTGGCAGGTGAAGTAGAAGTACTGCACTACCTGACCTCCAGCGGCGAAGCTGCTGCCATCAACGTCCTGAAACAAGAGCTTGAGGGTTCCGGCCACGGTTGGAAAGACTTCGCTGTTGCAGGCGGTGGTGGTGAATCCGCAATGACTGTTCTGAAGTCTCGCGCTATCTCTGGTAATCCACCATCCGCTGCGCAGATCAAAGGCCTTGATATCCAGGAGTGGGGAGAGCTTGGCTTCCTGACCGATCTTGATGATATCGCTAAAGCTGGAAACTGGGATAACCTGCTGCCGCCGGTCGTTAGCAAGGTAATGAAATACGACGGTAAATATGTAGCTGTGCCTGTGAATGTTCACCGAGTGAACTGGCTGTGGGCGAACCCTGAAGTCTTCCGAAAAGCCGGTGTGCAGATCCCAACTAGCTGGGATCAGTTCATTGAATCAGCTAAGGCGCTTAAGGCTGCTGGTGTGATCCCATTGGCGCATGGTGGTCAGGCTTGGCAGGATGCGACATTGTTTGAAGCAGTTGCGCTGGGCCTTGGCGGATCGGAATTCTATCGTAAAGCCTTTGTTGAGCATGATGAAGCAACGCTGAAAGGCGAAACCATGGTGAAGGTCTTCAGTACCTTCAAATCACTGCGTGAGTTTATCGATCCTGCTTCTTCCGGTCGTGACTGGAATATCGCAACCTCGATGGTTATCAATGGTGAAGCTGCCATGCAGGTGATGGGTGATTGGGCGAAAGGTGAGTTCACGGCTGCAGGTAAAAAGCCAGGTGTTGATTACGTCTGCCTGCCAGCTCCTGATACCAGTGGTGCTTTCACCTTTAATATCGACAGCTTCGCGATGTTCGCACTTAGCGATGAATCGGGTCAGAAAGCTCAGGCTGACCTGTCACGCCTGGTGATGGAGCCGAAGTTCCAGGAAACCTTCAACCTGAACAAAGGGTCTATTCCTGCGCGTCTGGGTATGGATCGTACGCCGTTTGATGCTTGTGCCCACGCGTCAATGGATGCATTTGTAGGCAGCGCGGCAACCGATAATTTGGTGCCGAGTTTTGCTCATGGTTTGGCGACTACATCCCGAGTACAGGGCGCTATCTACGATGTCGTGACAAACTTCTTCAACAGCGATGATCAGTCTGCTGAGCAAGCGGTTGATAAGCTGGCAAGAGCTGTAAAAGCGAGCATCTGATACTGCTCTGAAACTGGTGGGCAGTTAGCTGCCCATCGGTATTGAAAGTTCAGATCTGCAGCAGGCTTAGTCTTGCTGCATACTCCTCTGCTACCCGGTAATTCAATATGAACAAGCAATCTGTAGCCCTGCCTCAGCCTGAGGTAAAGCGGGGTGGTTTCGGCTGGCTGACCGATACTCTGGCCCGCGCTTTACCAAAACTAGTGCTGGCACCAACAGTTGTTGCCACCATCGTTTGTATCTATGGATACATTGGTTGGACCGCGCTTCTGTCTTTTACCAACTCCCGGATTCTCCCGGTTTGGAAATTTAACGGCACTGTCCAGTACGAGAAACTTTTCGAAAATGACCGTTGGTTAGTATCACTGGAAAATCTCGTGCTCTTTGGTGGCCTGTTTATCTTGGTTTGTCTGGCCATCGGTATCTTCATGGCCATTCTGCTGGATCAGAAAATTCGTGGTGAAGGAGTTATCCGTGCAATCTATCTCTACCCGATGGCGATCTCTTTTATCGTGACAGGTACCGCCTGGAAATGGCTGTTAAACCCAGGTCTGGGTTTGGAGAAGATGGTTCAGGATTGGGGTTTTGCAGGCTTTTCGTTTGACTGGCTGGTGAATCCCGACATGGTGGTGTATTGCCTTGTGATCGCTGCTGTATGGCAGTCCTCTGGTTTTGTTATGGCATTGTTTCTGGCCGGGCTCAGAGGCGTTGATCAGGAGATGGTGAAAGCTGCTCAGCTTGATGGCGCGTCGCTGCCAATGATCTACCGCCGGATTATTCTGCCGAGTCTGAAGCCGGTGTTTTTCAGTGCATTTGTAATTCTATCTCACATTGCTATTAAGAGCTTCGATCTGGTTGCGGCTCTGACCGGTGGTGGACCAGGTTACAGTTCGGATCTGCCGGCTAACTTCATGTACACCCATGCGTTTACTCGTGGCCAGATGGGGCTGGGCGCGGCAAGTGCGATGGTTATGTTAGGTGGGGTTTTGGCGATTCTGGTGCCTTATCTGTATTCGGAGCTGCGAGGTAAGAAAAATGGTTAAGGCTCAAGCGGATATGACGCAGCGTATGCTGCGATACGGGATCTACCTGTTTCTCGGATTGATGGCGCTGATCTACCTGATGCCGTTTTGGGTAATGCTGCTGACATCCCTCAAGGATGTAGAAGAGATTCGTAGCGGGACGCTGCTGTCGTTACCGGGCAGCCTGGATTTGAGCGCATGGGATAAAGCATGGAATTCAGCATGTACTGGTACGACCTGTGAGGGGATAGGGCCTTACTTCATGAATTCATTCAAGATTGTTATTCCTGCAGTAGCGATCTCAACCTTGCTCGGCGCACTGAATGGATATGTGTTGTCGATGTGGCGGTTCAGGGGTAGTGAGGTGCTCTTTGGTCTACTTCTGGTGGGTTGTTTCATCCCGTTTCAGGTCATCCTGTTACCGATGGTGCGTACCTTAAGTGTTTTTGGTATGGCCAACTCAACTAGTGGCCTGATCAGTGTGCATGTGATCTACGGTGTGGCTTTTACAACGTTGTTCTTCCGTAACTTTTATATCGGTATACCGAAGGAATTGATCAGTGCAGCTAAGCTTGATGGAGCAGGATTCTTCTTCATTTTCAGACGTATCTTACTGCCGCTTTCGACGCCGATCATCGTAGTGTCTGTTATCTGGCAGTTTACTCAGATCTGGAATGATTTCCTATTCGGTGTAGTTTTCTCCGGAGTCGATACTCAACCAGTGACGGTCGCGTTGAATAATCTGGTGAATACCAGCTTTGGTGGCAAGCAGTACAACGTTGATATGGCTGCAGCTTTGATCGCTGCAATGCCAACGCTACTGGTTTACATAGTGGCGGGTAAATATTTCGTACGTGGCCTGACGGCTGGTGCAGTAAAAGGCTGAGTCAGCCGAATAATAAGAGGAATAAATAATGGCTGCGTTAACTATTGAAAATGTAACCAAGAATTACGGTGAGGGCGATATTCTCAAGGGCATTGATATCGCAATCGATAAGGGTGAGTTTCTGATTCTTGTTGGACCATCAGGCTGTGGTAAATCCACATTGATGAACACCATTGCTGGTCTGGAAGACGTGACCGGTGGGCGCATTCTGATGGGGCAGGAAGATGTAACAGAGCTGCCTCCAAAGGATCGTGATATCGCGATGGTGTTTCAGTCCTATGCACTTTATCCGAACATGAGTGTTAGCGAGAATATCGCCTTTGGACTGGAGATCAGAAAAGTCCCTAAGGCTGAACGTGAGGCTGAGGTGCAGCGAGTGGCGAAGATGTTACAGATAGAGCATCTGTTGCAGCGTCGTCCTGGCCAGTTGTCTGGCGGTCAGCGCCAGCGAGTCGCGATGGGGCGTGCATTGGCAAGGCGGCCTCGACTGTACTTATTCGACGAACCCCTTTCGAACCTTGATGCCAAGTTGCGTGTTGAGATGCGTACCGAGATTAAGAAGCTGCATCATCGTCTCGGTACAACCATTGTTTATGTGACCCATGATCAGATTGAAGCTATGACTCTCGCTGACCGAATAGCGGTGATGAAAGACGGAATAGTACAGCAGTTTGGTACGCCGCAAGAGATTTATGATAACCCGGCAAACCAATTTGTCGCTGGGTTTATGGGCTCACCTGCAATGAACTTTATCCCGTGCAAAGTCGTCAGTGCTGATGGTGAAACGGGCGTGGAGATTACTGATGCTGCGGGTAATCCGGTGTTCCTACCAGTGCCTAATGGTGACAAGCTATCTGCGGCTGTTGGTCAGATGGTAACGCTTGGGTTACGACCAGAGATGGTAACCGATCCTCAGATTCATAAGTCAGGCGAAGCTTGGGTTCGCGAAGTTTCATTGCCGGTGCTGATTACTGAGCCGACCGGGGCAGATACCATGTTGGTGACCCGGATTAACGAAACTGAGGTAGATTGTCGTGTGGCACCGCGTTTTGATGTCAGCGCCGGTGAGACGGTATCGTTAATGATCGATATGAGTATGGCGGTCTTTTTTGATCCTCAGACGGAGGAACGTCTTGATCGATAAGATTGGGAGGATAATAAAAAGCCAGCGATAACGCTGGCTTTTTTGTGTAAGAATCAGGCTGCGGCGGCAGTCTTGGTTTCACTAAGCAGGGCTTTAATTCCCTCTTTATCTTCAGTAGTCAGATTCTCGGTGGTAAATGCGTGAGCAAGGCTCTGCTGTAACTGGTGGTCGAAAGCTTCAGTGCTGTCATAGTCATCACCAGCAAGCAGGCTGATATGCCCCATCAGATAGGCAGAATAGAAGAGTTGATCTGGGTCCTCTGACTCGGATTCGTGAGTCCGCAGGATATCCATGATCTTTTCACTGTAAGCAGTTACGGTCATTAGTTTACTTCTATCTTTTTCAGTGTCAGCCCGTACTCTTTACCGTCTTTTTCAGTCTGGTGGATACGGACAATCAAATTATTTTGAGAGGGTGCGAACCAGATGTAGGTCTGACGCTTGGAGTTAGGCCCACGATCCCGCTGCACCTTGATAGCGTCATACTGACCGGCTGGGGTAGATACCTGCTCGTTCCCTATCACCTTGAAGTTATAGGTTTTAAGCTTGCCGCCATCGGCGATCTGATAGCTGAACTCAGACTGCTTACCAAGATCGAGTTTGAGCTGGAGCTGATAACCCAGTTTATCCAGGGTTCCTGTTGGGATCTCCATCTGCCAGGGTTGCTTACCAACGTTGTTGGTGACTTTGGCATTTGCCCAGTCAAAATCAAGCTCGGCAGTTCGTTTTTTACCCAGCACTTTACGTTTATAGGTATAACGAACCGGTTGCATCAGGCCGTCTTTAAAGGTGAATCGACTGGTTTCCTTCAGGCTGGCGATTGAAGCATCAGCTTGACTGATAAGTAACCAGCTGCCGTCTTTCTGGCGGCTTAGCTCGCGAACGGCTTCGCCACTAAAAGAGAGCCCGCTATCCCAATCTGCTTCATACACTGCTTTGAAAGGTTTCAGCTCTACAGCCTGAGCAAAGGCAGAAACTGAACCTAGCGCTAGGATTGCAGCTGTATGGATGAATGCTTTGTTCATAGCGACGCTCTCCCTTTGTGTCTCAGTGGTACTGATATCCCTGTGGCGATAAAAGTTCCCCGTCGAGCATAATGCCCTGATCTGTATTGGTCAGGCGATCAGCGCAGAACCATTCGACCGCCAGCGGATAGATCTTATGCTCCTGCTGGTGAACTTTTTGCTGCAAAGTGTCAGCGGTATCGCCTTGCTCCACTGCAATTGGTGCCTGAACAATCAGTGGGCCGCCATCCAGTTCTGGAGTGACAAGGTGAACTGTGCAACCGTGAGTCTCATCTCCGGCTTCAAGTGCTCGCTGATGGGTGTGCAGGCCTTTGTACTTAGGCAGCAGGGAAGGATGGATGTTGAACATCCGACCTTCATAGTGACGCACGAACTCTTCAGTCAGGATTCGCATAAAGCCTGCCAGAACTATCAGGTCCGGGCTGAAACTATCGATCAGCTGTTGCAGTGCCTGGTCGAAAGTTTCACGAGATTCAAAGGCTTTGTGATCTAGCAGCTCGGTATGGATACCAGCCTGCTGAGCTCGCTCCAGGCCAAAAACATCCGGGCGGTTGGAGATCACTGCGCTGATTTCACCATTGATGCGATCCGCCTGAATCGCATCAATAATTGCCTGCAGATTAGAACCGCTGCCAGAGATCAGCACAACAATGCGCTTTGCAGACATGCTCAGCCCTCCAGGCCGCGCAGTTCAACCTGTTCTTCGCCTTCGTTCAGCGCTTCGATGTGGCCTACCAGCCAAGGAGATTCGCCTTCTTCTTTCAGAATGCGGATCGCTTCATCAGCTTTGTCAGCAGGTACTGCCAGCACCATGCCCATACCGCAGTTGAAGGTACGGTACATTTCGTAAGGAACGACGTTACCTTTCTCCTGCAGCCATTTGAACACGGCTGGAATCTCCCAGGAGTTAGTGTCGATCACAGCCTTTGCACCTTCAGGCAGTACTCGAGGAATGTTTTCCTGCAGACCGCCACCAGTAATGTGGGAAAGCGCATTCACCTGAGTTTCTTTCAGTAACTTCAGCAACGGCTTAACGTAGATGCGGGTTGGTTCCAGCAGGGCGTCTGCCAGAGGTTTACCGTCAACGGTTTCGCTCAGGTCTGCCTGGCTAACTTCGATGATCTTACGGATCAGAGAGTAACCGTTGGAGTGTGGGCCAGAGGAGGTCAGACCGATCAGTGCGTCACCGATCGCTACTTTGCTGCCATCGATGATTTCGTCTTTCTCAACAACACCTACGCAGAAGCCCGCCAGATCATAGTCTTCGCCTTCGTACATGCCTGGCATTTCGGCAGTTTCACCGCCCACCAGAGCAGCGCCTGCCAGCTCGCAACCAGCGCCAATGCCGGTAACAACATCAGCCGCTGTGTCGACGTTCAGTTTGCCGGTCGCGTAGTAATCCAGGAAGATAAGTGGTTCTGCACCTGCTACAACCAGATCGTTTACACACATAGCCACCAGATCGATACCGATGGTGTCGTGTTTTTTCAGATCCATTGCCAGGCGAAGTTTTGTACCTACGCCATCAGTACCAGTAACCAGCACTGGTTTCTTGTAGCCTTCAGGCAACTCGCACAGAGCGCCAAAGCCACCCAAGCCTCCCATTACTTCAGGGCGTGCAGTGCGCTTGGCAACACCTTTGATGCGATCAACCAGTGCGTTACCTGCGTCTATATCAACGCCAGCATCTTTATAGCTCAGGGAAGTATTTTCGGAACCAGTAGACATTTATCTGTAAACCTTTCACTTACGATAAAAGAGAGGATGTAATTAGTGGCGTATTCTATCAGGTTGATGGTTGGGCGGCTATTGTATGATAAAGTTATCCACAGTTAACTTTCCCTTCGTCTCAGCGATGCATATCGGGTGTTTTGGAGACAGGTAAAAAGGGATATCTGCTGTTTATTCGGAGACCTAATTTCAATGTCTATCAGGCAGTTGTATCGAGCGCTGTGTCTGGCTGCGCTGTTCGCCGTTTCTGGCTTATCGGCCGCAACTCTCAGTAACCTGTACCAAACCGAATTATTAGTTACTGATCAGCTGGCGGAGCCTACAGCGGAACAGCAGAGACAGGGGCTTGTCAACGTATTGATTAAAAGCACCGGTAAAGCCGATATCGCCAGCGATGCCGATGTAAAGACGCTGATAGATAATGCCGGTATTTATCTGAATCGCTTCTCTTATCAGTCCACTAGAAAAGCGATGACTGATGCTCGCGGTCAAACGGTGCTGGCGCATAGGTTAAAGCTTGAATTTGATGGCGGTCAGGTGGAGCAATGGCTTCGACAAAACCAGATAGCAGTTCTCGGACCGCAGCGTCCTGGAGTGCTGGTCTGGCTGGTGCACGAACATCAGGGGACGCGTGACTACTTGCTGGATGGTGATGTAACCGCCACCTTGGAAGAGATTGCTGCGGTTCGTGGGTTACCGTTGCAGTACCCACTGTTTGACCTTGATGATCAACAGAATCTGCCTGTCAGTGATCTGTGGGCGATGTTTGCCGATTCTGTGAAGCAGGCATCTCAGCGTTATCAGCCAGACGCGATTCTGGTCGGCCGAATCACTGCAGCACAGAACACCCCGGCTAAATGGCGTTTGTACTATCAGCAGAGTGAAATCGATCTAAGTTCTGCCGCTGTGGCATTAACAGATCAGGCGGAAGATGTGATCAGTGAAGTGGCTGACCGGTTGCTAAACAGCGCGCCGGTAGCACAGGATTTCAGCTATCAACCGGCAGGAGTCGTTGTGACTGTTGCGGGTGTAGAGGGTATTGGCGCTTATACGCAGTTGATGAATTACCTTAATAGTATGGCGGTTGTAAGTAGCGTAGTGCTAGAAGCGGCTGAAGCCGGCGTTATCCGTTTTCGTCTGACGCTGGATGGATCTGAACAACAGCTGCGTGATGCGATTCGTTTGGAGCCACGCCTGGTTCCACAGGGTATTGGTACTGAACTGGAATTTCGCTGGCAGGGGTAACCGCCAGGTAGGCGAACTGACTTAAGGAGCAGGACAGGGATGACACAATCACAGCGGTGGTTTTTGTTAACGGTCTCGTTGATATTGGTGGCTGTATTGGTGTTGTTGGCACCAATACTATCGCCTTTTTTGGTAGGCGCGCTTCTGGCCTATCTTTTTGATCCTATCGCTGACCGGCTTGAAGAGCGTGGACTGTCACGGACCTGGGCCGTAGTTGTTGTTTTTCTGGCACTGACAGCATTGTTAGGGCTGGTGCTGTTGCTACTGATACCTCAGTTAGGTCACCAAATTCAGATTATGGTTAGTCGAGTTCCAGACGTGATTATGTTGTTTGAGCAGCGGCTGATACCGGCTTTACAAGAGTACCTGGGGTTGGATCTCGAAACCTTCAATCTGGGGCTCTTCCGTCAGGTGATGGCGGAGCATTGGCAGCAGACTGGCAACATAATGGCTCAGTTGGTGAAAGGCGTTACTAGCTCAGGCCTGGCGATGGCTGCTTGGTTGGCCAATCTGGTACTGGTTCCGGTGGTTGCATTTTATATGTTGCGTGACTGGGATCTTATGATGGCAAAGATCTCCCGATTGCTGCCCCGTAACCTCGAGCCAAAGGTGACACTGTGGGCGACTGAGTGCGATGAAGTGCTCGGAGCATTCATCAAAGGTCAGCTGCTGGTAATGTGTGCGCTGGGTGCAATCTATGCGACAGGGTTGTGGTTGGTAGGACTTGAACTTGCGCTATTGATTGGTATGCTGGCGGGCCTTGCGAGTATCGTTCCCTATATGGGGTTCATTGTCGGCATTGGGGTTGCAAGCGTTGCGGCTTATATGCAGTTCCAGGATCCGGTGATGCTGGCCTGGGTTGCGGCGGTATTTGGTGTCGGACAGGCCCTCGAAGGCATGGTCTTGACTCCACTATTGGTCGGCGACAGAATCGGCCTGCATCCGGTCGCTGTGATCTTTGCCATTATGGCGGGGGGGCAGTTGTTTGGTTTTGTCGGTATATTGCTGGCCTTGCCGGTAGCGGCCGTTGTAATGGTGTTACTACGCCATTTACATGAAGGTTATAAGAGCAGTCATTTGTATGGAACGGATGAAGCCCGTTCAAAGATAATTACGCCTGATGAGTAGTACACAACCTATACAGTTACCTCTGGGTATCGCTTTACGTGATGATGCGCGCTTTGAGAATTACCTTGAAGCGGAGAACTCACTTGCCTGCGCGATGTTGAAGCAAGCTGCGGCCGGCGTCGGCGAACAGTTTCTTTTCATCTGGGGTATAGAAGGTGTAGGCAGTACTCACCTGCTACAGTCTGTATGCCATGCTGTCGAGCCTTACCACCGTACAGCTGTTTATTTACCCCTTGATGAGCTTATCGAGCTGGGGCCCGGAATTCTCGAAGGCATGGAGCATCTTGACCTGGTATGTATCGATAACCTGCAGGTGATTGTGGGTAACCGGCAATGGGAAGAGGCTATCTTCCACTTCTTCAATCGAATTCGTGATTTGAAGCACAACCTGATCGTAGCGGCTGATCTACCCCCGCGTCAGCTAGGGGTTGAATTGCCCGATCTGGCTTCGCGTCTGACTTGGGGTATGGTGTTCCAAATTCATGGCCTTGATGACGACAGTAAGCTGAAGGTGCTGCGTATGCGCGCCGCATCAAGAGGCTTGGAATTAGCAGATGATGTTGCCAAGTATCTGTTCCATCACGGAAGCCGAAGTATGGCCGATCTGTTCAAAGTGCTGGACCGACTTGATCAGGCATCACTGCAGGCGAAACGTAAAATTACCATTCCCTTTATTAAAGAAGTGCTGGGTTGGTAGCAGCTATAGCTGAATAACAAGCGGGACAAAATGTCCCGTTTTTTGTGCCATCTTGAAGCTGGATCTCCGTTTTCTTGGATTATATATCCTATTGATTTAAATGCTGTTTTGTATCAATGGATAGCGTTTTTGCTACTCTTGTACAGGTCTTTTTTGGGATCGTAACGGTTACAATTTTATGACCGGGGGAGCGTCACTTTTCCCTGGGATTCGCGCTTTTGTGCCTTTTACGAGTATGACCAACGATGACTTTTTTCCGAAACTCTTCCCTCGTTACCCAACTCGCACTAAATGTCTTCCTAACCGTCTCTATCGGTTTTGGTGCGTTAACGATGCTGGTGAATTATCAGTTAAGTGATAGTGCTATGCGATCTGCAGAAAAGGAGCTGCAACAGCAGGTCGGGCAGCTGGCGTCGTCGCTCGATTTTTTCCATGACACCCTGACTGAGCGAACCAATCAGTTGAGCCGGGTATTTTTTCAAATGTTCCCTCAGGGAGTAATGCCTGATCCAACCAGAATGACGAATGTTGGGGAATATCGGGTCGCAGCTCTGACCAGTGAGGGGGAAGTGCTTAATAACAACTTTTCACGGCCTGATCAGTTCACGGCTATGACTGGTGGCACTGCAACGGTCTTTATGCGCGTAGGTGACGATTTCCTGCGCGTAAGTACTTCTCTCAGAAAGGCGGATGGTAGCAGGGCGTTTGGTACCATGCTTGGCCAAAAGCATCCCGGGTATAAAACACTGATGGCTGGTGAAGTCTACGCTGGCCCTGCGAATCTGTTTGGTCGAAATTACATGACCCGGTATGAACCTGTTGTTGCTGCCGACGGTAAGGTGATCGCGGTACTCTATGTAGGCTTTGATTACACAGAGGAGCTGGCGGCTTTAAAAGACACCCTGGCGAAACTGTCATTTGGCGATAGTGGTTACGCTTATCTCGTTAATATTGATGCGAAGCATAATGGCGAAATGGTATGGCATCCGAAAGGTCTGTCCGATGGCATCACCGCAATTACCGGGGATGACTCTATTCTGTCCCGTATGCGTCAGTTCCCACAGGGGCAGTATCATTTCGACGCGGCGTCCGCCAATGGTGCTAAGGATCGTCTTGAGGCGTGGGCTGTAAGTGAACGTTGGCAGTGGGCGGTTGTTGGCGGTAGTTATAGCGAAGAGTTTTTGCATGAGAGTGTGATGACTCGAAATCTGATGCTGCTGGCTTCATTCATTGCTGCATTGTTTATTGTGCTGATGTTGTTCATCTCTGTACGCCGCAGATTGCGACCGATAGATCAGATCTGTGGTTATATGCAGGCGCTGGGTGAGGGCGACCTGTCGTTTCAGGTAGAAACTGATCAGGGAGTTGATGCAGGTACCCGTAATGAGGTACAGCGCCTGAGTCGCAGTGTTGCGCGCACGCTGGAAGGTTTGCGCAGTGTTACTCAGGAGTTGCGCGGTACCGCAGGTCAGATGGTTAGCCATATCGGTGAAGTTGCTGCTGGCGTATCCCAGCTGGGTAATGATATTGGGCGGCAGCAACAGGAAACCGAAATGGTTGCGGCTGCGGTATCTGAATTAACAGCAACCGCTGCAGAAGTAGCGGGTAGCGCTGAAAGTGCCGCCAGCCAGACACAGCTTGCAGATGGTGAAGCCCAGCAGGGTAATAGCGTGGTGCAGAATGTTGTAGAGGCGATCGAAGGTATCACTACTGAAGTTAATCTGCTGACAGAGATGATTGAGCGGGTTGAGCAGGATAGTAACAATATTGGATCAGTGGTTCAGGTGATCCAGAATATTGCTGAACAAACTAACCTGTTGGCTCTGAATGCGGCAATTGAAGCAGCGCGAGCTGGTGAGGCGGGCAGGGGGTTCTCTGTGGTGGCTGATGAAGTGCGACATCTTGCTCAGCAGACCCAGACCTCTACGACTGAAATTCGAGACATGATTGAACGTCTGCAGAGCAACACCCGAGAGGCGGTACGTCGTATGGATCACAGTAATCAGTGTGTAAAACATAGCGTTGAGCTGACTGGTACGGCAGGAAACGCTCTCAATACGATCACCGCCGCTGTTTCTAATATTTCGGATACAAATATGCAGATCGCTTCTGCCGCAGGACAGCAGACAGCGGTCAGTGAAGATGTAAGCCGAAACATCGAAAGTATTAACCAGATTGCCCTGGAGACAGCGGGAGCTGGCAGGCATATGGAGCAGTCGCTGCTGCAGCTGGAACAGGTTGGTAATGATCTTCAGCGAGTGATTGCGCGCTTTAGAGGCTAGTTGAAACCTTGTGGCCTCCTGACGGTCAAACCCGTCATGGAGGCCGCTGATGAAGTGTCTAACTTTTGTATTCTGTCTTTGTCTGACAACCGTAAGCGCGGCTGATGTGGGTATTAGCATCAGTTTCGGAAACGGTTCAATCGGACACTACGATGGCAACACAGTTATCTATCTTCACTCAAATGGCTATCGGCACTATTCGCCCGGGTATCGCCGGTCCTATCCTCATTCATATAAATACAACTCCTTCCGCCGCTACTCCGGAAATCATTATCAAGCGCCGTCCTATGAAAAAGGTCACTATCTGCCTCCTCAATGGAAGCATGGTAAGACATATCGCCAATCAGGCCCTTACTATCATCCAGATTCAATAATCCAGCGTAAGCGTAGACTCGAATTCATCCGTTCATATAATCGCGGTTTTCCGGCTCACAGTTGGTAATAACCGGGTTTTTAAGCAATTTCTGCTATCTGGCATATATTTAGATTCATACGTAGTTCTTCCGATCCTTGAACCAGATAAGGGTTTAACGATGTTCAGGATGCTTAACTGTGTCAGAAAACGTGATGACATTACGGATGAGGAGTTCCGTTATTACTGGAATTGTGATCAGTTCGATGACTTGGTCTCCGAAGCTTGCTTGTTGCTGGGGGCAAGGGAAGCACAGCGGAATCTAATGTTGCATATCGAGCTAAACGATAGAATTCGCCAGGAAAGGGGGGGAATGAAACCTTTTGACGCGACTATCGAGTATTGGTGGGATAATGCAGCTGCGCTGCCGAATAAAGATATGCCGGAGATGCAGGACTGGTTGCATAGAATGAACGAATTCCAGCGCAAGTTTATAGATTTCAACCAGTCCAGTTTATTCATTACTGACTGGAAGGATGGTTCTTCCTGAAGTGTGATGCGGTGCCATCAATACTGCCCACAGTCTCTTACCACAGGCTGCCAGGGGGATTTTTCCGGAGAGGTCCGGGCATCGGCTAGCAGTTGCGCCAGGTCCATTGTAGGGGCTGTCATAGGTGCGAAGCTGGTATGGGTTTCTAACTCCGGCATATTTTCCTGTTGGCAACGTTTTCTCATCGCCATAGCAATGCGTTCGACGACAATTGCATGATCATCTTCATGATTCAGCTGGAGCACGGCAACGAAGTTGTTGGCCTGCAAGTGTCCGGCAATATCACAGTCACGTAATGCGTCGTTTATCGCCTGGCCCGTTAATGCACAGGCAAGTTCAGCTCTGGCCTTGCCTTCGTGTTGGTAAATGCTGTCCAGGTTGTCCAGAGCCAGGTGGAGCACTCCAAGTTGGAAGCCCATACGTCGTGCCAGACGGAAATGTTGCTCAGCGATGATCATAAATCCGCATTCAGTATAGAGACCTGTTTCTGAATCGGTCACAGCCATATGACGAACATCCTGATAGAGAGCTAATAACTGTAACTCAGTCTCAAACTGATGGGCATGGCTTGCCAGTAGTTGAATAAAATCCTGGTGGTATTCAGTCGCTCGGTAGCTTTCTAAAACAATCAGTCCGAAAGGTGTGCCATCCGGCCAACACAAAGGCATTGATAGCCACGACTGATAGTTATCACTGCTGAACTCTGAAAGGTCCAGATCGGGAATGTAATGGCACTCAGCCTGATAGTGGGCATGGCTGATGAGTTTCGAGTTTGGCTGCGGGAACTGGTTAGCTGAATCATTTCCCTGATTGTTCGCTAACTCCAGGTGAGTACTGCCAGCCACCTGCAGAATCCTGCAGCGTTCGGCGTTATAGAGGCTGGAGAGCAACTGGCATTGCTGCTGCCAGTACGGAATTGAAATGACGGAGTTTGTTGTGCCGGTTAACCATTCTATCGCGTCATTCATCGGATGCAGGCCTATACAAGCGGTGATAATGGAGGCTTTCTAAAGTCTGGCATAGTGCAGGTTTGTTGCAACCAGAATTAACCGCTATTTGACCGACTCACCCAGACAACAGAGCATGGGACATTAAATCTGATCATTTTGGTTAGCCAGCGCTTCTGATTCCCCTGTAGTTTATCACCCGGCCCCTTCACTTCGACCAACAGGTATTCTTGCTCTCGAAACATAATGAGATCAGGTAGACCACTACGGTAACTCTGAAGATCAAAACAGAAACAGTCGAAAATCTGTTTAAGTTGAGTCGAAGGGATAGCTTTGATCGTTCTTTGTAACAGAGGCCAGCTAAGTTCTTTCCAATTAACCAATGGGTTTGCTGTGCCCTGTTTGCTAAGCCAGCAGGCTTCCAGCTGAAGCAAAATGTTTGACTGATTTAGTTCTGACAGTCGTGCCTGAAACAGCTGTTGGCGGCGAGAGCAGAAATCAGGATGATTGTAATCGGCAGGCTGGCGTTGGTAAGGATGGTTAAAGACGCCTGCTAAAGGAGTGAAGATCTGCTCCCAGAATAGCAGACCGAAGATTCCGGTTAGCAGAGTGTTCTCTGTCCAGAATACCTGCCATCTTTGTTGCTGATAATGCTCTGCGACTGCGTCCTCTACCCTTGTGTTGTAGCTCAGAGTGATCCGCTGTTCCGGCCATATAACAGCCGCTTTCATTCTTTCCTTGTTGATCCGATTGCTAAAACGTTCTGCAAATTCCTGTTCAGGTACTGATACTGGTTCTTTAACGATATCCGCACAAATCTTTAAGGCGTTCTCCAGGTTTCCTTGTTGATGCTGGATGCGCGCTTGACGCTCTCGGGAAGGTGGCAGCGTAGTTAGCTGATAAAGAGTAGATGCGTCAGATGGCCGCATGCACCTTTCCAGCTGTCTGGCGATCTTATTAATCAGTGTCTGGCGGCGGTGTTCCAGAATCGGTGAGTCAAATGGCGGTATAAGGTTTGTTCCTAGTAACAATAGTTGCTCTGTCTGATCTGTGAACGCCAGACTCAGAATTTCTTCAAACCGCTGTTGCTGCCTATTCATCTCCAATGCCAGATCGATTGCTTGTCGGTCTTCAAACAGGCGGCGTTCTGTTAACGGGTAGTTTTCATAGCGGATTAGACCGAGTTCCGAGACTACAAACTCGCTCAGATCCTGCCTTAAATTTCCAAAGAACAGCAGGCGAAAGGTTTCGAGATGTTGGTAGCCGTTCGGAGCCAGAATTCGGAGGTCTTGTAGCTGTAGCCAATGTGCAAGAGGTTTGGGGGTAGGTTCTTGCCGTTGAAGATTTTCGATCAGCGCAGTCTTGGAATCTTGTTTGTTAAGTCCGCTGAACCGTGACAGTAGTTCTGCCTTGGTTAAAAGGGCCCCGATATCAATAGAACAGAGTTGTGGGGTAAAGTTGAGTAGCTTGTGTTGCTCAAGCTCTATTGCAGCCGCTGACAGATCGTGGATTTCTGGATATTTGAGTTTATCTAATCGAAAGTAGGGACCTTTGCGACTCACCAGCCGTATATACAGACGCCTGGCAGCTTCTGATCGTTTCATCAGAGAGTCATACCACTCCTGCTCGGCGGCGTTAATTAAACCCCGGTAGCGCTCCGCTACATGCGTCAGCAATGTGGTGAAGTTATCAAGGTAGTAGTCGTCATCCAGGCGTTTGATTTCCATCAGTGAATTATATGGTGCAGAGTGGGGAATCCACAGCGAAATCTGTAGTCACAGCTCAGAGCGAGTTCGTGAAAGAATCAACAAAAAGGAGATTGAACAATGAAGTTGATTGGGGTGCTGGGAGGTATGAGCTGGGAGTCAACAACCGAGTATTACCGGTTGTTGAATCAGGGGGTACGCGCACACAGGGGCGGTCATCATTCGGCTCGTATTCTGATGCATAGTGTCGACTTTGCAGAGATCGAAGCAGCGCAACACAGAGGTGATTGGCAGGCTACGGCGAATATTCTGATTGAAGCGGCAGTTGGTTTGAAAAAAGCGGGCGCAGATTTCCTGGTGATCGCGACTAATACCATGCACAAGGTGGCACCGGAAGTTGAGCAAGAGTCAGGTTTGAAGGTGTTGCACATCGCTGATGCTACCGCTGATGCTTTGATCGCTCAGGGCATTACCCAGGTCGGCTTACTCGGTACGCGGTTCACCATGGAGCAAGACTTCTATCGTGAACGTCTTGAAGCTCGCGGGATTAAGGTACTTACACCTGAAACACAGGAGCGAGAAACTGTTCATCGAGTGATTTACGATGAGCTGTGTCAGGGGATCATCCGGGATGAATCGCGGTTAGAGTACCAATCTATCTGTGATACGCTGAAATATCGCGGTGCCGAGGGTGTAATACTGGGATGCACCGAGATCGGACTACTGCTGAATCAACAAGGGGTTACAGTGCCGCTCTTCGATACTACAGCCATTCATGCTGAGGCAGCGGTATCTTTGGCATTGGCGGAAACGTGAAGCCAGCTAAAGCGTCTTTAATTATGGATGGGGGATTTTCATCCTGAATTCATAGCCAAAACGCTATACTGAATGTGTCCTAACGGAACTTTGAAAACTGTACTACTCTAATAGTTCTGTATTTTGAATTTAACCGTATCATCAGGAGGTCATATGGAAGTCACGCAGATTAGTGCGCCGCCTCAGGCGTTGCCTTCCGCTAATCGTCCTGAGCCATCTGCCAATGTGTTGCCGCCGAGCAGTGCACCGGTGCAACAGCCTCAGCCATTGAGGACTGATGAAGCGGATGTCACGCAACAGGTATCTGAAGTTCCGCAAAGCGATTCCAGTGACCTTGAAACGCGGCAGCCGACCTCGAATGAAATTCAGGCTAACCTGCCGGAAACTCAGCAGCAAATTCAAAGTTTCCTGTCTGATGCGACCGGTATAGATGCCTCAGAGTTTGAAGGCATTGAGCTAGAGCAGGCGATTGAGCTGAGAGACTCTCTGGCTACTACGATTCCAGCTGCTCCAGCACCAGCACCCGCGTCGCCTCAAGGTATTGAAACGGCTGCTGCAGGTGAAAGTCCTGATGCTTCTGATGGTAGTCCGGACGAGCCTCAGGTGCAGCAGTTACGTCAGAATCTGGAAGATAGGATCCGTAACGCAACAGTTCAACCAGAGTTCCCCACATTGGTTGACGTGATTGCCTGAACAGGGTTCTTGCATCTTAAACGCGGCTGTCGGATGATGGCCGCGTTTTTGTTTTTGATACCTGCTTTTTATGTACCGCATTGTTTCTCAGCAAGCTGATTTCTACGTTATTGATAAGTTGCCCGGTGTCTCTGTGCATAAAGATCAGGCCGAATGTGGTCTGGTGATGCAGCTTGAACAGGATCTGGGGGAGAAGCTTTGGCTGGTGCACCGGCTCGACAAAATGACCTCCGGGTTGATGTTGCTGGCCCGAAACCAGCAAACCGCTGCTACCTTATCTGCCTTATTTCGCGACCATCAGGTGAATAAATACTACCTGGCCGTGAGTGATCGTAAGCCGAAGAAGAAGCAGGGAACTGTGTCCGGCGATATGGTACGTTCCCGACGTTCAGGCTGGCGATTGACCGCCAGTCAGGACAATCCTGCCATCACACAGTTTTTTAGTGCGAGTCACTCGCCTGGGATCAGAATGATTCTGGCGCGGCCTTTGTCTGGTAAAACGCATCAGATCAGAGTGGCACTAAAAAGCCTAGGGGCCCCAATTATTGGCGACCCTATATATTCAGAACAGACTAATAATCCTGCTGACCGCGGCTATCTGCATGCAATGGCATTGCAGTTCATGTTAGACGGAGAAGAGCACCGGTTTATAGCATTGCCAACAGAGGGTGAGCTATTTGCGGGGGATTCTTTTGAACAAGCTGTATCGGGCTGGCTTAAGCCATGGGATCTGCCATGGCCAAAAACTAAATTCAGGTAATAGTGATGATCGAACTGGAAGGTGAACGAACTCCCCGGGATTTTGCTGCAAGGTCAGCGGAGGAGCAACAGTCGTTTTTAGCACAGACCTGGTGTAACCAGTGTCAGCAAGTTGATCTGGGTATGACCGATCCGGTTGAGTTTGAGCTGAAAGGGACTGTCTATATTGAAGGCAAATGTAAAGGTTGTGGTGAGTTAATACTTACTGAACTGACCGACGAAGACTTTTAAAGAGATATGAACGGGATAGGCGCGTGAGCGAAGAGTTTGAAAATCGTTTTGGTGGTACCCGCCGGCTTTACGGAAATGAAATGGTCGAGCTGTACCGGCAGTCTCATATCTGTGTCATTGGGATCGGTGGTGTAGGTTCCTGGGTCGCTGAGGCGCTGGCCAGGACCGCAGTAGGGCGGGTGACGCTGATTGATCTCGATGATATCTGCGTGACTAATACCAACCGTCAGATTCACGCTGTCACGGAAAACATTGGCCGTTCGAAAATCGAAGCCATGGCTGAGAGGATGGAGTCGATTAACCCGGAGATAGAGGTTAATCGCATCGAGGAGTTTATCAGCCGAGAGAATATTCGAGAGTTAATTACGGCTGAGTTTGATTATGTGATCGACGCAATTGACAGTGTTACAGAAAAGGCGGCACTGATTGCGCATTGTAAGCGGAACAAGATTCCGGTGATTACTGTAGGTGGTGCTGGTGGCCAGACTGACCCGACACAGATTGCAATCACCGACCTGAGTAAAACCAATCACGATCCTCTGGCTGCTAAGGTACGCAATATGCTGCGCCGCCACTATAATTTCAGCCGCAGTGGACGTCGCTTTGCAGTCGACTGCGTTTACTCAACGGAGCAGCTGAAGTATCCACAACCCGATGGTTCTGTATGTGAGCAGAAACTGATGGAGGATGGCAGTACCAGACTGGACTGTGACAGTGGTTTTGGCGCAGCAACCTGTGTAACAGCCACCTTCGGTTTCGTGGCAGTGTCACGGGTACTGCAGAAGATGAAAGAACGCTACCTGCGTCAGCAGTCCGCAGCGTCCTGAACCTATTACCGGTCAGCTAAACAAGCCGCAGATGATGAGCGGGTCATACCGCTCATTTGATCAGAGTGTTGTTAGGGAAGGTGCGATTAAGCCCTGCCGGCTCTCTGGCTTAGAGGGGGACTTATTCGCACCTTCCTTAGCTTCAAAGACAAGTCTGGATTTAACTCAAGCCAATCTTAATACCCATCGCAACTAGCGCCGCCCCCGCAGTCCGTTCAATCCAGTGGCTGCAATGATCCATTGTTCTTCGTGCCCGATCTGCTGATAACAGGATAACCAGGAGTGATGCCCATATCACTTCTGCCATTACCGGTGTCATTCCATATAAGACTTTGACTGACAGTGGATCTGCTGGCGTCACCATCTGGCTAACCAGGGCGATAAAAAATAGCAGGATCTTAGGGTTAAGTAGGCTGACCATTAAGCCAGATAAGTAAGGACGCTGATCTGATTTACTCTCCTGATCTGCTGCTTGCTGCTTTTTAGTCAGCATAAAGCGGAATCCGATAAACAGCAGGTAGGCGGCGCCACACCACTTTACGATACTGAACAGCATTGGGCTTTGGCTAATCAGGGCGGCGATGCCGACGATCGACAGTAAGGCGTGGATCAATAGAGCAGAGACCGAGCCCAGGATGGTGACAAAACCATCACGTCGTCCCGCGTTAAGGGTATTACGCATTATTATGGCGGTGTTTGGGCCGGGTACCATTGCCCCCATTAAACATACACCTAGAAAAACCAACCACTCCGCCATCATACTGCTCCTTATCCGGCAATCAGGGAAAGTTTATCGGGGTGAATAAGGCGTCGGAAATGGTATCTTTTTATCCGAAGTATAACTGAAAGTTATGACCTTGCCGTAAGGTGTTACTAGCTTCGGGACTGTGACAATGCCTGAAACAGCAATTCTCTCAGGTAACGATGTGCAGCTTCCTCCTGTTGCCGTTGGTGCCAGATCAGGTAGTACTGTGCGTCAGGCACTTTGACCGGAAGGGGCTGGCTGGCGAGGTTATATTCCGGACCAAGGTGCAGGGCGATGTGTCGGGGAACGGTTAACAGACAGTCGCTGCAAGCGGTGATGGCTAGTGCTGAGTGGGTAAAGGGAACCGTGAGTTTTAAATGCCTGCGCAACCCCTGTTCTGCTAAAGCTTCATCAACCATACGAATTTTGTCACCCCCGCCGGTAACACCGATATGCTCGGCTGAAACGTAATCTTCCAGGGTCATATCTGCACCACTGAGAGGATGATCTCGCCGCATCAGGCAATGAAAATTATCCCCACCTACCTGCTGACCCTGAATATCTTCAGGTAGTTGATCCAGAATACAGGCGGCAAGATCCAGCCGTCCTTCGCGCAGGTCTGAGATCATGCCGGGTTCCCATAAACGGAAGTGAAGTTTAATGCCTGCTGCTTGCTGGCTTAGCTGGCCGATCATCTCCGGCAGGATGTGCTGAGTAATATAGTCAGTGACTGCGATGTTAAAGCGTCCCTGATACTGAAGTGGGTCAAAGGCCGAAGGTTGAAATAAGTTTTCTAGTTGTCCTAGCAGTTCAGGGAGCTTAGCGTACAGCTGCTCACCATAAGCGGAGCGCTGCATCTCATTGCCAATTCTGATCAGTAGTGGATCGTCCAGCAGCTCTCTCAACTGTGCCAAATTCTTACTGGCAGCTGGCTGGCTAATATGCAGTGCAGTAGCTGCCTTTGTGACACTGCGGTGGTGAAGTAGCCAGTGCAGTGAAAGCAATAAATTGAGATTAATTCGAGAGAGATCCATAACAACGTAACCAGCAGAAGGGTGTGGCAATAATAGCTGAAAAGAACATTTTGCTGCCATCCGTGCGGGCAGCCGAGAAATAAATTCAGCGAGGTAGTTTTTGCCGTTGACGTCGGTAACCGATTGCCGCATATTTTGCCGACTAGGAAGGGACTTTAGTCTAACTGTATGAAAAATAAGCACTCTACAGTTTGGTCTGATTTTTGCTGAATTCGTTGACACTCTGTAGTGGCAATCTTGCCATTACGAATTATTGATCAGGAGGTTGCTATGCAGGTGTTGCCATCGTCGTTGCGTACAGAACCAGAACGATCATCCGTTTCAGCGAACGCTCTTGATCGCGGTTTTGGCCGAATGCTTGAGCAATTCGATGCACCGGCTGAACTGTTACAACCACGCTCAGGTTTCGTATTAAATGAATCAGAGAACCAGCTGTTAAAGCTCTGGCAGGTCTATGACTATCAGGAACTGATGGAAGCGCCTGCACAGGCGGCAAAAGATGCTGAACAGAGTTTCGAGCGCTTCAGTGAACGTGCTGCCAGAATCAATCAAGAACTGGCGCGATACGATGTTGCTCATCTGCTGGAAATTCGGTTTGGTGTGGGGGGCGTGTATAGCGATGTCGGTGACCGCTTTGAGTTAAACGATCTGTTTCTGGGGCAACTTTCTGTCGCAGAGCACCTGATGGCAGATTGGGCTGATCGACACCAGACTGTTATCAGCGAAGCGGCGATGCTGGGCCGGCCTTTTGCTCTTGCTAAGTCAGCGCTCGATATCAGGGCTATTACTGGAATGTCGCGTTTATCAGCACAGGCAATGAACAAAGGGGATTACTTTGCGCAACAAGTGTGGCGTAGAGCGTTCAATTTGTTTGGCGAGAATATGCTGAATGAACGTAAAGTGCTGAGTCTCGGTGTTAGCCCTGAGGCCTACCCAATGCTGACGCGGATGCCGCAACAGCTGGATTCGGTTGCTCTCTCTCCATTTGATCCCCGTTCCGCGACGCTCAATGAACTGCAAAAGTTCGCAAATGACGTTTTTCGTGATGGCGCTTTAACGCTTGATCAATACACAATGCTTCGCCATGGTCGGTACTTCCTGCAACAGCGTTATACCGGTGACCGGGTTAACTGGATAGAAACCTACGAAAACCGGTTGTCGGACCTGTGGTTACAAAGTAATCGCGGGGCTCTGGTCGAAAGTGCGCTAGCTGCTTTGACCGCTGTTCAAGTCACTCCATCCATAGTAGATTGAATGCCATTAGCTGTGTCAGGCACAGCTATTCTTCACCGCGGGTATCGTATAGTGGTTATTACCCGAGCTTCCCAAGCTCGTGAGACGGGTTCGATTCCCGTTACCCGCTCCAGTTAAATTTCGTCTATAAAATCAATAACTTATTTTTAGCAGTAGGACGGTTTCTCTCTACTTGGCGGCCTGCTTTTTCTGATGCTCTTTCTGCTAACTAGATCACGACAGTGTTTTGCGGTTCCTCACCAATCGTTTCTTTAGCCCCAGTTTTCTGAATGCGGTTCTTGATTAATGTCAGCTTTCAGAGCCATAGACTCATTGCCGCTCTATGGCCGGACTATAATTTGTTGCACTGATAGGGTCGCTTTCAAAAAAGAATATCGGATATGAGGATAACGCTGTGATCACGCCCATGCCCATGATCAGAGCATGTGTCATTGTAAGAACGCATTTGTACCTTGCCACACTAGTTTGCCTGATTCTGCTTTCCACACCTGCGTTATCGGCGGAAAAATTTGTGATGGCGTTCAATAAAGATCCAGAGGCAAACTCTCAGTACCGGTTCTATCGTGAACTCTATCACACGGCTTTTGCGAAGCTAGGCATGAGCTTTGAATATGTTCTTTGCAGCAGCAACTTATGTACCGTTCTGGCGAATAGTGGCGAAGTAGATGGAGAGCCGCAAAGAATAAAAGCCTATGGTGATCGAAATAGGAATCTTGTGCGTGTTAACGAGCCTGTATTTGTAAACCGGACACTTTTCTTTTCTATGAAAAAGGCGTTGAGGCTTGATGGGGTAGATAGTCTTAAGAATACGAAGCTGTTCGTTGATTATGTGGCAGGGTCGGCCTGGAGTCGCCAAAAGCTAGCTCCGATTGTGCGAAAGGAATATTTAACACCGGTCAACTCGATATCTGAGTCGTTGGATCGCCTGCATTCCCATAGCAGTGATGTGCTAGTGGCACTGGAAACACATGTGTTTGAGCAGTTGAGCGCAGATTACGCTAACTACGGTGACATTGTTGTGGTCGGAGTTGTTGGTGAGAACCATTCCTTTCCTTACGTTCATCACTCTCGTAGCGAGTTGGCGCCCAAGCTCGCGAATGTACTAAAGGAAATGAAGGCATCAGGGGAATACAACAAATTATTAAAATCGGTCATGCCGTATCTGCAGTTTGAAAGCACTGCCTATTATAGTTTTTTCCTTGGTGGCTACCAGTTGTCTGTATCAAACTTACTCGCCGTTCCTAGCTAAAGAGTTGGTATGGCTCTCAGATTAATGCTCTTCCAATGGCTGTATGTTGTTAACGCGTTATCTTGTTTTTGCGTGATCACTCAGTATTTAGGAATCTGTCTATACTGAGATCTGGAAATTGAGTACCAGAATACTAGGTTTGTATTCAATCGTTATCGGGGGCAGGTTATGAAAAGGAATTTGCCAATAACAGATGTTGAAAAGCCCTTTCCGGAGGGTGTAAAACTTATCTCGACGACAGATCGGAAAGGGATCATTACTCACTGTAATCAGGCATTCATTGATATCAGTGGCTTTTCTAGTGAGGAGTTAATTGGTAAATCGCATAACATTGTTCGGCACCCGGACATGCCTCCAGCTGCATTCGATATTTTGTGGGATCATATTAAAGCTGGAAAACCCTGGATGGGGTTGGTCAAAAACAGATGTAAGAACGGAGACCATTACTGGGTGAACGCTTATGTGACCCCAGTGACTCATAATGGTGAGATCGTCGGTTATGAGTCAGTTCGGGTAAAGCCTTCTCGTGAAGATGTGCAACGCGCTGAGTCCGTTTATGGAAAGATAAACACCGGCAAGCCCTTTCTATCACCTCTCTCCGGAAAGAAAGTCCCTTTTATATTTTCCCTGGTTACCGTGGTAGCAATTGCACTGGGGTTATTCTTGGGTGAGGTAGTTGCGTTATATTTTCTGGCCGTTGCTATGACGGCGTTATCAGTTAGCCAGTTCTTTTCCCGAACCCGTGAACTGCAGGAGATCAATGCACTAACGCCTGAGGCTTTTTCTCATCCGGTTGCAACGGCGACCTATACCCGAGATGATCCTGTCCTGGGCAAAATTAAAGTCTCGACTTTAAGTGAGGCATCTCACTTGAATACAGTGCTGACCAGAATTGAAGATGCTGCGGATATGGTGGCCTCAGATGCCGTTTCATCCCTCGCTTTGGCAGAAGAGTCGGTTGAGGATATGAACCGCCAACAAGCCGAAACCGATCAAGTGGCTGCAGCAATGCATCAGATGACGGCTTCAATTAACGAAGTCTCCGGTCATATCCAGCAGGTTGCAGATAAGGCTGCACTGGCTGATGAGCAAGCCTCCCAAGGGGTAGCTACTTCAGAGGGTAATCGCCAGCAGATGGGGGAGTTGAAAGGGGCCGTTTCAGCAATTGCCGATTCTGTTAATGAGCTGACAAAAGAAACTGAAGACATCGTGAAGGCTGCCGTCATTATTGACGATATTGCCGAGCAGACAAATCTGTTGGCTTTGAATGCGGCGATTGAGGCAGCAAGGGCTGGAGAGCAAGGGCGTGGCTTTGCTGTAGTCGCCGGAGAAGTAAGAGAATTAGCCCAGCGAACACAGGCGACTACAAAGCAGATACATGAAGTGATCGCGTCTCTTCAGCATAGTTCTAAAGCTGCAGTGCTGGCCGCGCATAAAGGTGTGGAAAATGTAGATGATGTTGTGGTCCGAAATGCGGAGTCGGCGAGCATATTTCATGACACTTCAGCTGCGATGAGTAATATCGCCCAGATGACACTGCAGATGTCGGCAGCTGTCGAACAGCAAGCTCATGTTTCTGAAGACATAAACAGGCAGGTAGTAAGTATCTCTTCGCTATCATCTCATTGTCTTCAGAAAGTGACCGACTCTACTCAAAAAGTCGATTCACTTAAATCGGTGGCAGATAGTATGAAAGAGTTGGTGGCAGGTTTTCAGCGTGATTGAATCGAATTTCGGCCAGTATATAGATGCGGAGTAGCAATGTAAGAGGCTTTATTGTCCAGCAGTATTTTGTCGTTCGATCTGTGTCTCTTGATGCTTCAAATATGGCATCACTTCTCGCAATATACGCTGATATTCGCCAGAAGCTTTCATCTTTTGTAGTGTTTCGGCTAGTTTAGGCGCGAGGTCGATATGCGAGTTATGGATGAACGGAAAGGACTCATTTTGCCCGATAATACCAGCGGGTATGATGCCTGAGTCGCGATACTCTTTTCGATCCAGCAGTTCCAGTGTTGGCGCTTCCAGAGCAACAAAGATATCAACCCGACCATACATGATTCTTTTTAAGGATTGCGGTGACGTTTTTATCGCTGTCAGATAGTCTGCAGGTAGCACCCTGGACAGATTTTCCCGACTCCAGACCGATCCCATTAAGTAATCGACCCGTAGCTTCTCTTGAGCCAGGCTCTCAAGTCCTTCGATTTTCAGTTGCTTGTTTTTTGAGAAGGCTATGGTCCTATTGATGAAAATAGGTTCATCTACCCTAATCATATTTTTAAAACGGGTGTTATAGCTTCTAACTCTTTGGGGCTCACCATCTACCTTTCCGCTATCTGCCATAACTGAGCATCGCTTGCTTGGGCAGAGAACATATTCGAAGTCATAGCCTAGTTGTAAGAAGGCTTTTTCGTAGATCTTTTTATAGAACAGGTGTTGTGAATTTGTGCTCGGGTCTTTGCCGAAAGCCATCACGAATGTGTCTGCCATAGACGTGTTGCTTAGGCTAAGCGAGGCTAAAAACAGCAATGCGGTACAGAGCCGTAACTTCTTGTTAATTCGTTTGCTTGAGTATGTTTGGAGCGAAAGCTGTGGCATGGCGTTTTAGGTGATGGAGGATCAGTAACTGTGTAATCCGGGTCGCAGGGCTACAGAGTATTCCCCGCCGCTTGCGGCTGATTATAGTTGATTTCAATAGCTAACATCGGCTTTTGCCTTTAGCGAGGCAGACGAGAAAGGGTTTGTTATGACTGGAATCGCCACACTTAAACGTGGCGATTCCAGTCCGTATCTGCTGCCCGGAACTAATGTCTACTTCAGGCTGAACTGTCATTTCAAAAGCAGGCGTGAGTCATAGTCGCTCAACGATTTGAAGCTAAGGCTTATGATTACAGCAGTCGAAACATGGGTTGCGACTTTAGTATGGGATCTAAAGTCGTAAGATGTTGGTTTAGTAGATTCAGTTTCCATTAATCATTATATTTGATGTGGATATTGATGCGTTGGATTATTCGAACGACGAATTTCTTACAGGGTGTAAAGCTGTTTTCGTTATTCAGTCCGGCATAGTGGTAGCGTCTTTAAATCCCAATCCTGACGAACATGTCGGGTGACACGGTTTACAGGCTTGTCTGGACGGCATCTATAAAAACTATAAAAGGTGAGCCGAGAGAATGGGGGAAGCTATGTCCAGCCAATGGGTTGTACAGGGTAGATGTGTCAGACATACCAGCGGATTAGTCGTCCGCATAGATTCAGGGAGTTTTAGTGATCCTTACGAGATCACTATCATGGATAAACCTAAAGTTGATTGCATAAAGTTGGCGGAGTTGATCCGTGAAGGCCTGGCATTTGCTGCCAAGGCGAAGTCACCTGCAGTCGAGATAAGCTAGTCAAATTGCCGGCAGTATATGTGACTGCCGGCGGATTAATTGTCAGTCGGTTAAGGTACCCTGCTGGTACTCCCTGATAGCCGTCTTAATTTCCGCTTCAGTATTCATGACAAAGGGACCATAGTGGGCGACGGGCTCATTCAGCGGCACTCCCTGAAGAATCAAGCATCCTGCCGGTGCCTGGCTATCGAGCCTGATTTCACTCATATCGTTGATGATCGCCATCTGCTGTTGCATGACTATACGATCATTTACCAATACTTTTCCCTGATAAACATGTATTAACGTCTTGTACCCTTCGCTGCGAATGGTTGCAGATCCACCGTTGGGGAGGGACAGATCGGCGACGCTGGCTTGTGCGGGAAGATTATTAAGTGGACTCGAATACTGTTTCTCAGGGCTTTCTATGGTGCCGGCAATTGTTTTGAGGTGGCCGTCTCCTAGGATTTGCCATGGAAGTTGCTCCGCCGGATAGTCCTTCCAGTCCGCAGCTTTAAGTTTGTCCTTCGCCGGCAGGTTTATCCAGAGCTGGAAGCCATGTAGCAGTCCTTCTTCCTGTAACGGCATTTCTGAATGGATAACGCCTTTGCCCGCAGACATCCATTGCGCGCCGCCGCTACTTATTTCACCGGTGTTTCCCATGTGATCCTGATGGCGAAACCCGCCATGGCGAATATAAGTCAGTGTTTCAATGCCACGGTGGGGATGGGGTGGGAAGCCGGCAATGTAATCATCCGGATTGTCACTCAGTATTTCATCCAGCATCAGGAAAGGGTCAAGGGCACCATTGTTAAAGCCGTGCACTCTCTTTATACGGACCCCAGCGCCATCCTGAGATGGATGTGCCGGTACGACAGTAATACTCACAATATGCCTCCGCTGAAAACTGCGACTGTTATCTCTTCAGAGCGCTCGATAAGCGTCTGACGAGCACAATCTTATTGCGCTGTTGTAACGAATAAAATCGCAATAAAGCGTACATATTTACCGATTTAATCGACTTAAAAGCCTGGTGATTAGTTCGATTTTATAGATGGTTATGGCGAATTAAATTCAATTTTTTGTCTAAACGGGCCTGTTTATACTGGCGTTAGTTAAGTTTAATCGGAGGTGGCTCATGGGACTGTTAGTGAACGGTGTTTGGCATGATCAGTGGTACAACACTGCCGAGTCAGATGGTGAATTTGTACGTGAAGGTGCTCAGTTCAGACGGTGGATTGGAGAGGGAGATGACAGCGGTAATGTTCCTTTCCCTGCTGAGAGCGGACGCTATCATTTATATGTCTCTCTGGCCTGTCCTTGGGCCCATCGCACTTTGATTTACCGAAAGTTAAAAGGGCTGGAGGAGCATATTTCAGTCTCAGTTGTTAGCGCCTGGATGCTGGAACAGGGCTGGACGTTCGATCAGCAGACGGGCTCAACCGGTGATCATCTTTATCAGTCCGAGTATATGCATCAGCTCTATACCCGGGCAAAAGCTGATTATAGCGGTCGGGTGACAGTGCCGGTGTTATGGGATCGTAAAACAGAAACCATTGTGAGCAATGAGTCGTCTGAAATTATCAGGATGTTTAACTCCGCATTCGATGGGCTTACCGGAAATCAGCGTGACTTTTTGCCTCAGGATAAACGAACAGAGATCGAGCGTTGGAATGAACTCATTTATGACCGGGTGAATAATGGTGTTTACCGTGCCGGGTTCGCAACTACTCAGGTCGCTTATGAAAAGGCTCTGATCGAACTTTTCGATACCTTAAATACGCTGGAATCACATCTGGATCAATCTCGCTTCCTGACTGGGTTGGAAATAACAGAGGCGGATATCCGTTTGTTTACCACGCTGATACGTTTTGATGCGGTTTATGTGGGTCACTTCAAATGCAATCTGCGTCGTATTGTCGATTATCCTAATCTCTTTGGTTATCTTTGTGATCTCTATCAGACTCCTGGTATCGCGGATACTGTAGATATGGAACATATCAAGCAGCACTACTATTACAGCCACGACATGATCAATCCAACGCGAGTCGTGCCGGTAGGCCCGGAGCTGGATTTTGCAGTGGAGCATGGTAGAAAACATCGATTTGAGTAAAAAATAGGCAAAATTAGGAATTATTCTTATTTGAGAATTAATGCCAGTGTATTAGTTTTACATCTAGCAGCTAATAAATACGTTGGAGAAAGCGATGGATCGCGATCAAAACCTTTGCCATAGATGTAAATTCCAGCACCTGGCTGATTTCCCACATGGAAGTTTGAAACCGATCAGCCGGGTACCCAATCACAGCACAATATACTGGTGTAATACTTGTCGTAGTTATTGGAACTGTAGTGTCGAACACGGTTGGGAACTGATGCTCGAAAGCGACAAGAAAACTGCCTGAAAGGCTCCAGTGATTCCGGAAATCCTCTTCTAACCGATTGATACTTTGTTATGTACTCAACCTTCTATGTCGATGCTATGCTGGTGGGCGTGGTGTAATACATAGGGAATTGATCAATGCAAAGGATCTGTCTTTCATCTGTGATCGCAGCGTTACTGCTCTCCACCGGTTGCAGTTCAATTAGCAGCGAACATGTCAGCGAATTTTCTCAGGCAAGTGCCGCACTCAGCGCAGAAGCCGCGGATGTGCTGCATCAGGCCAGTGAACAGAATCGACAGCGGAAAATTTACCAATTGGCACATGAGCCTGCTCAAGGACTCACTGTTGAGAGGTTACAGCAGGTCGAAGGTTTCTTTGCTGGTGATAGTCAGCCGGCGCTCTTAGCTTTGCAGGCACTGGAGGAATATAGTCTGGCGCTGGCGCTACTGGCGGGCGCTGATGAGCAGGATGAAATTGATAAGGCTGCAGCGGCACTGCACGAGTCCGTTACTGATATGTCCGAACGCTATCAGCAACTCAAGCAGTCTCCTTTAAATCTCTCTGCTTCTGAATTTCGTTTGCTAGCGTTAGTAGCAGATGGCGTCGGGCATGCTGTGTTCGAGACGCGTAAACGCGAGGCGATCAGGGAAATTATCACCAAGAGCGATCCGGCAGTGAGGTTGCTTGCCGATGCTATCGAAAACAGCCTGACGGCTGCTGAAATTCTGCAGAATAATGATCTACGCCACGCGCTTCAGGAACAGATCGCAGATTACCGGCAACGACTCCATGATAACGCCATCACAACCCGTACCCGGGCACTAAACAAAATGTGGCAACAGGCTGACCAGTTGAAGCAGTTGCCAGAACAGTACCGCGCTGCCAGAGAGGCAACGGTATTGCTCCGGGATAGTCACCAGTTGCTTGTTGCCGAAGTTACCGCAGACCGCTATTCCGGCGAAGCCTTACTTGCATGTATTAGTGAGTTAAATCGGTATCGCAAAAAGCTGAACAGTTTTAATAAAAAACTAAAAGAACTGTAGGGAGAGCGGACTAATGGCGACACTTAGGCATTCTATCGTTGATACGATCAATGAACTTCAACCACTATTGGCTGCGGGCTTACCACAGGAGCAGGAAGTACAGGTTCGTGTACGACTGGATGGGCTTTATCTGCAGTTAGAAGAAGTACTGAGGCAATCTATAGTGCCTGATGGTGTTGCATTTTCTGATGCGATCTCAGTACTAGAGGCCGCTACTGAACAAGCGGAAGCTGCACTAAAGGATCTTTCTGAAGTGGCAGAGTTGATTGAAAAATTGAGTGATGCGATCGCTAAGGTTGATAAGATAATTGGTGTTGGCGTGCGTATAGTCTGACAGACAGCACCGGCTGGCACTGTCTGGTTGGTTGGCTTTATGACTTATGATGACTCGCCATATAGCGTTCCACTGTGTCTACGACCGCCTGGGTTTGCGGGTCTGCTTCAAGATTGATCTTGTCGCCAACCACAGCGTCTCCGAACGTGGTAACGCCTAATGTTTCTGGAATCAGATAAACATTAAAGCGATTTTCAATGACTTCGCCAATGGTCAGGCTGCAGCCATTCAGGCCGATAAAGCCCTTCGGTAAGATATAGCGCATCAATTCTTGCGGAGCTTCAAACCAGATAATGCAGTTGTCAGCACTGCGTTCAATTTCGCTGATCTCGCAGGTATTGGAGATATGACCGGAAATCAGGTGACCGCCGATCTCATCTCCAAAGCTGGCGGCCCGTTCGAAATTAACCTCATCCCCAACTTCCAAAGTGCCCAGGTTGGTTGCCCGCAACGTCTCGGAAATCAGATCGAAGTCAACCTGATTATCGCCAAACGCTGTGACGGTCAGGCAGGTACCATTAATTGCAATGCTGGCACCTGTCTGTAGCTTATCTGTGCAGCCCGCAGGAAACTCCAGCGTCAGCGTCATAAACTGCTCACGCTTCTGTTGCTTGACGACTCTGGCTTTGCCCTGGACGATACCTGTAAACATTTGATAACTCACCAATAATGACTAATCTACTGATAACAATACGCGGAATCTGATTTGAAGTGAACTGCGTAGCACATGATGTGTTGTTGTCGGGTAATGCGCTTGGCCGGTACCACCATCGGGCAAGGGATTATTCACTGAAAGGGAGTCTATATGCGTATTCTTATAAGCGGTGGGACAGGATTCATTGGAGCTGCAGTGGTGAATGCGCTGTTGCAGCGGGGCGAGCAGGTTACGGTGATGAGCCGGTCCCTCGACAAGGTAAAAGAGTTATTTGGTGATAAGGTCGATGTGCTTTTGCCTGCAGACTTTCCAGGCTATACCGGACCGGCGGATGCGGTGATCAATCTCGCCGGAGAGCCGATTATTGATAAACGCTGGAGTCCTGCACGCAAACAGCTGTTAAGAGATAGTCGAATTCTGACGACGGAACACTTGATTGAGCTGATTGAACGGATGGAGGAAAAGCCTTCGGTCCTGATCAGTGGCTCTGCAATCGGTTATTACGGTAGTCACGAAGGCGGCGTGCCTATTAACGAAGATGGACCTGTTACCAGCGGCTTTACTCATAGTTTGTGCGCGGATTGGGAAAGTGCTGCCTGGCAGGCCGAGCATCATGGGGTGCGTACCTGCATGATCAGAACCGGTATTGTGCTGGGTAATGGTGGCGCATTAAAACGGATGTTACTGCCATTCAAGCTGGGATTAGGTGGTCCTATTGGCGATGGTCTGCAATGGATGTCCTGGATTCACCTCGATGATCAGGTGGCTGCGATTCTGTTCCTGCTTGATCAGCAAACACTGAGTGGACCTTTTAACCTGACTTCGCCGAAAGCTGTAAACAATGAAGACTTCAGTAAAACGCTAGGCAAAGTAATGGGGCGCCCGGCAATGATGAGGATGCCTGCGTTGGTAATGAAGCTGGCGTTAGGAGAAGCCAGCGAGTTAGTGATAGAAGGTCAGCGAGTCTATCCAGAGAACTTGTTGGAGGCGGGGTTCCAGTTTCGATATCCAGATCTGCAATGGGCTCTGGAATCAATTCTCAGTACCCAGATGCCAGTATTAAAGTAGCTAAGTCGCTGTGGAGCCTATTGGGCCGATCCTAAATTAGAATGATTGGGCTGGTTACTGGCGTTGGTCAGGATCTTTGTTACGCTGAATCTCTTTCAGGCAGTGTAAGGTTTGATCCAACTGGTCCTCTATCCTCTCTAGTCTATTTTCCAGCAGCTCTATACGGTTCAGGTTATGACGCTCTTTATCGGTCAGTTCTTTCTCATCCTGAGAGATAAAAAATACAGAAAAGCTCGCTGTCAGCATTGAGAAGAGCGCGATCCCCATCAGGATAAGGATTGCGCCGAAGACCCGCCCCTCAGTTGTACTTGGCACCAGATCACCGTAGCCAACCGTAGTGACAGTTACCCATGCCCACCAAACGCCATCGAGCGGTGTCTTGAAGGCCGGATCAATTCCAGCAATCAGAATGCCGGAGATGATCATGATAAAGAAACAAACCAGCAGAGTCAGGCCAAGGTTATGGCGTGCTAACAGGATGCGAATATCTTTAGAGACCCTGAACAGGATGCCGAACATCAGCAGTAATCGCAGCGTTCGTAAGGTGCCTGCATAGAAGGTATCGACGCCCCAGATAATGGGCAGGCCTGCGAGAATAATGACTAAATTGAGCCAGTTTTGTTGTAGGTAGCGCCGTTTATCATCGACCAACGACGTCAGTATGGTGGTTTCGGCGATGAACAGCAGCCAGATCAGCCAGTCAGTCAGATTAGTAACAAAACCGTACTGAGTGCCGGACGCCTGTAGGTACCAGTCAATCAGTATCCAGATCACGGCGATCGACAACGGCCATTCAAGACGGCGCGCCCAGATCAAGGCCTTTGGGTTTTCTCTTTGGTCAACACTGCCCAGACCTATGAGGCGCATCAGCGCAATATGTCGGTCGTACGCCATAAGATCCCTTTATTCAGCTGGTTGAATTGAACATCTGGCGTTGTCGGATACGAGAAACGGCGTCTAGCAATAGGTCTCCGCGCCAGACTTCGCCATCAGGTTCATATAGATGATGTTCCAGATCGATAATCAGGAAATTCAGCGTCTGGCTATTAGCAGCAGCGCTTACTTCTTCTGTGGTTTTGATCTGTTGATCGTTCCAGAAGCAGCGAGCCCACTCGATCAGGTCAATGCGTGCCATCTCAGCGTTGTTACTATCGCATGTATTGGCGAATTCCTGAAAGGCGAGCTGCTCAGCCTGTTCTTCTTCCTCAAACTGTTGCTGTTGCAGCAACCATTGATGCTCTTCATGTTCAGCCAGTTGTTGCTGTTGGCGAAGACGTCGCATTGCTGACCAACTGTATAGCCAGCCCAGAGCGCTGATCATAGTAACAGCTGCTAGCAGATAGATTAGGATTCTATTCTCTGTGGATGTTGCTTCAGATGTTTTCTGAGGCGCCACCGGAGGGATTGCAGTAACTATCTCTGCTTGAGGATTTTCGGGTTCAACTCCGATCTCTTCCGCAGGTAATGCGATAAATGCCTTTGCCGGTAAAGCACTGTTTTGGGCGCGATCCAGCTCAGTATTCCACCAGGGGATATCGATAGCTGGAAGGGTGATTTCACCGCGCTCCGCAGGTGTGATCAGTACTTTCTCGGAGCGTTGGCTGCTAATCCCATTAGGGCCTGCTTCTTCACTGAGAATGACTTCCTGAACTTCTATCTTAGCGAGCTCATTGCGCATCACCGTCATAGATGGCAGGCGAGAGGCGGGCAAGCCAACAGCTGATACCGTCAGCGTGCGTTCGATCGTTTCGTTCACCGTAGCATCCGGTGTCTGTTGCCAGCTGTCTGATATTTTCAGTTCGCTGGCTGGTAGCCAATAGCCGCGTCTGCTCTGGAATGCCTGGGGTAAAACCGCCAGCTCGTGGCTATCTCCTTTTACCTGGATTGGCTGGTTGTTCTGGTCACGATCTTTAAACAGCGGAGAGAGCAGCTGGTGGGTGCCGAGAGTGCTCGGAAAAATTGCGTAGCGACGTTCCAGTACTTTGTAAGGGGCGCCGCGAAGTTCGGTTTCATAGTGTTTGGTTTCCCCCAGCATCTTGATGAGTGCGCCTTTTAAGATAGGCGGGCTTAGGGAAGCTGCAGTAGTGAGTTCTTGCTGATGGAACACTCTGACGGTATAGAGCAGCTGACTGTCTTGGTAAAGTTCGTTGGTATTGAGACTGGTTTCCATAAACAGAGGTTGCAGGCTCAGGCCACTAACTTTTGCTTTTTGGCCCATCACAGTTATGGCTATAGCTTTCGATTCGTCGCCTTCGACCAGAATCGGTGGGATTGAATAGCTTCCCGCTTTGCGCGGTTGTAACAGTACATACCAGCGTGTACTTGAGTGACTATTTCCCGCCGCATGTCTGGAAATCGTCATCTGTTTACTGGTCAGTACCTGAAAGTTTCGCCGCAATACCGATAAATCAGGGCGTTGGTTAACTTTGCGATCCACCTCAATGGTTAGCTGCAATGTTTCCTGCTCGGTGATGGTGGACTTATTGACCCATGCTTTTACCTTCGCTTGTAGCAGAGGTGAGAACAGAATCAGAAACAGTAAGAGCAGCTTTCGCATGGTGTATCAGATGTATCCCGAGTGCCAAAATTGAAGGGGGTGTCCCTATTGTTTGTATTATCAGAAAAGCCTGAACTATAAGCAAACGCATCTCAGGCTTTATTTCTCTGCTAACTTATTGGTTTGACTATACTCTTATTCATGCCGCCGTTTTGAGCAGCGTTATTTTGCGCTGCCTGACGCAGTTCGAGAAGAATGCCGTGGAGTATGGAAACGATGATACGAAAGAGTATTGAAAGCAAAGATGTGCTGCTGAACCGGTTATACGAGGAGATGCGAAACCGCCTTGAAGTGACTGAAGCGGATGAACTGATCGCTTTCGCCAGTAATTACTACGCGACTCTGTCCCAATCTGATCTGGCCGAATGGCGATTGCAGGACCTGTACGGTTCAACATTGGCGTGCTGGCTCTTCATTCAGCAATACAAGGGTGGTGGCAAGGTAAGGGTATTCAACCCGGATTATGAACAGCACGGCTGGCAATCCACACACACTGTTGTGGAAGTGCTCTATGAAGATATGCCTTTTATTGTCGATTCCTTAAGGATGGAACTGAACCGCCGAAATCTGGCGATTCATGCGATCCACAATGCGGTTTTGACTGTTAAGCGAGACGATGAACACCAGTTCAAAGGATTGTTGGCCAATGGCAGTAGAGCTAAGGCGGCGAGAAGGGAGTCTTTGGTGTTTATCGAGGTGGATCGCCACACCGATCCATTTATGCTGGATGATCTGCAAGACACATTGTCTTCAGTGTTATCTGAAGTGAACTCAGTGGTAGATGATTTCGTTCCGTTGATGGAAAAAGCGGAGATTCTGCAGGCTGAATACAGTGGCAAAGTACCGGGACAAACGGCGGCTGATGTTAAGGAAGTGCATGAGTTCATCAGTTGGCTGGAGAACCATTTTACCTTCCTGGGCTACGACGAGTTTGAAGCTATAGAGGAAAACGGAAATCTGACCTTCAAGGCGGTACCGGGATCCCAACTTGGACTGTTGAGAGAGTGTGATGACAGTTGCCCTATCTCCCTACTGCAGGATATCCGACGGGATAGCGCCCATCTGACCGGTACTGAAGAGCTGTTGGTGTTCTCGAAATCCTCCACCAAGGCAAGGGTGCATCGTCCGGCGTATCCTGATTACATCACCGTCAAAAGGTTTGATAAGAAAGGTAAACTGGTGGGTGCTTGCCGTTTCCAGGGGCTCTATACCTCGCAGGTCTATATCCAGAGTAGCCGTACCATTCCATTGATCAGGCGGAAACTGGATGAGGTGCTCGAACGCTCAGGTCTGGTACGTTATGGCCACGATTGGAAAGAACTGCAGCAGATACTGGAGATTTATCCCCGTGATGATCTGTTCCAGGTCAGTGTTGAAGAGCTTTACCAGACCTCAATGGGTATTCTGCATATCCATGAACGACGTCAGATCCGACTGTTCGTCAGCAGGGATAAGTTTGGTCAGTTTTTTTCCTGCCTTGTTTATGCGCCACGAGATGTCTACAGCACTGAGTTCCGGCGACGTGTCGAAACTCTATTATTGGAGGCGCTTGATTGCGACAGCGCGGAATTTACCACCTACTTTTCCGAATCTGTGCTGGCCAGAACCCAGTTTATTCTGCACTCATCGAAAGGCTGCGTAAAAGCTGATTTTGATGTTGAATTGCTGGAGCAGCAGGTGCGTCAGGCTGCCAGAAGCTGGGGCGATGATCTTTACGACGCTTTGATTGAGAACATGGGTGAAGAACGCGGTATCCACCTGTTCAATCACTATGGCGGTGGCTTCTCTCCAAGCTATCGGGCGGACTTTCAAGCCCGTACAGCTGTTGTTGATATCCAGTATATGGAGCAGCTTGGACCGAAAAATGAGCTCCAGATGAGTTTCTACCGGGCGTTGGAAAAAGATGCGTCTGTACTTTGCTTTAAACTCTTCTCGTTCGAAAAACCGCTGCCATTGTCTGATGTGCTTCCGGTACTGGAAAATCTGGGTTTGCGGGTTATCGACGAGCACCCTTATGAGGTCTTTACCGACAGCCGTCGAGTGTGGATTCATGACTTCAATCTCAAGTACACCGGTGCCGGCACAATCGATATGAGCGATATCGCTGATATCTTTCAGGATGCCTTTATTAATATCTGGCGTGGCCGTGCTGCCAGTGATGACTTTAACCGGCTGGTGATTGGCGCTCGGTTGGGTTGGCGCGAGGTCGCGATGCTCAGGGCGATGGCTGCTTACATGAAGCAGATTCGTTTTAACTACGGTGTTGAGGCTATTACCTCAACTCTGAATCATCATGTTGATCTTAGTCGCAAGTTGGTTGAGCTGTTCCGTGCTCGGTTTGATCCGGACAGTGCATCCACGGTACTGGCTGAAGAGGTTGAAAAGCAGTTGCTGGATGGTCTCGATCAGGTATCCAGCCTGAACGAAGATCAGGTGATCCGACAGTACTTGGCTCTGATTAAGGCAACCTTGAGAACCAACTTCTATCAGTTGGATAGTTCGGGTGGCCACAAACCCTATTACTCCTACAAGTTTTCCCCACGTGATATCCCGGATATGCCGGAACCTCGTCCGATGTTCGAGATCTTTGTCTTCTCTCCTCGGATGGAAGGTGTCCATTTGCGTGGTGGTCGGGTAGCCCGTGGTGGTTTGCGCTGGTCCGACCGGATGGAGGACTTCCGCACAGAGGTTCTGGGGCTGGTAAAAGCCCAGCAGGTGAAGAACGCGGTTATTGTTCCAGTCGGCGCAAAAGGCGGCTTTGTTGCCAAAAAGCTGCATGACGGTATGAGTCGTGATGAGTGGCTGGCGGAAGGTGTTAACTGCTATCGAATGTTTATCAGTGGCTTGCTGGATGTCACCGATAACCTGGTAGAAGGGGATGTGATACCGCCAGAGCGAATTGTTCGTCATGATGAAGATGATACTTACTTGGTGGTGGCGGCAGATAAGGGAACAGCGACTTTCTCCGATATCGCTAATGGAATCGCGGAAGACTATGGTTTCTGGCTCGGCGACGCTTTTGCGTCCGGCGGTAGTCAGGGATATGACCATAAAAAAATGGGGATAACAGCGAAGGGTGCCTGGGTATCAGTAGAACGCCATTTCCGCGAGATGGGGCTGAACACCGCCAAGGATGAATTTACAGTGCTGGGAATCGGCGATATGTCCGGCGACGTTTTCGGTAATGGCATGTTGCTGTCGGACAAAATCCGACTGCAAGCCGCCTTTAACCATCTTCATATATTCGTAGACCCTGAGCCTAATGCCGCGGATAGCTTTAAAGAGCGTAAAAGGCTGTTTGAATTGCCTCGCTCCGGTTGGACGGATTACAACGCCGATTTGATATCTAAAGGCGGTGGGATCTTTGAGCGGACTGCTAAGGCGATCAAACTGACGCCGCAGATGAAGAAACTCACTGGACTGAGCAAAGCTTCAGTAACACCGAATGAGCTGATCAAAGCGCTGTTAAAGTCCTCTGTAGATCTGATCTGGAATGGTGGTATAGGTACCTACGTAAAAGCATCTGATGAAACAGATGCCGATATTGGGGATAAGGCCAACGATGCCCTGAGGGTAAATGGCAATGAGTTGAACTGCCGGGTGATTGGTGAGGGCGGGAACCTTGGTTTCTCCCAGAAGGCGCGTATGGAGGCGGCTCTAAATGGTGTGCGTGTAAACACTGACTTTATCGATAATGCTGGTGGTGTCGATTGCTCTGACCATGAGGTCAATATCAAGATCCTGCTTAACGATATAGTGATGAACGGTGATATGACAGCTAAGCAGCGTAACCAGTTGCTGGCGGATATGACCGATACCGTTTCTGATCTGGTGCTGAAGAACAACTACCGGCAGGTGCAGTCTATAAGTCTTGTTGAAGCGCGTGCACTGGTATCTATGGCGGAAAACAGGCGTTTTATCTCTAACCTTGAGTCTCAGGGGAAATTGGATAGGGCGCTTGAGTTTCTGCCTGATGACGAGCAGTTAGTAGAGAGGCGCGGTGCTGGACAGGGCTTAAGTCGGCCGGAGCTGTCGGTGCTTATCTCCTATAGCAAGGCGGAGCTGAAAGAAGCTTTGGCTGCATCCGAGGTGCCAGATGATCCTTATCTGGCGCGGGAGCTGGAGACCGCTTTTCCAACCAATCTGGTGGCTGACTATGGCAGTGTGCTGGAGCACCACCGACTGCATCGCGAAATCGTGGCGACGCAGATTGCTAACCACATGGTTAACTTTATGGGAATCAGCTTCGCTGAACGTCTGGTGGCTTCAACCGGAGCCGATATTGCCGCTGTCGCGCGCTCATATATCCTGGCGCGGGATGTATTCGATATCGAGAACCTATGGAGTCAGGTAGAGGCGCTGGATTACAAGGTAGATTCGGATACCCAGATCGAGATGATGCATAATCTGCAACACTTGGTACGTCGAGCCAGCCGCTGGTTTGTCAGAAATCGTCGATCAGAGGTCGATTGTGTTGAGCAGACTGAGATGTTTACTGGTCTGATCGCCAAGGTTGCCCGAAAATTGGATGAGATTCTCTGTGGGGCACCAAAAGAACAGTGGGATCAGGAATACCAGCGACTGGTTGATGCTGCAGTGCCCGCTAAGTTGGCTAAGGTGATCGCTGGTAGTCGCAGTCTCTATGCGACCCTCGGCGTCATAGAGGTTTCCAACGAAAGCTCGGTAAACGTCGAAACGGTGGCTCGGGCCTACTTCGATGTGGGGCAGCTACTGAATCTGCATTGGTTTGCTGAGCAGTTGAACAAGCTTGAAGTGGATAGTCACTGGCAGGCACTTGCCCGCGAAGCCTTCCGTGATGATCTAGACTGGCAGCAACGCTCAATAGTATCGACTGTGCTGAAACATCATAAGAAAGGGAAGTCGATCGATGATGTAGTCGATCAGTGGGCAATTGATAATAAGCCGCTGGTTGATCGTTGGCACGGTGTTCTGAATGAACTAAAAAGTGCCGAAAAACAAGATTATGCGATGTATACTGTCGCCGTCAGGGAGTTGTTTGACCTGGCTAAGAATAGTGCCTTCGCTGATCACTGATCGTCCGATTAAGATCCGGTGCAGCAGGGCTGTACCGGATCTCTCATGAATCGACTGATTATAGATATTCATCTCAGCAACGAAGAGTTTTTGAAACTCTATCAGGGTGTGGCAAAGAATGTTTTTGCCCGGGCTCGGGACGGACGCTCCGTCAGATTCCCTGCTAATATCCTGCAACCTTTCCTGCTTCATAATGGTATTCACGGCTCTTTTGAGCTGACATTTACCGCTGAAGGTAAGCTGGCTAATATCCGACGTTTATAGCGATTAGCCACAAATACAGACCAGAATCCCTCCGTTGGCTCTGTGAATAGCAGAGGCACTCGCCTATAATGCGTGAAATTTTTAACCAATACAGGAGTTATGATGCTCTATCAGCTAGCACGGTCTCTGATGTTCCGCCTGAATCCTGAGCTATCCCATGATGTTGCCCTGGGTACAATGAACCTGGCAGCAACCCTTGGAGCTCATAAAGCGCTGGGCGCTGAACAGCTGGAGCAGCCGGTTGAAGTGATGGGTATCAAATTTCCTAACCCGGTTGGTCTGGCAGCAGGACTGGATAAGAATGGCTCTGCAATAGATGGACTAGCAGCGATGGGTTTTGGCTTTATCGAAGTCGGTACCGTAACGCCACGTCCACAGGACGGTAACCCTAAGCCACGCCTGTTCCGGATTCCTGAACATACAGCAATCATCAACCGTATGGGTTTTAACAACCTCGGTGTGGATGAACTGATCCGCAATGTTGATCGCAGCATGTATAAAGGTGTGTTGGGTATCAACATCGGTAAGAACAAAGATACGCCAAACGAACAGGCAAATGAGGACTACCTCTACTGCATGCGTAAGGTGTATTCGCGTGCATCTTACATAACCATTAATGTCTCTTCGCCAAATACACCAGGATTGCGCACTATGCAGTTTGGTGAGTCACTGAACAGCCTGCTTGATGCGTTGAAAAGTGAACAGGCGAAACTGGCGAAGGCGCATGGCAAGTATGTGCCTATCGCAGTAAAAATTGCGCCTGATATGACCGACGAAGAGATCGCAATGGTGGCGGCATCACTGAAGAACTATGAGATGGATGCTGTAATTGCCACCAACACAACGCTGTCGCGTGAAGGTGTTGAGGATTCTCCAGTGCATCAGGAAGCGGGTGGCTTGTCAGGTGCGCCAGTGCGCAACAAATCCACCCGTGTTGTACGTGAGCTGGCGGCTCAGCTGGACGGTGCGCTGCCAATTATTGCAGTTGGTGGTATTACAGAAGGATTTGATGCGGCGGAGAAGATCGAAGCGGGTGCTAGCCTGGTTCAGATCTATACCGGCTTCATCTATCAGGGTCCGCGTCTGGTAGCAGATTCCGTTCGTTCGATCGCCGAACTGAAGCGCTGATCTTACTTTGCTTGCCCCATAACTGAAGACGGGCTTCATATAGAAGCCCGTACAGTTAATAAAAGAGGTAATCAGAGTTTTAATGTAATGCTGGGTTGGCTTGGATTGACGACACACCTTGCATGCCACCCCAATGGGCTTCGCGCCCTTCTCTCCATCCGCTCATCCAGTGACTGCGAAGCTCGGTGTCTTGTACAGGACAGGTATCTTTTGACTTTCCAGTCAGGCCTGCAGAAAAACCTCGGTTGAAGTGAGTAGAGGTTTTATCCCGTTTCTGTCTCTTCATACTTGCGCCTCTCTTTTTACGATTGGCGGTAACGTCATTCCGTTCGTTACCGGATCTCCGGTTTTTCTCACCGGTGATACTTCATTGATACAGAAAAAAAGGGCGGTGTGCGATTCAAATAATCTATCAGTAATAATGCTGTAATAAATTTGTGAATAACGCGGTTGCAAAAAAACTCAATAATTCAGCAACATATTCCCAAAACCTGCTAACCGGTTTTTGCTCTGAAAGATTTTCATTTTTTAGTTCTTGTTTTTGCGTTGAACTGGGCTAGCCCTGTGATGGTGATTGTGTGCTCAGGATACATCCGGGTTTGAGTCAGATGCGGTGAGCCGCTAGAATCTGCCATCGCACAGGTTCATACCGGGAGAGCGCTTTGCCAGCTAAGCCACGCTACCAACAGATAAAAGACTATATTCTTGATGGTATTCATAGCGGACGCTATGCCGAGCACAGCCAGATACCGACTGAGCATGCCTTGGCTGCACAGTTTTCCGTTAGCCGAATGACTGTGAATAAGGCGATCAGGGATCTGGTGCAGGCAGGGATGCTTATCCGTACTGCCGGGCAGGGAACCTATGTTACTGATCTGAAAGCGGAATCCCCACTTCAGGATATCAATAATATTGCTGATGAGATTCGCCTACGTGGTCAGCAGTACCGTGGTGAGGTGATCTTGTTAGAACGGCTCGCAGCAGATGAACGGATAGCTGTGCAGATGGGTATCAAAGTCGGGGATGCAGTATTTCACTCATTGATTGTTCATTTTGAAGACCAGCAGCCATTGCAGCTCGAAGAGCGCTATGTGAACCCGGACTGGGCGCCGGAATATCTGCAGCAGGATTTCAGTGCAGTCACGCCAAATGAATATCTATCGCGCTCCTGCCCGTTAACGGATATCGAGCATATCGTTGAAGCGGTTATGCCGGATCAAAAGGTGTGCGAGCTATTGCAGATGGATGCAGCTGAACCTTGCCTGCTATTGCACCGCCGTACATGGTCGAAAAAACATCTGATCAGCTTTGCCAAACTCAGCCATCCGGGTAGCCGCTATAAGCTGCGTTCGCAGAATCGGGTATAGCCGGGAGTGCTTTAACCGATTTCATTCAAATTCATTTCTGCTAGCTAAGAAACACTCACTGCCAATGAGGAAAGTTAGTTCAGAGTGAATGCGGCCGGTTTCGTAAACCCTTCTCTTTTTCCGAATAATACTTCTGGAAGGCGTTGCAAAATGCCGTCTGGTCTTAGGAAATTTTTACTCCTTTGCTGGTGGCAGCAGATCAACTGCCTTCTAGGCTGTGCCCCAGTCGTCTGAGTCTTGAATCTCAAACCTGTTATTTTCAGAATTTTGGCAAACTGTTTTCTGTAGCTTGTTTAATGGGTCAAGTTGCATGGTTTCGTATGCATTATTTGTATATGCAAATGATTTGTTTGTAACAGCTTAGAGCCCGTACGTAACTCTTAATGTTCGTTTCATGTAGCCTTTTTCTGGATAAATATCTGAAATTCAAGTGTTATTTGCATTGTTTTGAATAACTCTTGGCGTCATAAATTTATCTGCTATCATTGTATATACAAATGCAGTTGAGGTAGATTCAGTGAGCACAGCTTTTACAACCGCGGATAAGATCTGGAGCAACGTTAATCTGGCTTCATTTAATCCGGCATCTAACAAGCCCTACGGTCTGATGGAGAACCAGGCTATCGCCGTGAGCGATGGCGTGATTACGGCTATCGAGCCGGCTTCAATTATGGATGAAGGTCAGTTTAGTGCTGAGGTTATCGACTGTGCTGGTCGCTGGATGACGCCAGGATTGATCGACTGCCATACCCATCTGGTCTTTGGCGGCAGCCGTGCAGCAGAGTTTGAGATGCGCTTAAAGGGTGTGCCATACGAAGAGATCGCTCGAAAGGGTGGAGGTATCCTTTCCACAGTTAAAGCAACGCGTCAGGCCTCCGAGCAGGAATTGTATGACTTAGCTTTGCCTCGACTGCAGTCCATGATGCGTGAAGGCGTGACTACTATTGAAGTTAAATCAGGCTATGGGCTGACAGTTGAAGATGAGCTAAAGCTACTGCGTGTTGCGCGCCGTTTGGGCAACGAGTTTCCGGTGCGGGTCGTCACTACATTGCTAGGCGCGCATGCGTTACCGCCAGAATATAAAGATGACGCTGATGCCTACATCGACTTGGTATGTGAAGAGATGATCCCGGTGGCAGCTGCTGAAAAGCTGGCAGATGCTGTAGATGTCTTCTGTGAGGGAATCGGCTTTAGTACCGATCAGTGTGAGCGAGTCTACCGTGCAGCAGCCAAGCATGGTCTGGCGATCAAGGCACATGCTGAACAGTTATCCGACCTGAAAGGCTCCGTCATCGCTGCACGTCATGGCGCTCTTTCTGTTGATCACCTGGAATACCTGGCTGACGAAGATGCGGCTGCACTCGCTGAAACTGGTACTGTTGCAGTGCTTCTTCCAGGCGCATTTTATTTTCTTCGTGAGACCAAGTTACCGCCAATGGATGCACTGCGCTCCGCTGGGGTCAAGATGGCGTTGGCAACAGATTTCAATCCAGGGACATCACCTTTCACTTCCTTGCGGATGATGATGAATATGGGGTGCACGTTGTTTCGGATGACGCCAGAAGAAACATTGGCAGGCACTACTTGTTTCGCAGCAGATGCGCTTGGTCTATCGGATCAGGCGGGGCGAATTGAGGTGGGTTTGGCAGCAGATCTGGTGTTGTGGGACATCTCACACCCGGCTGAGTTGGCATATCAGGTTGGTGTAAATAGTGTTTGGCAGCGGATCGTTGCCGGGGAGATCGCAAATGTATAAAGCGGCACAGATGTCTCTGTGGCAGGGGCGGCTCGACGAAGTAGAAGGTGAGCTCGGCTGTCGTTGGTATCAGAAAGTACAGCCATATCAGCCTGAACAACCGGAAGGTGTTGCGATCCTGGGTTTCGCCAGTGATGAAGGTGTTAAACGTAACCTTGGCCGAGTGGGAGCAAAAGCAGGCCCGGCTGCGATCCGTAAGGTGCTGGCAAATCAGGCTTGGCATATGGCAAAGCCTGTGTACGATGCAGGTGATGTTAGCTGTGATGATGAGGCGCTGCTGACCGCTCAGCAGGAGTTGGCAGAGCAGATCGATCGAGTGATGCAGGATGGTCATTTCCCGCTGGTGTTAGGGGGCGGTCATGAGATCGGCTTTGCCAGCTGGCAGGGGATTAATCGCTTTGCCCAGCGTCAGGCGCAGTCGCCACGTGTTGGCATTGTAAATCTCGATGCGCATTTTGATCTGCGCGATTACAGTGAAAAGGGGAGCTCAGGTACGCCTTTTAAACAGGTTGCCGAGCAGTGTGACGAACAGGGCACTGAGTTTCTTTACTGCTGCCTGGGTGTAGCGGAAGGTGCCAACACTCCAGCATTGTTTCAGCGTGCTGACCGACTGAATGTCAGCTATCGCCTCGATGAGGATATGGGCGTTGCGCAGCTTAGCCAAACCCAGCAACAGCTGGCGGAATTTATTGAGCGTTGCGACTGGATCTATCTGACTATCGATATTGATGTGCTGCCAGCAGCTGTTGCTCCGGGTGTCAGTGCTCCGGCGGCACGTGGAGTGGAGCTTGAGGTTGTTGAAGCCTTAGTGAAACAGATTAAGGCTAGCGGCAAATTGCGGCTGGCTGATTTGGCAGAGCTTAATCCGGAGTTGGATATAGACCAGCATACTGCACGTACGGCGGCGCGTTTGGCCTATCTGATTGCTCGGGCATAAGGCAGAATTAAAAAACAGAGGAGACAACGCGAGCTTCACCCGCCTGGATGAATCTCACGTTGTCCGTCTTCTTCATGGTAGGCAGCTAAGTAGTTGAGTGCTGAAGTCGATTTCTACAATAAGGATGATTACTTCGCGCCGGATATTGAAAAGGCGCAGGATCTGATCCAGCGCGACGACTATAGCAGCCTGATGCCGGAAGCTATGCTGACTTGCTTCTAAACTGTTAGAATACCGGCCACACCAGTGGCGAACTAAAACGGGCCAATAGGCCCGTTTTTTGTTCCGGTGTTCATATCCACTCGAATGACCCATGCAGACCCTTATATGACTATGAATTTCTTTGCGACCTGCCCGAAGGGCGTGGAAGCGCTGTTGCAGGACGAGCTGACTGAACTTGGTATCACCGAAAACCGACAGACGGTATCCGGTGTTTACTTCAGCGGAGAGCTGGTCGATGCGTACCGGGTTTGTCTCTGGGGGCGTTTGCCGAACCGTGTTTTGCTGAGCCTGTATGAGGGTGAATGTGAAACGGCGGATGATCTCTATAACGCGGTTCAGCAGGTGCAATGGCTTGATCATCTGCGCAGTGAAGGGACTTTAACGGTCGATTTCACAGGTAAGGGGCGTGAGATCAATAATACCCGTTTTGGTGCACAGCGAGTGAAAGACGCCATTGTCGATCAGATTCGTCAGTTAACGAATAACAGGCCGTCTGTTGATCGTGCTTCACCTGATATCCGGGTGAATGTTCATCTGCATAAAGGCAAGGTCTCGGTGGCGATAGATCTGTCTGGCGAAAGTCTGCATCGCCGCGGATATCGAAAAGAGACCGGCGCTGCGCCGATGAAAGAAAACCTGGCGGCTGCGGTTTTGAGACGAGCGGGTTGGCACCATGAAATGGCTGAGCGAAAAGTGTTGCTAGACCCTATGTGCGGTGCTGGTACTTTACTGGTTGAGGCTGCTTTAATGGCAGCGGATATTGCGCCGGGTATTCTCCGTGAACGTTTTGGTTTCCGTCGTTGGCTCAAACATGATCGGTCATTATGGGCTGATCTGATGGTTGAAGCACGTGCCCGTAAGGAAGAGGGGTTGGCGAAGCTCAGCCATAGGTTTATCGGACAGGACCTGGATCGCAAGGTTTTGGGTCATGCCCGCACTGCCGCTGACAATGCAGGTGTCGGTGAATTTATCGAATTCAAAGCTGGGGATGCGGCTCATCTGGAGGCGCCGGAAGGCACGCCAGAGAATGGTGGCATGTTGATATCTAACCCTCCTTACGCTGAACGTCTGGGTGAAGCGCCGCAGATTATTCAGATGTATAAGGAGTTGGGCTACCAGCTGAAAGAGCATTTTGCTCACTGGAAAGTGGCGCTGTTCTCTGGCAATCCAGATCAGTGCCGTGCGGTGGGCTTGAAGGCGGATAAGCATTACAAGCTATATAACGGTGCTATCGAATGCCGCTTGTTTCTATATACTCTTTATCCGCAGGATCCGGAGCGTAAGCAGAAGCAGTCGCGTGGTCATCAGTTGACTGACACTGCAGAGATGTTTGCCAATCGTCTGAAAAAGAACCGTAAGCAGTTGGCAAAATGGGCTCGGAAAAACGATATCGAATGTTATCGAATCTACGATGCAGATATGCCGGAGTACTCAGTTGCGATTGATGTTTATGGTGACTGGTTGCACATTCAGGAGTATCAGCCGCCGCGGAATGTTGATCAGATAAAAGCTTATGCTCGTTTGCAGGATGTGGTGCAGCTGGCGCCTGAAGTGTTAGAGGTCAATCCTGCCCGGGTGGTGCTGAAACAACGTAGTCGTCAGAAAGGCACCGAACAGTACCAGCGACAGGATGAAACCAAGAATTTCTTTGAGGTGGCTGAAAACGGCTGTCGCCTGAAGGTCAATTTGCATGATTACCTCGACACAGGTCTGTTTCTGGATCACCGTCCTGCTCGTAAAATGGTGAAAGAGCAGTCTTCAGGCAAAGATGTACTGAATCTCTTCTGCTATACAGGCACTGCGTCGGTGCATGCTGCGGCAGGTGGTGCTAAAACGACCACTAGTGTAGATATGTCAGCAACCTATCTCGGCTGGGCTATGCAGAACATGGAACTTAACGGCTATAGCGGTGGCGATCATCGCTTCGTTCAGTCTGATTGTATTAAGTGGTTAAAGTCACAGCGTCAGCCTGCCTATGATCTGATCTTTATGGATCCGCCGACCTTCTCAAATTCCAAACGGATGGATGATGTGCTGGATGTGCAGCGTGATCATGTAGAGTTGATCCGTCTGGCGATGGCTCAGTTGCGTCCGGATGGTAAGCTAATCTTCTCAAACAATAATCGTCGTTTTAAGCTCGATTATGATGCCTTGGCTGAATTCGAGGTACGCGATATTTCAGCTCGTACTATTGATATGGATTTTAAACGTAACCCTCGCATCCATGTGTGCTTTGAAATAGTGCATAGTTCTTAACTATCCCCTCTATCAAGTTTCTTCAGCGCGCCCGGTTTATGCCGGGCGCACTTCTTTGTAGCGTACGCACCAACATTGGCATGCTATCTGCTTTGTTGTTGGGCATGAGTGAGATCGAACCTGCTCTTTAATAGGGCGACGGCAGTAGAAATGCTGCTTTTTGAGTCCTTTGAGGCTGCGCGCAACTGCTTTTGGAGAAGATTTTGGAAAAAAAACGCCCAAAAGCAGCAGTTTCATTAACTTGCAGGTGATTCAACACGAAAAAGGCCATGCACCAAGATAGAGCGCTTTTAAGCGCCGTGTTTCATAAGGGTGCGAAGACTAGGAGAGTGTAGTGGAAAGCGTCAATAGTGCAGTGGAGACACTTGTCCAGAGTTCGAATACTCTGTTTATCCTGATGGGGGCGATCATGGTTTTTGCCATGCACGCTGGCTTTGCCTTCCTGGAAGTGGGTACTGTTCGCCATAAGAACCAGGTAAACGCACTGGTTAAAATTATTACTGACTTTGGCTTCTCAGCTGTTGCCTACTTCTTTGTCGGTTACTGGATCGCTTATGATGTGACTTTCTTTGCGGATGCTGAAACCCTGGCGCAGGGGAATGGTTACGAGCTGGTTAAGTTCTTCTTCCTGATGACTTTTGCAGCAGCTATTCCTGCGATTGTTTCGGGTGGTATAGCTGAACGAGCTAAGTTCTGGCCCTTCCTGATCGCCAGTACACTGATTGTGGCGGTGGTTTACCCTTTCTTCGAAGGTATCATCTGGAATGGTAACTTCGGATTCCAGCAGTGGTTGGAAGAATCCTTTGGTGCTGGTTTTCATGATTTTGCTGGTTCCGTGGTGGTTCACGGTGTCGGTGGCTGGATCGGTTTGGTAGCAGTGCTGTTGCTGGGAGTTCGAAATGGTCGTTATCGTGGTGATCGCGTCATAGCTTTCCCTCCTTCTAACATCCCATTCCTGGCGCTTGGTGCTTGGATTCTCTCAATTGGCTGGTTTGGCTTCAATGTAATGTCCGCTCAGACAATGGATGGGATTTCAGGACTGGTTGCTGTTAATACGCTGATGGCGATGGTTGGCGGTATTATCACCGCGTTGATCTTCGGTCGTAACGACCCTGGCTTTATCCATAATGGTCCTTTGGCTGGCCTGGTAGCAGTGTGCGCAGGGTCTGATGTGATGCATCCAATTGGTGCACTATTCGTGGGCGGTGTAGCAGGTGCTATCTTCGTTTACCTCTTTACGATCGCACAGAATAAACTGAAAATTGATGATGTTCTGGGTGTCTGGCCGCTACACGGTGTTTGTGGTGCCTGGGGTGGTATCGCGGCAGGTATATTTGGTAGCGAAGCATTCGGTGGTCTTGGTGGTGTAAGTCTGATGTCTCAGCTAATAGGTACAGTTGCTGGTATTGCTGTAGCTGTTGTTGGAGCCTTGATTGTTTACGGTGGAGTTAAAGCGTTCATGGGCTTGAGGCTTGATGATGAGCAGGAGTACCGTGGTGCTGACCTGAGTATTCATAGCATTGAAGCAACCAGTATGGATTGAGTGTTTCGAGATACGAAAAAAAAGCCGGGATTTGCCCGGCTTTTTTGTGTCTCAAGTTTGGCGCTAGCTATGGTCATTCAGTTTGCTTAAAGGTGGGATGCTTGGTGAGTTAGCGTACAGGTGCTCAGCATGCCCGTGGCGATGATTCCAGCGGATGACCAGGATAGTCATGCCAGCAAACACGATCGCCAGACTGGCGAATACGAGCAACGGTTGTTGAAGGCTGCTGGAAAGCCAGATGCCCAACAATAGATAGCAAAAGGGTTGTAACTCATAAAGAAGTTCGGGGGTGTCAGCAAAGGGTAGTGGTTTGTGAGGGCGCTTCAGTCGGCCCTGAACAACGTTATTGGCAATATGATCGTGGCGACGGTAACGTGAGCGTTGAATAAGAACCCAGACGCCGTAGCCATAGCAAAATAGAGATAACAGCATTATTGCTGTCTCACTGCTGATAGCGACGCCGGTCAGGCCTCCGGTGGCAAAAGAGTAGGGAAGTGGCTCATAAATCAACTTTGGCAGAATCATATCAGGCCCCCGCGATAAGCTGCGGTTAGCTGTTTCGATGCTATAAGTATAGACGCTGATTTACAGGCAATAAAAAAGGCCGCTTAGCGGCCTTTTTCTCGACAGGGTTATTTGCCCGGATAATCGCGTTTCGTCGGACCAGTGTAAAGCTGGCGAGGACGGCCGATACGGTTCGGGCTGCTGTGGAACTCGCTCCAGTGAGAGATCCAGCCGATGGTACGGGACATCGCGAAGATAACGGTAAACATAGTTGTTGGGATACCGATCGCTTTCAGGATGATGCCGGAGTAGAAGTCTACGTTCGGGTACAGCTTACGCTTAACGAAGTACTCGTCTTCCAATGCGATCTGCTCAAGGCGTTTAGCAATCTTCAGCAGTGGATCGTTCTCCAGGCCCAGCTCAGCCAGTACTTCGTCGCAGGTCTTCTTCATGACCTTCGCGCGAGGGTCGAAGTTGCGGTATACGCGGTGACCGAAGCCCATCAGGCGGAACGGATCGTTTGGATCTTTTGCCTTCTCGATAAATTCTGGGATGCGGCTTTCATCGCCGATCTCTTCCAGCATTGTCAGAACAGCTTCGTTCGCACCGCCGTGAGCTGGTCCCCATAGTGCAGCGATACCTGAAGCGATACATGCGAATGGGTTAGCGCCGGAGGAGCCTGCCAGGCGGACAGTGGAAGTAGAAGCGTTCTGTTCGTGGTCTGCGTGCAGCAGGAAGATGCGGTCCATCGCCTTCGCCAGTACTGGGTTTGGCTTGTACTCAGCGCAAGGTGTGCCGAACATCATCTGCAGGAAGTTTTCTGCGTAGTCCAGGTCGTTACGTGGGTACTGGAATGGCTGGCCAATGCTGTACTTGTAACACATAGCAGCGATAGTCGGCATCTTAGCGATCAGGCGGTAAGCGCAAACTTCGCGGTGATGGGCATCGTTGATATCCAGAGAATCGTGATAGAACGCTGACAGCGCACCAACAACAGCAACCATGATTGCCATTGGGTGAGCATCACGACGGAAGCCGTTGAAGAAGTGGCTCATCTGCTCGTGAACCATAGTGTGGTTCTTAACGATGTTAACGAACTTCTCTTTTTCCTCTGCAGTCGGCAGTTCGCCGTTCAGCAGCAGGTAGCAGGTTTCCAGGTAGTCAGAATTTTCAGCCAGCTGTTCGATCGGGTAACCGCCGTGCAGCAGAACGCCAGCGCCGCCATCGATGTAAGTGATAGCTGAGTCGCAAGCTGCGGTAGATACAAAGCCCGGATCGTACGTGAACAGGCCCTGACCCGTTAACGGACGTACATCTATTACGTCTGGACCTTCAGTGCCGGAGTAAACCGGCAGTTCGATCGTTTCTTCTAGACCGTCGACTGTCAAACGTGCTTTTTTATCAGCCATTACAGGCTCCTATCATTCTTGTTTGTTCTGCAGCGACCTATATAAAGGGGAAGCGTAGGCAATATTGTTCTGAAATGTCTGACGGAGGCGCTTTGAGTGCTGCTCTTATTGTAGGTCAGTCCACCAGAATCGGTTATGACACCCTTTACTAGTCACAGGTAAAAGTCTTGGCCCGGTTAAGGACCCGTCCAATATAGGGATTCGTTTTTTATTGTCAATCCGGCTTTTTGCGCAGGAATGTTGCGCTGCACTATAACACAGCGCGGTTTGTTTGATCTTATAGTGATGCATTTAGCTGGCAGAAATCCTTGTGAGGCGAAAGCTGGCGTAGCTTTGCAGGAAATTCATCCGATCCAGAATCCGAGTGGTAGTGGAAAAAAACGTGCTTTTGCAGGCGGGGGAAAAAAATTGGTGAATTGGCAGATAGTCTAATGAGCTATATCAGAACCAGTTACGTATTAAGCAAAAGAAGAGGCTTTAGCTGATTCAATACCATGGGTGGGAGTGCGATGTCGGATGCACTAAGACAATAGGCTTACGCAGGCTGTTATTGAATTGTATTCCGTTATTCAAATGCTTATACTCTCGCACCGAAGTTCCGTAGAGCCTAGAAAATATGCGGGCTTCACAGGGGTGCAATTTCTCTGGTCACTTCTTAAAGTAACCTAGCCCTGCAACAGGGCACCAAAGTGTGAACAAGAGCCGTGAACAAAAAAAGACCTGTAAATCTCGATCTGAGAACGATTAAACAACCTCTCCCGGCGATTACGTCTATTTTGCATCGTATCACTGGACTCGCGCTGTTCTTCGGCGCTGTGTTCATGATGTATGCATTAGGACTGTCCCTGGAAGGACCTGAAGGTTTTGCTGAAGCGAAGACCATGTTGGAAACTGGCTTTTTCGCAAAACTAATTACCTGGGGCCTGTTATCTGCTCTGCTTTACCATATGTTTGCCGGTGTTAAGCACCTGGTTATGGACTTTGGTCACTGCGAAGAGCTGGAAAGCGGCCGTATGGCAGCGAAAGTAACTGTTGCTGTTTCTGTGGTAGCAATTCTGCTAGCGGGGGTTTGGGTATGGTAACCAGTATCACCAGCTTTGGCCGTAGTGGCCTGTATGACTGGATGTTTCAGCGTGTAACAGCAGTCGTGCTGCTGGCTTACACCGTATTTATCGTCGGTTACCTGCTGATGAATCCTGAACTGACTTACGGTCAGTGGCACGATTTGTTTACCGGTACCGCAATGCGCGTATTTACCCTGCTGGCTTTGCTGTCTATGGCGGCGCATGCATGGATTGGTATGTGGTCTATTTCCACTGACTATATCAAGCCTACTGGCCCTCGCTTCCTGTTCCAGGCAGCTTGTGGTCTGTTGACGTTTATATACGTCGTTTGGGGCGTCCAGATTCTGTGGGGTAACTAATAGATGTCTAAACTGCGTACTCTTACTTTTGACGCCATCGTTATCGGTGGTGGTGGTGCTGGTATGCGTGCTGCTCTGCAGTTGGCGCAATCCGGTCTGAATACTGCTTGTATCACTAAAGTATTCCCAACTCGTTCTCACACTGTTTCTGCTCAGGGTGGTATTACCTGTGCAATCGCAAGTGCTGATCCGAACGATGACTGGCGCTGGCACATGTACGATACCGTTAAGGGTTCCGACTATATCGGTGACCAGGACGCTATCGAGTACATGTGTTCCGTAGGCCCGCAGGCGGTATTTGAGCTGGACCACATGGGTCTGCCATTCTCCCGTACCGAAACCGGTCGTATCTACCAGCGTCCTTTCGGTGGTCAGTCTAAGAACTTCGGTGAAGGTGGTCAGGCTGCGCGTACTTGTGCTGCTGCTGACCGTACAGGTCATGCGCTGTTGCATACCCTGTATCAGGGTAATATGAAAGCAGGTACTACCTTCCTGAACGAATGGTATGCCGTCGATCTGGTTAAGAACGACGATGGTGCTATTGTTGGTTGTATCGCGATTTGTATCGAAACCGGTGAGACTGTTTACGTCAAAGCTAAGGCGACAGTACTGGCGACTGGTGGTGCAGGTCGTATCTACTCCTCTACTACAAACGCCCTGATCAATACCGGTGACGGTATTGGCATGTCTCTGCGTGTAGGTGTTCCTGCGCAGGATATGGAAATGTGGCAGTTCCACCCGACCGGTATCGCTGGTGCTGGCGTACTGGTAACTGAAGGTTGTCGTGGTGAAGGTGGTTACCTGATCAATAAAGATGGTGAGCGCTTCATGGAGCGTTATGCTCCAAACGCGAAAGACCTTGCTGGTCGTGACGTTGTTGCCCGCTCTATGATTCTTGAGATCTTGGAAGGTCGCGGTTGCGGCCCAGATGGTGATCACGTTTACCTGAAAATGGATCACCTTGGTGAAGATGTGTTGCACTCTCGCCTCCCAGGTATCTGTGAGCTGTCTAAGACCTTTGCTGCAACTGATCCGGTTGAGAAGCCGATCCCGGTTGTACCGACTTGTCACTATATGATGGGTGGTGTCACCACTAACATCGGTGGTCAGGCGATCGCGCAGGATGCTGATGGTAACGATCAGATCGTTGAAGGCCTGTTTGCTTGTGGTGAAGCGGCATGTGTATCCGTTCACGGTGCGAACCGTCTGGGTGGTAACTCACTGCTGGATCTGGTTGTGTTCGGTCGTGCGGCTGGCATCCAGATTGAGAAACAGTTGCAGGAAGGTTTCGAGACCAAAGATGCAACTGAAGCAAACCTGGATGCGGCGATGGCGCGTCTTAACAAGCTTAACGACTCTACATCTGGTCATGATGTTGCAGAAGTTCGTAAGGAACTGCAGAGCACTATGCAGCTGTACTTCGGTGTATTCCGTGACGGTGACAGCATGCAGAAGGGTCTCGAGCTGCTGAAAGGGATTCGTGAAAAAGCGGATAACCTGCATCTGGAAGATAAGTCTAAGGCTTACAACACTGCACGTATCGAAGCGCTTGAGCTGCAGAACCTGATGGAAGTTGCGGAAGCGACTGCTATTGCTGCTGAAGTTCGTAAAGAGTCCCGTGGTGCACATGCTCGTAATGACTTTACTGAGCGTGATGATGAGAACTGGTTGTGTCACTCAATGTACTTCCCGGGTGAGAAGCGAGTCGGTAAGCGTGATGTTAACTTCGCGCCTAAGACTATGGAACCGTTCCCGCCGAAAGTGCGTACCTACTAAGTTGGAGTTGATACGATGCTAGTAAGTGTTTATCGCTATAACCCCGAGATTGATGATGCTCCATACATGCAGGATATCCATATCGATATTCCTGGTGGCAAGGACATCATGGTGCTGGACCTGCTTCAGCTGCTGAAAGACAAAGATCCGTCTCTTTCTTATCGTCGTTCCTGCCGTGAAGGTGTTTGTGGTTCTGACGGTATGAACATGAACGGTCTCAATGGACTGGCTTGTATTACTCCGCTGTCTGCAGTGGTAGAAAAAGACAAGCTGGTACTGCGTCCGCTGCCTGGTCTGCCGGTTATCCGTGACCTGGTTGTAGATATGACTCAGTTCTACTCTGCGTATGAGCGTATCCAGCCGTACCTGATCAATGATACGCCTCCGCCGGCGATCGAGCGTCTGCAGTCTCCTGAAGAGCGTGCAGAGCTGGACGGCCTGTATGAGTGTATTCTGTGTGCGTGCTGTTCTACCTCCTGTCCTTCTTTCTGGTGGAATCCTGACAAGTTCGTCGGTCCGTCCGGCCTGCTGCAGGCATACCGCTTCCTGGCGGACAGCCGAGATACAGCAACGGCAGAGCGTCTTGCTAATTTGGATGACCCGTTCAGTGTGTTCCGTTGCCATGGCATCATGAACTGTGTGAACGTTTGTCCTAAGGGGTTGAACCCGACAAAGGCGATCGGAAAAATCCGAAATATGTTGCTTCAACAGGCAACCTGATCGGAGCGAAAAAAAGCGGTACTTATGTACCGCTTTTTTTTGAGCGTTTTTTTGCGTAAGTGTTTTTACTTATCTGTACATGAGTACAGTTTTTTGGGCTTGGGTAGTAGTTCTACTACACTGCAGGCTCCAGTAATGGTGCGCTTTACAGCTTGGAAGCCTTACTTTGGTGCGAAAAATACTAGCCAAAAGGCGTATCCATAATTAATGCAACTTTTTTGTAAAATCGTATCAGGTTTAATGTGTTAAGCCTGCTACAAAAGGCGTACAATAAAGCCCCGCAAATCACAGGGCCTGTCCTTGATTTGCGGTACACAAAAAATGGTAACAAATAAGGGCGTTTTTCAGATGCGCAAGCGGTTGGGGATTGGTGCACCCTCCGTACTGGAATCCTCTCTGAGCCAGGGTGATCAAGAATGCAAGAAGGCATGATGGAGCTTCTGTGGAAGAATGCTCACCTATACGGTGGCAACCTTTCCTACGTGGAGCAACTGTACGAAACCTACCTGACGGACCCGAATGCCGTACCGGAGGAGTGGCGTGACGAGTTTGATCGTCTGCCAAAGGTCGGCGAAAGCTATTCCCAGGATGTTCCTCATTCTACAATCCGGGAACATTTCCTGTATCTGGCGAAAAACCAGAAACGTTCAAAGCCAGCCGAAGTAGCCAGCGTATCTTCTGAACATGAGAAGAAGCAGGTTCGTGTGCTGCGTATGATTAACGCATTCCGTGTTCGTGGTCATCAGCATGCTGATATCGATCCATTGAACCTGATGGAGCGCGAAGAGGTGCCAGATCTGGACCTGCGTTTCCATGAGCTGAGTGCGGCTGATCTGGATACGGTATTCCAGCTGGGTTCACTGTTCTTCGGAACAGAAGAAGCTCCGCTGAAAGAGATCCTGGATGATCTGAAGAAAACTTACTGTACTGCCGTTGGTGCGGAGTACATGCACATCGTTGATACTCAGGAAAAACGTTGGATCCAGTCTCGTCTGGAGCCAGTACGTTCCAATCCTGCGCTTGAGCCGGAAGTGCGTAAGCACATCCTGGAGCGTCTGACTGCCGCTGAGGGCCTGGAGAAATACCTGGGTTCACGTTATGCCGGTGCGAAACGTTTCGGCCTGGAAGGCGGTGAAGCACTGATTCCTTGTCTGGATGAGTTGATTCAGCGTTGCGGTTCTCAGAACACCAAAGAAGTTGTAATTGGTATGGCTCACCGTGGTCGTCTGAATACACTGGTTAATATCTTTGGTAAGAACCCTGCCGAACTCTTTGGTGAGTTCGAAGGTAAGAAGACGCTGGACTCTTCTGGTGACGTTAAGTACCACCAGGGCTTCTCTTCTAACGTGATGACAGCGGGTGGCGAAGTTCACATCGCAATGGCCTTTAACCCATCCCACCTTGAGATCGTTTCTCCAGTGGTAGAAGGGTCTGTACGTGCCCGTCAGGATCGTCGTGAAGATCCGGTTGGTAACACTGTTGTACCTGTTTCGATCCACGGTGATGCAGCCTTTGCTGGCCAGGGTGTGGTGATGGAGACATTCCAGATGTCTCAGACCCGCGCTTATAAGACCGGCGGTACCATCCATATCGTGATCAATAACCAGGTTGGCTTCACGACTTCTAAGAAAGAAGACTCCCGCTCGACAGAATACTGCACCGACGTTGCTAAGATGGTTCAGGCACCGATTTTACATGTGAACGGTGATGATCCTGAAGCTGTGCGCTTTGTGACTCAGGTGGCAGTAGACTACCGTAACGAGTTCAACAAAGACGTAGTTATTGATCTGGTTTGTTATCGTCGTCGTGGCCATAACGAGGCGGACGAGCCGTCCGGTACTCAGCCACTGATGTACCAGCAGATCAAAAAACAGAAATCCACTCGCGAACTTTACGCTACGCATCTGATTGAACAGGGTGTGATCAGCGCTGATGAAAGTAAAGCGATGGAAAAGGATTACCGTAAAGATCTGGAAAACGGTAATCACGTTGCTAAGGCTCTGGTCATGGAGCCAAATGAAGAACTGTTCGTTGACTGGAAACCTTATCTGGGTCACGAGTGGTCATTCGATTGCGACACAACCGTTGATGTGAAACTGATCAAAGATCTTGCAGATAAAATCTGTGAAGTTCCTGAAGGTTTCGCGGTTCAGCGTCAGGTTCAGAAAATCTACGAAGACCGTAAGAAAATGGCTCACGGTGCGATGGAGATTAACTGGGGCTTCGCTGAAACTATGGCTTACGCGACAGTGTTGGCAGAAGGGCATCCGATCCGTATCACCGGTCAGGATGTTGGCCGTGGTACCTTCTCCCATCGTCACGCTGTGTTGCATAACCAGAAAGATGCAGATGTTTACGTGCCGCTGCAGAACCTGGCAGCCGATCAGCCACCACTGACCTTGCATGACTCTTTCCTTTCTGAGGAAGCGGTGCTGGCATTTGAATACGGCTACGCGACTACAACCCCTAACTCCCTGGTTATCTGGGAAGCGCAGTTCGGTGACTTCGCCAACGGTGCGCAGGTTGTAATTGACCAGTTTATTACCAGTGGCGAACAAAAGTGGGGCCGTCTGTGTGGTCTGACTATGTTGTTGCCTCATGGCTTCGAAGGTCAGGGCCCAGAGCACTCTTCTGCGCGTCTTGAGCGTTTCCTGCAGATGTGCGCAGAACATAATATCCAGGTATGTACGCCGACTACGCCAGCTCAGATTTTCCACCTGCTGCGTCGTCAGGTAGTGCGTCCACTGCGCAAGCCTCTGGTTGTTATGTCTCCGAAGAGTTTGCTGCGTCACAAACAGGCTATTTCGACTCTGGAAGAACTGGCGGAAGGTACTTTCCAGCCGGTAATCGGTGAGACTGATCAGCTTGAAAATGCCAAGGTTAAACGCCTGGTAATGTGTGGCGGTAAGGTTTACTACGACCTGTACAACCGTCGAGCAGAGCTTGAAAAAGATGATGTAGCTATTGTTCGTATCGAGCAGCTGTATCCATTCCCTGAAAAGGGCCTGGAAGAGGTTATCTCCCAGTACCCGAACCTCGAATCTGTGGTTTGGTGTCAGGAAGAGCCTATGAACCAGGGCGCTTGGTACTGTAGTCAGCACCATATGCGCAATGTTCTGCATAAAACGCACCGTAACTTGTACCTGGAAGGTATTGGCCGACCTCATGCAGCAGCGCCTGCAGTAGGCTATATCTCTGTTCATGTAGAACAGCAGGAAAAACTGGTTAACGACGCAATCAACGGTTAAGAACGGTTTGGCCGGTCAGTGATACCGGCCAATCGCCTAGTACGAAATTAAGGAACTCACATGTCCATCGAAATCAAAGCGCCAACATTCCCTGAATCCGTAGCAGACGGTACCGTGGCTACCTGGCACAAGCAGCCTGGCGAAGCGTGCTCCGCTGATGAGCTGATTGTTGATATCGAAACAGATAAAGTTGTACTGGAAGTGGTAGCACCTGAAGATGGTGTTATCAGCGAAATCCTGGCTGGTGAAGGCGATACTGTCCTGAGCGACCAGGTAATTGCTAAATTTGACGCTGGTGCAGCAGGTTCTGCAGCACCGGCTGAAGCAGCTGCTCCTGCTGAAGCGGCTGCACCGGCAGGCGATGCTGACAAGGTTGGCCCTGCTGCACGTAAACTGATTGAAGAAAACAACCTGGACGCATCTAAAATTCCGGGTACCGGTAAAAACGGTGGCATCACTAAGGAAGACGTACAGAACTTCCTGAAGGGTGGCGCCGCTCCTGCAGCTGCACCTGCACCAGCTGCTGCTCCGGCTCCTGCTGCACCAGTAAACGTGGCATCTGGCGACCGTGTTGAAAAACGCGTTCCTATGACTCGTCTGCGTGCAACAATCGCGAAACGCCTGGTAGAAGCGCAGCAGAATGCTGCCATGCTGACTACCTACAACGAAGTAAACATGAAGCCGGTTATGGAACTGCGTAAGCAGTACAAAGACCTGTTCGAGAAAACCCATAACGGTACTCGTCTGGGCTTCATGTCATTCTTCGTTAAGGCGGCGACAGAAGCACTGAAACGCTTCCCAGCGGTAAATGCTTCTATCGATGGTAACGACATGGTTTACCACGGTTACCAGGATATCGGTGTTGCGGTTTCTACTGACCGTGGCCTGATGGTTCCTGTACTGCGCGATACTGACAGCATGAGCCTGGCGGAAGTTGAAGCCACTATTCGTGACTTTGGCCTTCGCGGTCGCGACGGCAAGCTGGGTATGGATGATATGCAGGGCGGTACTTTCACCATCACTAACGGTGGTGTATTCGGTTCCCTGATGTCTACTCCGATCCTGAACCCACCACAGACTGCTATCCTGGGTATGCACAAAATCCAGGAACGTCCAATGGCGGTGAATGGTCAGGTAGAAATCCTGCCAATGATGTACCTGGCACTGTCATACGACCACCGTATGATTGATGGTAAAGAGGCGGTACAGTTCCTCGTGACCATTAAGGACCTGCTGGAAGATCCGGCGCGTATGCTGCTGGAAATCTAATTCAGCCCCTTTGTTCAATGAGAGATGTGAATAGGAAAGATTAATGTCCCAAAAATTTGATGTAATCGTAATTGGCGCCGGTCCTGGCGGTTACGTAGCGGCTATTCGTGCAGCGCAGCTGGGCCTGAAAACCGCTTGTGTCGAGAAGTGGGTTGATGACAAAGGTGGTGCGGTTCTGGGTGGTACCTGTCTGAACGTGGGTTGTATCCCATCTAAGGCGCTGTTGGAGTCCACTCACAAATTCCACGACGCTAAAGCTCATGCGCAGGTTCACGGCATTCAGACCGGTGAAGTCTCCATGGACGTTAAGCAAATGGTTGCGCGTAAGGATCAGATCGTTAAGAACCTGACTGGCGGTATTGGCGGTCTGTTCAAAGCGAATGGCGTAACTACTCTGCAGGGCATGGGTAAACTGCTGGCAGGTAAACAGGTAGAAGTAACGGCTGCTGATGGCACTGTAACTGTTTACGACGCTGAGAACGTAATCCTGGCATCCGGTTCTGTACCTGTTGAGATTCCACCGGCTCCGCTGACCGAAGGTCTGATTCTGGATAACGCTGGTGCTCTGAACATCGATGAAACGCCAAAACGTCTGGGTGTTATCGGTGCAGGTGTTATTGGTCTGGAGATGGGTTCTGTTTGGGCGCGTCTGGGTACTGAAGTAACTGTACTGGAAGCGATGGATGATTTCCTGGCACTGGCGGACAAAGACGTTGCTAAAGAAGCTGCGAAACTGTTCAAGAAGCAGAAGCTGGATATCAAGCTGGGTGCTCGTTGCACCGGCACTGAAATCATTGACGGTAAAGAAGTTAAGGTTAGCTACACCGACTCTGAAGGTGACAAAGAGCTGGTTGTTGACAAACTGATCGTTGCTGTTGGCCGTCGTCCACAGACTAAAGGTCTGCTGGCTGATGACTCTGGCGTGACTCTGGATGAGCGTGGCTTCATCTTTGTTGACGAACAGTGCCGTACTGGTGCACCTGGCGTATACGCAATCGGTGACTCTGTACGTGGTCCGATGCTGGCGCATAAAGCATCTGAAGAAGGCATCATGGTTGCTGATATCATCGCTGGCCATAAAGCTCAGATGAACTACGATGTTATTCCTAACATCATCTACACGCATCCAGAACTGGCTTGGGTTGGTAAGACTGAGCAGGAACTGAAGGCTGAAGGCGTTAAGGTCAAGGTTGGTAAATTCCCATTCGCGGCGTCTGGCCGTGCAATGGCTGCGAACGATACTGATGGTTTCGTTAAGATCATCGCAGACGAAGAAACTGATCGCATTCTGGGCGTGCACATGGTTGGCGGTATCGCATCTGAGCTGATTGCTCAGGCTGCAATCGCAATGGAATTCTGCTCTAGTGCAGAAGACCTGCAGCTGACTGTATTTGCGCATCCGACTGTGAGTGAGGCTGTACACGAAGCCGCGCTGGCAGTAGACGGTCACGCGATCCACATCGCTAACCGTAAGAAGCGCTAAGTCGTAAGATTATAAAAGTTTCGGCCGGGTCGGGTGATCCTGGCCGAATATTCAAGACGATTGTCGTAAAGCCCATATGGGTGTTATCGCGGATGTGATCCATTCCAGATAACAAAACTTTAAGTGACAACACAACGGATTAGAGCATGAATCTTCACGAGTACCAGGGTAAACAGCTGTTTGCCGAATATGGTCTGCCGGTTTCTAAAGGAATCGCGGTAGATACTCCGGAAGCTGCAGCAGACGCAGCTAAAGAAATTGGCGGTGACAAGTGGGTTGTTAAAGCCCAGGTCCACGCTGGCGGCCGTGGTAAGGCTGGCGGTGTTAAGCTGGTTGATTCTCCGGAAGAAGCGCAGGCATTTGCAGCGAACTGGTTGGGTAAGAACCTGGTAACTTACCAAACTGACGAAAATGGTCAGCCAGTTTCTAAAATTCTGGTAGAAACCTGCACAGATATCGCGTCTGAGCTGTACCTGGGTGCAGTTGTAGACCGTTCTACTCGCCGTATCGTTTTCATGGCATCCACTGAAGGTGGTGTTGAGATCGAGAAGGTTGCAGAAGAAACTCCTGAAAAAATCCTGAAAGCGATCATCGATCCAATGACTGGCGCTCAGCCATATCAGGGTCGTGAGCTGGCTTTCAAACTGGGCCTGAAAGGCGACCAGATCAAGCAGTTCGTTCACATCTTCCTGGGTCTGGCGAAAATGTTCCAGGAAAAAGACCTGGCGCTGCTGGAAATCAACCCACTGGTTATCACTGACGAAGGCAACCTGCACTGTCTGGACGCTAAAGTTGTGATCGATGGTAACGCTGTATACCGTCATAAAGATCTGGCTGCTATGCAGGACCCATCTCAGGAAGACGAGCGTGAAGCGCGTGCTGCTGAGTGGGATCTGAACTACGTTGCACTGGACGGTAGCATCGGCTGCATGGTTAACGGTGCTGGCCTGGCGATGGGTACTATGGATATCGTATCTCTGCACGGCGGTTTCCCAGCTAACTTCCTGGACGTTGGTGGCGGCGCAACTAAAGAGCGTGTTACCGAAGCGTTCAAAATCATCCTGGAAGACAGCAAAGTTAAAGCTGTTCTGGTTAACATCTTCGGCGGTATCGTACGTTGCGACCTGATCGCAGACGGTATCATCGGTGCTGTTAAAGAAGTGGGTGTAAACGTACCAGTAGTTGTACGTCTGGAAGGTAACAACGCAGAGCTGGGTTCTCAGCGTTTGGCTGAATCCGGTCTGGATATCATTGCTGCTACAAGTCTGACTGACGCTGCTCAGCAGGCAGTTAAAGCTGCGGAGGGTAAATAATAATGTCTATCCTGATTAACAAAGACACCAAAGTAATCTGTCAGGGTTTCACTGGTGGCCAGGGTACCTTCCACTCTGAGCAGGCGATCGCATACGGCACCAAAATGGTTGGTGGTGTAACTCCAGGCAAGGGTGGTACTGAGCACCTGGGTCTGCCAGTATTCAACACTGTTGCAGAAGCTGTAGAAACGACTGGTGCCGAAGCATCTGTAATCTACGTTCCAGCTCCATTCTGTAAAGATTCCATTCTGGAAGCTGCTCACGCGGGTATCAAACTGATTGTTTGTATCACTGAGCACATCCCAGTAATGGATATGCTGGAATGTAAAGTTAAGTGTGACGAGCTGGGCGTTCGCCTGATCGGTCCTAACTGCCCAGGCGTTATCACTCCGGGCGAATGTAAGATCGGCATCATGCCTGGTCACATTCATCTGCCAGGTAAAGTTGGTATCGTATCCCGTTCCGGTACTCTGACTTATGAAGCAGTTAAGCAGACTACAGACGCTGGTTTCGGTCAGTCTACTTGTGTTGGTATCGGTGGTGACCCGATCCCAGGTTCTAACTTCATCGACATTCTGGAAATGTTCGAGAAGGACCCACAGACTGAAGCTATCGTTATGATCGGTGAGATCGGCGGTACTGCTGAAGAAGAAGCTGCTGCTTACATCAAAGAGAACGTAACTAAGCCTGTAGTTTCCTACATCGCTGGTGTTACTGCTCCTGCTGGTAAGCGTATGGGTCACGCTGGTGCGATCATCTCCGGTGGTAAAGGTACTGCTGACGAGAAATTCGCAGCTCTGGAAGATGCAGGCGTTAAGACTGTACGCTCCCTGGCTGACATCGGTGCAGGCCTGAAAGAAGTGACTGGTTGGTAATCAATCAGCGTCACTTTGACGTATGATAAAGGGCAGCTATGGCTGCCCTTTTTTATTGCCTGAAGGCCTATTAGTGATCGCTATGACTGATCAAACGCTATATCCTTTGTTCCCGCTTGCAACAGTGCTATATCCGGGTGGTTGCCTGCCGTTACGGATCTTCGAACCACGTTACGTCAGAATGACAAAAGAGGCGCTGCAAAATGGCACTGAGTTTGTCATTGTTCAGCGTGATCCGGAACTTGCTGATGGGCGTTTCTATGAAACGGGTTGTTTAGCAAAGATAGACGACTGGAATCCGCTACCTGACCAAACACTTGGTATAGATCTAATCGGTACAAAGAAAGTTAAGATCGTCGATTCTTACCAGGAAGCCGATAGCCTTTGGATGGGGCATTGTGTAGAACTGGCAGATGATCCCGATGAGGTTTTCCCTGCACAGTATGCGATTCTCCAGGATGCGCTGCAGCAACTCGAGCGCCATCCTCAGGTTCAGAAGTCCGGTGGTGTGACAAACTATCAGGATCCGAGCAGGGTAAGTTATCGCTTGATGCAGCTTTTGGCGTTACCCGCTGTTGAGAAGCAGGCATTGCTGGAACAGCCTGATGCCACTTCACGTTTACATTATCTCTATCACCTACTGGAAGAACTGCAGACCCCATGAATACGATTAAACAACTGGTGCAAGAAGCGCTCGAAAAGCGATCAGAGCTTTTTTGTAAGCTCGAACAAGAGCAGACTGACTGTTACCGATTGTTTCATGGTACTGCTGAGGGGATGCCTGGAGTAACAATGGATCGTTATGGGGATCAGTTGTTGCTGCAAAGCTTTCACTCAACTTTGACTTCTGGCGATCAGCAAGCACTGATTGATGGAGCAACAGAGCACTTTTCGGCCGAAGACGTTATATATAACGATCGCAGTGCGGCGAACTCCCGACGCGCCGATGAGAAGTTGAACAGCTCGCGAGAGTCTGATTGTCACGAATTAGGTGTGCGTTATCTGGTACGTGGGAAGCACTCAGGACAAGACCCTCTGTTATTTCTGGATATGCGAGCAGGACGCCGATTTATCAAAGGGAATGCCAATGGAAAGTCGGTTCTCAATTTATTTTCATATACCTGTGGCGTTGGTATCTGCGCCTCTAAGTATGGGGCTTCAAAAGTCTGTAATGTTGACTTTGCAGAGCGCAACCTTGCTGTTGGTGAGCGCAACCTTGAGCTGAATCAGCTAGACCCGGATACCGTTGAATTTTTCAAAAGCGATTACTTTACTGCTATTAAGCAGATGTCGGGTATCGAAATACGCCAGCGGGTTCGTCGCGGGCAGAAACCAAAGCGATATCCTAAGGCAGAACAGCAACAGTTCGATTTGGTTTATCTGGATCCGCCGCGCTGGGCAAAAAGTGCTTTCGGTACGGTGGATCTTATTCGTGACTATCAGTCGCTTTTAAAGCCCGCAGCGCTAACAGTGGCAGATGGTGGTCAGCTAATCTGCACTAATAATGTTGGCAAAGTCACCTTTGATGAATGGCAGGAGCAGGTGTTACGTTGCTGCGATAAGGCTGGTAGGCCGGTTAAGTCATTCGAGCGATTAGTTCCCGACAGTGACTTCCCAACCCTTGATGGGCAGCATCCATTAAAAATGCTGATATTGAGTTTTTGAATGGTTGACTTTTAATCAGTTACGGACTTAAATGCATAACGCTATAGCGAATTGTACTATAGCGCTTCCAATCTTCAGGTATTACTAAATGACAACTTACATCTGGCAACAGGGCAAGAATCCCATCGCGATGTGCAACCGAAAGGTTTCGCACAAACGCGCCTGTCTGCGAGTAAGTTAACCTGAAACTTAACCGCGGACTGATATCCGCGGTTAATCAGACTCCCGTCTTTTTCCTCTGATATCAGTCCTGATTTAATACAGAGGATCTTAAAAATGACCTTTATTGCTTTTTTGGCTGCTGCTTACCGTCGTTTAAACGTGTTTTTCAGTGAGCGTGCGACCCACAAAGAATTATCGAAATTAAACGATCAGTTATTGCGTGATATCGGCGTTCGTCTTGAAAATGGGCGCGTTTACACCGTTGCTGATTATAACGGCAATGAAATCACCACTGGCTCAGGCTTTTCGTTAGATGAGCGGGAGAGAGATGGCTAGCCGATGCCGATGGTGACGGATCGCCATCGGCATTAATCGACCATAGTGGCTGCCTGACGAAGATCGTCTGGCAGCGCTATACTCCAGCGCTTTAGTTCGCTTTCGCTGTAGGTAAGTTCTCCGCTAATAGGAGAACGAATTTTAGGATATCTCACCCCATCAAGTATTTCATTGGCAATCTGGGCCGCATTCCGGCCTTGATCAACGCCGCTGATAATTAATCCTCCCAGCGCCTTCCCTGGACCTACGGAATAACCCCAAAATGCGAATACGGGAATTTCGCTGTGCCTGCTGGTCCACTCGGATACGTGATCCAGCGTAATCTGCTCGCCGTTTCGATCTTTAATGGCGGCATAATTGGCGATAATGAGCGCATCATATTGCTCTTTTTTCAGGCGTTTGATTTTGCGCTGCCACTCTTCCCAATTACTGGTGAGGTAAGTTCGAAGGATGCTGTCACCAAATCGGGCTCGGGTTTGTCCCTCCAGCGAAGTGTCGATAATCGCGTATGAGGTCGGACCTGCATCCATCATCAAAAGTAGTTTTTTCTCAAGGCCTGGTCTGATCAGACGCTGAATCATATAGGTTGAGCGTTTCAGGCTTGGACGTTCCAGTACGCCGGTAACATTGGTTGGTATTGCCTCTGAGAAATACCGCCTTGGGTTGTTGTTTATTCCCATGAAAACTACGGGTGTGCCGTCCTGGCTGATTCTTTCACCGAGCAGATTGAGGGCGTTGTCATCCATGATGATCACCAGGTCGGGGCTTAGATCTCTATAACGCAGCCACGCATTATTCGCTGCTTTTCTAAATTGTGCTTTTGGTATCCGTTTGGTGTCGAGTTCGACGTAGCTCACTCGATGTTGAGGGTGAAGCTGCTGTATGAGACCTTGTCGGCATTCCTGGGTCCAGGGGTAACTGGCATGATATGAGTCGATCACCAGTACTTCGTCAGCTCTGACGGAGAGTGCACATAGTGTGAGTAGTATGTAAGCAAGCAATGCCCGTGTCGCCGCTTTTGGGCTTGTTGCTTTGAGTCGCTCAATGAGTGGGATCATTAGGTGTTTGCATCCTGCTGCGGCCAATATCGACCTTCTTAACAATCTTAGTCGATGATAAGTGCATCTTTGCTTAATGCAGCAGGGAGAACGATCTGCCATCGAGCCAGTTCGGACTCACTGAACACCAGTTCGCCTTCGAGGGGGGTTCTGATTGCGGGAGTTTTACCGTTGCGGAGGGTTATTTTGGTTAGCTCAGCAGCTTGCTCACCTTGGTATTTCCCGCTGATCACTAGTCCTCCCAAAGCTTTACGTGTGCCGATCGAGAAACGCCAAACTCCCATGACCGGAATCTTACTATTTACGCTGGTCCATTCGGCAACTTCGTCCAGTGGAATCTGACGACCGTAGCGGTCTTTAATGGTGGCATAATTGCCCAGCAGCAGAGCGTCGTAACCGTCGGTCGGTAGCTTTCTTACTTTCCGCTTCCACTCTTCCCAGCTGCTGGTCAGGTAGGTGCGCAAGTGGTGGTCGTTAAAGGATATCTGGCTTTTTCCTGCGAGGCTGGTTTTTATGATGGCGTATGATGTTGCCCCTGCGTCCATCATGACCATCAGTTTTGAGCGGTTACTTGCAGGAAGAAGTTGTTCGACGAGATATGCAGACTGTTTCAGGTTGGGGCGTTCCAGTATGCCACTTAGGTTTTTAGGAATTCCGGCATCAAAGTAATTTACCGGGTCGTTATTTACACCCATGAAAATCACCGGTGTGCCATCATCTGTAATATCTGGGCCAAGATATTTCAGAGCGTTGTCATCCATTAGCACGACTATATCCGGATCAATATCCTCATAGTGCTCCCATGCGGCTTTGGCTTGCTTCTTAAACTCCCGACGATGGATCCTCTTGGTATCCATTTCGATGTAATGAATATTATGTTGATCGCCGATGTTTTTCTCAAATGCTTTCAGGCAGGCCTGACTCCAGGGGTAGCTCCTGTGGTAGCTATTGATAATCAGAATATCGGCAGCGAAAAGTGATGCAGGGAACAGGCAGCACAATGCACCCAATGCCAGTAGAAAATTACGCATCGTTCAACCGAGACTGTTGAGTGCTATTAGTATAGTCCCAGAGAGATTCCGCGCTGGCGAGAAGTTGTATTCAATCCTGTATGCGATAAGGGGGTAGGGTGATGCGACTAACTCGCTTTCCTGTCATTACCAGCTCGCCGGTATAGCGTTCATCTCCTGTTGCGCTGAAGTCAAATCTATAACGTCGATAAAAGACCATTCTGCCATCGGTATCTCGGCCAAACTTAAAGCCATCAAGTCGTACGTTGTTATCGAGAAGCTGTAGCTCATTTGTCTTGCAGTGGCGTTTGGCGTAGTAAAGCGCTGTTTCCCTCGCTTGCAGGTTTAGCCACCAAAGGGCCACAACAGACAGAATTAAGGTGAGAAAAAAGAGATCGGACAGGTCAAAATACATTACAGCGAATAGTCACAGGTCTGCGAGAGTTGGTTTGAGTGTACCGCGATGAGTGATTGGCTGGAAAGTGTGGAAGAGGATTAGTGGGTGCTAAAGACGCTCAGGGCGCGCAGTGCAGCATCTTTCTTAGTGTGAAATAGTTGAGTAAAATCCTCGGGTATAAGGTGGGGCGTGTGATTGCCTAAGCGAAAACTGTATAGCCAGACAGGTTCACAAATGAATGATATGAATACCGGTATGCCGGAGCTCAACTTTGATAACAGCTATGCCCGGTTGCCAGAGCATTTCTATCATCGGGTTGCCCCTCAGCCTTTGCAGGATGTTTCACTGGTGAGTTTCAATCCATCTGTTGCCAGGATACTTGGATTAGAAGGTGGTCAGATATCTGCTGATGTAATGGCGAAGTTTAGTAGCGGGCAGCTTGGTTTTACCGGTTCAGAACCGCTGGCGATGAAGTATGCTGGTCATCAGTTTGGCGTTTATAACCCTGATCTGGGCGATGGCAGAGGGCTGTTACTTGGAGAGGTGGTGACTTCAGAAAATGAACGCTGGGATATCCACCTTAAAGGTGCAGGTACGACGCGATATTCCCGGTTTGGTGATGGCAGAGCCGTGCTTCGTTCCTCTATCCGTGAATATCTTGCCAGTGCGGCAATGGCGGGCCTCAATATACCGACCACGCGAGCATTAGCGTTGGCGCATAGCCAAGATCAGGTGATGCGTGATGGGATGATGGAGCCCTGCGCTGGGTTATTGCGTGTGACCCGTTGCCATATCCGCTTCGGTCATTTCGAACACTTCTTTTACCAGAATATGCATGACGACCTGAAGGTGTTGGCCGACTACTCAATCGAGCGCTATTTTCCCGCTTGTGCTGATCAGCCGAACCCTTATGTTGCGATGTTACGTGAAGTTGTCACTCTCACCGCCTCTCTTATTGCCAGATGGCAAGCTTACGGATTCGTACATGGCGTAATGAACAGCGACAATATGTCATTGATTGGCGAAACCTTCGATTACGGTCCGTATAGCTTTATGGATAACTTTCGCTCCGACTACGTCAGTAACCACTCTGACGACCGGGGGCGTTATGCATTTGCTAATCAACCGAATATTGGTCTTTGGAATCTTGCTTGTCTCGCTCAGGCACTTTTGCCCCTCGCTGAGCGGGAGGAGTTAGAAGCTGAATTGGAGCGCTATCGCTCGCTGTTCCCTGCTTATGAACACCAAATCCTGGCTCAGCGCTTGGGGTTGCGAGAAAGGATAGATTCAGACGTTGAATTAATTGCAGATTTGCGGAAGTTGATGTTTGGACAGCAACTTGATGGGAATCGGTTCTTCCGCGAAATAAATACTTTTGCTGGAGGAGTTGAGCAACGACAGTCGATATCCGAAATGGCTTGTAACCAAAATGCTCTGATGCAGTGGCTCGAACGTTATGAGGAGCGGCTCAATCATGAAGTATTGACGGCCGATCAGCGACGTGACCAGATGGATGCGGTGAATCCTCGCTATGTGCTTAGAAACTATATGGCAGAAGAAGTCATACAGGCCGCTACTGATGGTGATTACGAACCAGTGAACCAGTTATTGGCAGTCTTGAGCAATCCGTTTGCTGATTGGTCCGAGCATCAGCGCTGGGCTGAGCTACCGCCTGACTGGGCGTCGGGTATTTGTTTGACCTGTTCTTCTTAGTGGAGCCTTGTCCGGAGTTCTGAGTGTTCCGGCCTCGTGTTTAGAACGTGGTTCTTCGATGGCTGAAACTAACGTGCTCAACGTCTCAGGGTTAGATGTAAAAGATGGAGTTAGATAGTTGCTTATATCCTTGCCTAGAACCAATAATGACGACCTCTGATAAAAGTTTTCTTATAGATAAAGTGGCATGCCTGAAAACGTAATGCCTCAATATTTATTAGCGATATTTTTAATGTGATAGGGGCGTTGATTAAAAGAAGACAGTAGAGTTTAGGAGGCAGTCAGGGGCAAATAATTAGTGCTGGGCAATCCTAATAGATGCCACCGCTTGCTATAGAATGTTAGGATATCATTGAGTTTAGCTTAATAAATTCTCTTCCTTCGTGGACTTCAGCTTTTATAGCCATCAGGTTTTTTTATTTGTTCTATGGGTAATTTTCACAGTGTAAACAAATCCTCGGGCCACTATCGGTTTCTATCTTTAGGCCGAAGTTCAAAAAAAGCGATCATGGTATTTGCGGACCTGATCGCTTTGCCTCTTGCGTTATGGTCTGCATATGCTCTGCGGCTTGCTGAATGGTGGCCGTCAGCATATCTCAATGAGGCGTATCTGCTTTTTATTCTCCTGCCTTTCGCTGGAGTCTTCGTGTTTGCGCGGCTAGGGTTGTATAGAGCCGTTGTCCGTTTTATGGGCTCTCAGGCGATTCTGGCTGTATGTAAAGGGGTGTTTGGTTTAGCCATCCTGCTTTGGGCTGGCGCTGTTCTCCTTGAAGTTAAGCCTTTCCCGCGATCGGTACCGATAAACTTTGCGTTGGCTGCTTTAGTGTACGTAGGTGGTAGTCGCTTACTGGTTAGAAACTACTATCACTGGCTGTTACGAAATTACATCGAAAAAGACCCTGTGCTGATTTATGGTGCTGGCGGCGCCGGAGCTCAATTAGCAAGCACCTTAGGTAGTGGAGCCGAATACCTCCCGGTCGGATTTTTGGATGATGATAAGGCTCTATGGAAAAGTACGGTTAATGGGTTACCTGTAAACAAGCCTTCAGACCTGAAATCGCTCATCGATGAACACGGCGTAGGTCACATCTTGCTTGCAATGCCATCTATCAGTAAGTCTAAGCGACGAGAAATATTGGAATCTTTAGCTGATTACAGCGTTCATGTTAAGACTATCCCGAATATGGCCGAAATCATCTCTGGTGAGTCGGTAGGTAGTCTTAGAGATGTTGAGCTAGAAGATCTATTGGGGCGTGATGCAGTACCTGCCGACCAGGAACTACTAGGGCGAAGTATTCAACACAAAGCGGTCTTAATTAGTGGTGCCGGTGGTTCAATTGGTTCTGAAATCTGCCGTCAGGTAATCGAACACTCACCAAAATTTGTCGTTCTTTATGAGATAAGTGAGTTTGGTCTTTATTCAATCGAGAAAGACCTTACTGCTCTGCTGGAAAGTAAAGGACTAGAGATCCCTGTCTTTCCCGTCTTGGGTTCTGTATTGGATCGCGAACGTGTCACTCGCGTGTTAGCCCGATTTGATATTGACACCATTTACCATGCTGCAGCTTACAAACATGTGCCGTTGGTTGAACACAATGTTTCAGAAGGTATTCGAAATAACACTTTTGGCACCAAGGTTATCGCTGAAGAAGCACAGAAAGCCGGGGTGGAGCGGTTTGTGCTGATCTCTACTGATAAGGCGGTGCGCCCGACTAATGTGATGGGCGCGTCTAAACGGCTGGCAGAGCTTGTGTTGCAGGATTTGGCTAGCCGTTCCAATACTACTGTTTTTTCTATGGTTCGTTTCGGTAATGTATTAGGCTCTTCAGGCTCTGTTGTACCGTTATTCAGGCGACAGATAGAAGCTGGTGGGCCAGTGACGGTCACACACCCAGAAATCACTCGTTTCTTTATGACGATACCAGAAGCTTCTTGTTTGGTGATTCAGGCTGGGTCCATGGCTCATGGCGGTGATGTGTTTGTTCTGGATATGGGGCAGCCAGTAAAGATCAAAGATCTCGCAACTCGAATGATTAATCTGATGGGGGCAGAGGTGAAATCTGTTTCAGCTCCAGACGGTATTGAGGTTGCTTACAGTGGTCTGCGTCCCGGCGAGAAATTGTATGAAGAACTGCTGATTGGTGGTGATGTGATCGGTACCGAACATACGAAAATTATGCGAGCTCAGGAAGAGATGCTTTCGCATGAAGAGTTGAAGCGGCTCTTAGATGCGATATCCGCTTCAATGGAAAGTGGGGACAGCGAACGCACTCGTCAATTACTTGAACAAGCCGTGTCTGGTTTTAAACCTTCGTCAGGGAATATGGATTGGTTGCTGAAGGAAAAGACTAAGAGTGACGGTAAGCCCCTCCACTAACACCCTTATCTGCATGCTGGCACGTTCGATAATCTAATATTATCGACGTGCCTTCTATTTGAATTCGTTACAGCTTCCGTGCACAGTACTTAGATGAACTTTCCCGAAAGTCTTAACGCGATAGTTTAGATGATACGGTTGTTTAGTTTTGCCATATCACACTATCAGTTGTGCGGAGTACGATGGATACGTTAATCGAATTTGGCCAGACCTACTGGCTTAATCTAGTTGCACTGGCGTGGTTTTTAGTCTGTTTCAAAGGCTATATGCGTTATGCCAAGGTTCAGAGCTATCACACTCCTTGTCTGGCCAGCGTCCTTCATCTATATCGTCATGAATGGATGAGCCGGATGCTGACACGCGAGATGCGAATCGCTGATGCGACTGTAATCGCAAATCTTGAGCGTAGCGTTGCATTCTTTGCCAGTACCACCATGCTGGTGCTGGCCGGTCTGATGACGGTGCTCGGTTCTACTCAACAGGCGATCGATATAGTCGCGGATATTCCTTTTGCGGTTCATACCTCAAGAGGGGAGTGGGAGTTAAAAGTCCTGCTACTGATAGCCTTGTTTATTTACGCTTTCTTCAAGTTTACCTGGAGCTTGCGGCAATATGGCTTTGCTTCAATCATGGTTGGCAGTGCGCCAACGCCTCGGGAAGCGACCAGTGAACAGGAAGCGCAGGCTTATGCGGCGCGGGTATCCAAGATGACTTCCATGGCTGCAAATAATTTCAACATCGGGCTACGGACATACTATTTCAGCCTTGCAGTACTGGGGTGGTTTATCAACGCCTGGGTATTTATGGTTTTGTCAGCGGGTGTTGTCTTTGTACTCTATCGTCGAGAATTTACGTCATCGACGCTTAAGACACTGATGATGAGTGTTGATGTCGAAAGCAGGAATAGCGAGTCAGGAAGTAAAACATGAGTCAGCAACGACTGGAAAAGTGTGAGCGCTTTCTGCAGGCGCTCCCGCACGCCCGAAAACTGCAGCTGAAAACGATCAGTGCGGAAGAGGGCAGGGTAACTATGGAGCTGCCTGTACAGGCTCAGCTACAAGGGCCAGCGGCTAATACATATCTGCATGGCGGCGTGCTGACAACTTTGGTCGATACCGCTTGCAGTGGCGCGGTGATCTGCATGCTTGATCCTTATGAACTGAGTCCGACCTTAGATCTGCGGATCGATCATATGACCACAGCTTGTGCTGACAAACCGTTGTTTGTTGATGCGGAATGCTATCGTAAAAGCCGCAATGTACTTTTTACCCGTGCGACGGTTTATCAGGATTCACCAGAGCAGCCGATCGCTTACGCGATAGCAACATTTATGCGTTTGGGAGCGGAAATTACTGATAAGGCGTTCCGCAATATGGTGGAGGGTGAAGCATGAGCCAGCAGATTTTGGATATTGTTGCCCAGGTACATGCCAGTGGTGACTATCAGCCATTAATCGATGTCATTCCTTATGCTGGTGTTATCGGTCTGGAGATAGAGCGTTTTGGTGACGAAATGGTGTTCCGTTTGCCGGCTAATCCGGAGAATATCGGTAATCCGACCTTACCGGCAATTCATGGTGGGGTGCTGGCTTCCTTTATGGAGTTGTCAGCGGTATTCCAGTTGATTACGGCGTTACCTCAACCACGTTTACCGAAGATTATCGATTTCTCAGTAGACTATATGCGTGCAGGGCAGCTGCGAGATACTTTCGCGATGTGCAAAGTAGAGCGTCAGGGCAGACGAGTGGCAAATTGTTCCATCAAGTGCTGGCAAGGCAAGCGCAGTGAGCCAATCGCGTCTTCCCGAGCGCACTTCTTGTTCGATGACGGTGAGTAGTTTATAGCGTCCGGTTACTAGGGTTGGCACATTCAGTCGGATCTGCCAGCCTCACTTCATTTCGATCTTTTTAGCTCTTTAGTACCTCCTTATAGCAGCGGAAAACAAAATACCTTTTCGCTAGCCTTGAATTAATTTCGGCTAAGCCCCATCTACCTTTTATCGAAAGATCTCCCTGACTATCAGGTATATGGGAGAAATACATACCAATCGATTCCTGACGTGGTCAGGTCGGTCTATTCAGTAAAAGGTAATAGGTCATAACAGCTATGAGTACCGAAACACAGAAAGAAACCCTCGGTTTTCAGACAGAAGTAAAACAGCTGCTGCAGCTGATGATCCACTCGCTTTACTCTAATAAAGAGATCTTCCTTCGCGAGCTGATTTCTAATGCATCGGATGCATCTGAAAAGCTGCGTTTCGAGGCGCTTTCTAACGGCGATCTGTACGAAAACGATGGTGATCTGAGCATTCGTGTCAGCTTCGATAAAGATGCTGGTACTGTGACCATCGAAGACAACGGTATTGGTATGACTCGCCAGGATGTTGTTGAGCATCTGGGTACTATCGCAAAGTCCGGTACGGCTAGCTTCATGTCTCAGCTGACAGGCGATCAGGCAAAAGATAGCCAGCTGATCGGTCAGTTTGGTGTTGGTTTCTACTCCGCCTTCATCGTTGCGAAGCAGGTTGATGTTTATACCCGTCGTGCAGGAGAAGCGACTGCTGAGGGCGTTCACTGGTCTTCTGCTGGTGAAGGTGAGTTCTCTATCGGTACTGTAGAGAAAGCACAGCGTGGTACCCGTATTGTGCTGACGTTGAAAGAGGGTGAAGAAGAGTTTGCTGATGGTTTCCGTCTGCGTGCATTGGTGCGTAAATACTCCGACCACATCGCTATTCCAGTGGTTATGGAAAAAGAACCGATGCCAGCTGAAGAGGGCGAAGAGCCAGCAGCAGCTGAAGATGAAACCGTTAACAGTGCAACTGCTCTCTGGACTCGTAGTAAGTCAGAAGTTTCTGATGAAGAGTATCAGGAGTTTTATAAACATATCTCCCACGATTTCAGCGATTCCCTGATCTGGTCGCACAATAAGGTCGAAGGTAATCTGGAATACACCAGCCTGTTGTACCTGCCTGAACGTGCCCCATTTGATCTGTGGAACCGCGAAGCGCCAAAAGGTCTGAAACTTTACGTTCAGCGCGTATTTATCATGGACCAGGCGGATCAGTTCCTGCCGCTGTACCTGCGTTTTATCAAAGGTGTGGTGGACACTAACAACCTGTCCCTGAACGTTTCCCGTGAGATTCTGCAGAAAGATCCTTCGGTAGATAAGCTGCGTTCAGCGATGACCAAGCGTGCGTTGGATATGCTGGCCAAGCTGGCGAAAAATGACAGCGAAAAATACCAGGCGTTCTGGAAAGAGTTTGGTGGCGTTATCAAGGAAGGTCCGGCTGAAGACCATGCTAACCGTGAGAAGATTATGAAGCTGATGCGTTTCTCTTCTACTCACTCTGATTCCGCAGAGCATACGGTTTCTCTGGACGACTATATCTCTCGCATGAAGGAAGGCCAGGACAAAATCTACTTTGTTGTCGCTGATTCCTTTAACACTGCGAAGAACAGCCCGCACCTCGAGATCTTCCGTAAGAAAGGCATTGAGGTTCTGTTGCTGAGCGACCGTATCGATGAGTGGATGATGAGCCATGTATTCGAATTCGATGGCAAGTCCTTCCAGGATGTTGTTAAAGGTGAGCTGAACCTGGGCGAGACTGAGTCTGAAGAAGAGAAACAGGCACAGGAAGAATCCGCTAAGCAGCTGGAAAGTCTGGTTGAGCGTCTGAAAGAGAAACTGGATGAAAAGGTTTCTGAAGTTCGCGTTACTCATCGTCTGACTGATTCACCTGCATGTGTGGTGATTGGTGCTCACGATATGGGCGCACAGATGCGGAAAATTATGGAAGCTGCGGGTCAGGCGATGCCTGAAACCAAACCAATCTTTGAGATTAACCCAGAGCACCCACTGATTGAAAAGCTGGATCAGGAAGCAGATGAAGATCGCTTTGGCGAGCTGGCATTGGTGATTTTTGATCAGGCTGATCTGGCTGCTGGTGGCCAGCTGGATGATCCTGCAGCCTACGTTGCACGTTTGAACAAACTGCTGCTCGAATTGAGCCAGTAATAGTTAAAAGGATCCGATAAGGATGTAAAAAGCGGCCAAAAGGCCGCTTTTTTTGTGGCTGAAAGTCTGCGGCTATTTGGAGAAATGGCCGGTTTTATACAACACTAAGAAAATCATAGAAGCCAACTAGCCAAACTGAAGGGAGATCTTTGATGCGGTTCATTGCTGCAGCTGCCGTCATTATCTTGCTGTTGGGCCTGGAGATAACAGAAGTATCTGCCAATGACGATGTGGTTCGTTATCGCACTGTGCTGTTTCTATTGCCGCAAGCCCGTTCTTTCACCACTGATCCCCTTGCAAATTATCTGTCGGACTTCGAGCGGGTTGATGGTTTTCCGGATAGGGTAAACGGGCCACTGTTAGATTCGCGGGTTGTGCCTGATCTGACTGCCAATTTTGCGGTGCCAGATACCGCTTATCTGACACTTTTTGGTCGTGGGTTAACGTCGAAGCAGGTGTTAGCTGTGCAGCAAGCACAGGAGATGTTGCTGATAGATGTTGCCTACCCGCCGGATGACACTACTGGTTATCTTAAAACGGTAAGTAATACCGCCTATCAGATCGCTTCAAAATACAATGCCCTGATCTGGGATTCGGTCACCGGAGAGATGTTTAGCCGTGGCCAATGGATGAAGCAGCGGCTGGCGGGATGGCACCGTGATCTGCCGATGGTAGAGAATCACATCTTAATCCGTACCAGTGTTAGAGACGGAGAGTTTCGTGCAGTGACCGTTGGTATGGTGAAATTTGGCTTGCCTGACCTCGTCGTCTCCGGCTTTAAAAGGGAACAGAGCCCTGCCATGGCTAGCCTGTTGAACCTAGGCGCACAGGCATTACTTGAGGGGCTTCCGGCAAAGCCGGGGCGATTAGAGCTCAACATAGATGAGCTGGTGGAGTCTCCATTTCGTGCCAGGTTGAAGGAAAGCCTGTATAAAAACGCCAACAAGCGGACAGTGTTGCAGTTCGCCGAAGGAGAGCCTCAAGAGGGCGATCCGGATAACTCACTGCTTGAGATCGGATTTAACCACTTGGTAGGTGATTCTCTGCATCAGCGTCAGCAGGCTGCATTGGTATCGCTGTTCGGTGCTCCCGATAACAATTAAATAGGGTAGCTGCGATGGCGCTATCAGGCCATCGCAGTTGTCCTTTCAAAGGACTTTCTTCTGCTTAACAGTAGAAATGCTGTTGGAACAAAGTAGAAGGACAGCAGTGTCGTCAGCACAGTTCCGCCAGCGATAGCGATTGCAAACGGTGGCCAGAACCCTCCGCCCGCCAGTATCAAAGGCATAAAACCCCCGACTGTCGTAATAGTGGTTGAACTGATGTGTCGTGCACAACTGCTAACACATTGACGAATAGCAGCAGGATCACCGTCAACTGCTGCCGGATCAGCTTTCAGTTCAGCTAGAATGACAATGGCGGCATTGATTGCCAGGCCCATCAAGCCCATCAATGCAATGATTACTGTAAAGCCAAACGGATAGTCGAATAGGTAGACACAAAGTAAGCCCAGTCCAACAGATTGGAATGCAGATAGGAAAATCAGCGTGCTTATACGGAAGGAGTTGAATGAGAGCACAACAACGGTTACCAACAAGGCGACAATGACGCCGACACTGGCCAGCAGTTTTGCTACAGCATTATTTCGCTCTGCTGATTCACCACCGAACTCCATGCGATAGCCGGTTGGGAGTGAGAACTCCTCGTCCTGCAGTAGCTGTTTAAACTCTGTAAGTACTTTTCCTGGCAGAACACCCGCCTCAACGTAGCCCTCGATAACGTTAACCCTTTCACCGTTACGGCGAGGGATTGCACCGCGGCTGGGTTTTATCTCAAGCTCGCCGAGTGCGCTTAGTGGAACGTTTCGACTCGACTCTCTAACGCTTAGGTTAAGATCGGCAAGATCGCTCAGTTGTTGTCGCTGTTCGTTAGCCAGGCGTATACGTACTGGGATTGATTCGGTCGCTTCAAGTACTGATCCCTGAACGCTCCCCTGAAGTGCCGCTTCGAGCTGGCTCGCCATCCCAGTAAGGGTCAAGCCACTTAACTGACTCGCGTCTTCATCCATGTTCACCCAGACTTTCGGTGTGCCCGGTTGTAATGTTGCTCGGGTATGCAGCAGGTGAGGTGCCAGCGAGAGAATGCGCCTTGCTTCATCACCCAATTGCTTCAGAGTATCCAGATTAGGGCCATATAAACGTAACTCGATTGGTGCGTTAAATGGCGGTCCCTGTTCGAGTTTCCGAACCAGTATCTGGGCTTTCGGAAACTGCTCATCTAATTGCACCTGAAGTTGAGGGATTAATCGGTTAGCGGTGTTGAAATCACGTGCAGTGACCATCGCCTGAGCATAGTTCTGAGCACCACGCTGGTTAGGAACTAAGTTGTAGTAGAACGAGGGCGCGTTGTTGCCGATAAACCAGCGAACCTGCTCAATCCCGTCTTGCTTTTTGAGATATTGATAGAGGTCCCGGCTGGTCTGCTCAGTATCGAGGATGCTGGCCTGAGCGGGCAGATAAAGTTCGATTTGGAACATATCGCGGTCAGAAGGAGGGAAGAACTGCTCTGTCAGTTGCTTGGCGGCCATAAAGCCGGAAGCGGGTAGCATGAAGACCAGTAGCACAGTGATAACCGGGTTTCGGAGTGCTAGCTTCAAAGAGTGATGAAATAGCCGCTGAATCGCTGGTAGGCGGATACCATTGCGATACCAGCGTGTATCACCGTCGGTTACCTTAATAAATCGCCCCGCTAAGGCTGCAACCAGTGTATGGCTAATCAGGTATGAGCCGATGAGCGCGAAGATTACGCTAAGTGCAATGCCCCCGACAAACTCCCCTGCAGCACCTGGCATCAGGATGATCGGCATAAATGCCAGGATAGTGGTCAGTGTTGAACCCAGTAAGGGTAGCCACAGATGCCTGATTGAGAAGGTGATGGCACGTTGTGAACTGTCTCCGGCCAGGCGTCGTTGTTGGATCGAGTCGGCCATCACGATGGCGTTATCGACCATGATACCCAGAGCAACAACCAGCCCGGTAACGGACATTTGATGGATCGGCAGGCCGAAGTAGTTCATACAGGTTAGGGTAAACAGCACGGTAAGTGGCAGCGATGCTGAAACGATCAGAGCAGAACGCCAGCCGAGGGTCACCAGCAGTACAACAGCGATAATCGAGAAGCCAACCAGTATGTTTTCCATTAACTCAGAGAGGCGGGTTTCGGTATAGCGGTTTTGATCAAACAGGATCTCGAGTTCTATATGTGAAGGTAGCTCTGGCCTAAATCTATCAATCGCCTGATGAACAGCCTGTGTCCATTGATCAACTCGTAAGGCGCTTTGCATACGTGCAGCGACTACAACTGCATGCTGATCGTTGATCAGTGCTATTTCACTGGCTGGCCAGCGAGGTTGGCGACTAACATCAGCGATATCGCCCAGTCTTAGCAAGAAGCCATCCTTGTCATTCAGAATTGGGATATTTCGAATTCGCTGGACGGAGTCCAGTGCACCGGTTAGCTCTACCTGAAGTTGATTGCTTGAATTGATCAACTGGCCGGCTGAAACTTTGGCATCGGCCTGGCCTAACCTTGCTGCTATATCGTTGGCTGATAACTGTAAGCGCCCAAGAATTGCTGGATCAAAATTAACCAGAATCTCCTCATCCGGATCACCAAAGAGTTCGACGAAGTCAGTGCCAGAGACGATTCTAAGGCGGTTTTGCAGCTCCTCTGCATAGCGCCCCACCACTGTCTGGTCGGCGCCAGGCCCCTGCCAGGTCAGTGAAATCAAGGTAGTGAATGCGTATCCATGGTCGTCATCGAGCGAAGGTTCGCCGCTGCCTTTGGGTAGCAGTGGGGCTACATCGGCCAGCAGATCACGAACCCGAGACCAGACGGGTGTCGGCTCAGTTATACGGTCCAGCAGTTCAACCTTTACGACTGAAATCCCAGGTCTGGAGGTCGATGTCAGGCGCTTGATATCCGCGAGTTTGCGAAGCTTATTCTCAATCTTTTCGCTGATCAGGGCCTCGACACGCTCAGCGCTGGCGCCAGGAAAGTGAGTGATGACACTGGCTACGCGGGTGGTTATGCGGGGATCTTCAGCACGAGGCATAGTGTTCAGAGAACCCAGCCCTGCGACAATCAGTAGAATGATAAACAGCGCTGTAAGACGGCCGTTTTCCAGTACTCGTGCGATCATGGCTTAACTCCGGCGAAATCTCGCTCAGAAATCTTAACCCGCTGTCCCGGCACCAGACGGTGTAAGCCGCTGCGCAGAATGTATTCGCCGGGCTGAATTGCGCCTGAAACATAGGCATGGGTTTGAGTTGCATAGAGCACTTGAATGCTGCGGCGCCGCAGCAGGTAGCTGTCCTGTTCTGCCGGGTCCAGGGCATAAACATTCCACATGCCGCGAATACCATCAGTGAGCGCCGTTAACGGCAACCAATAACCGGCTTCGTCTACCTGTTGCGGTAGCGGCAGTGATACCAGTTGACCATTAACCAAAGGCGTATCTGTTAGCAGTTTAAAGCGGAGCTCTACAGTACGGCTGGCTGGATCAACATCGGTACCCTTACTTGCCAACTGCAACTGATAGTCGCGGTTGCCAATACTTGCCCGATAAATTTCGCCCTCGGTGAGTTGCGCCTGCATAGTGACAGGCACACCAGCTTTTACTTCTGCTTGTCCTGACTGGAGCAGGCGGAAAACAGGGGAGCCTGCAGCAACCACTTCTCCGGTAGAGCGCTGACGTTCGCTGATCAGGCCGGAGAACGGAGCGAACAGTGAGGCCTTTTCGATTCTTAGCTGGTTGGCCTGAATCGCGGCTTCAAGGCGTTTGCGGCTCGCCAGCAGGGACTTACGCTGGGCTTGCAGCTCATCAATGCTTTGTTCTGAACTGAAGCCTTTATGCTTCAGCGTCCGATGACGCTTTAGATTGCTACGAACCAGTTCGAGGTCTGCGCCTATCTGTAAGAGTTCTGCGTCGAGCTCAAGGCGTTCAACTTTCAGTAGAGCGGTATCCTGTTCTGCTAGCAGATCCCCGGCGGCAACGTGTTGGCCCTCTTCAACGAAGAGTTTGGCGATCTTTCCTGCGGCCTCGAAGCCGATGCTGGCATCTTGCTTTACGCTGACATGGCCTACAAATGACCGTTCAACCTGATAACCAGTCTCAGCAACGGCTGTCAGCACTGGTGCTGGTTGTACTCGGGCTGGGGGCTGGTTATCGGCAGCGCTGCTGCTGTCGCAGCCTGTTAGCAGGGCGGAGAAAGGGATACTCAAGATGATGATCAGAAGTGGTTTAAACATCGGTGAGCACTCTGGTTCGTTGAATATTAAAGTGGACTTGTTAGTCTAGTTTAAGTATATAAAACTGGACTGTCTAGTTTGATTTAGGTTTTGTGCTTAGGTTGTATAAGGACGAAGCTACCGCTTCTGACTGGTTCAGGTATCATGTTGCAGGCTTATCCTGAGTAATATCCGCGGGTTACAGGTGTTGAGGAATTAATGGCGAGAACACGATCCAAAAGTGAAGAGAAAAGGCAGCAGATCATGAAAGCTGCTTCGGTGTTATTTCTGGAGCAAGGCTTCATGCATACCAGCATGGATCAGATCGCCAATAAGGCCGGGGTATCCAAACAAACCGTTTACAGCCATTTTGGTAGTAAAAACGACCTGTTCGAAGCATCCATCGCACAGAAAACCCACGAACATAAGATGGTAGGGCTTGAGCCGGATAGTTTGCCTGAAGCCCGAATTGCGCTGCGCGACATCGCCGGCAGGTTTCTCTCTATGATTACATCGCCTGAAGCGATGGCCGTACATCGTACCTGTATCAGTGCTGCGGATAGCCAGCCGGAGATACCGAGACTGTTTTTTAAGGCTGGGCCAAATCGTGTGATCACCGAACTGTCGGCCTGTATGGAAGAGTTTGATCGGCGTGGTGAGTTGGATATACCTGACTATCGTTTTGCGGCGGCTCAGTTTCTGTTTATGTTACAGGGCGAATATCGGATGCACATTGAGTATCGTGTTGAGGATAAGATGCCAGCTGAGCGAGTTGAGGCTTATATCGATAGTTGTGTTAGTTTGTTTGTTCGTGGTTATCGGCCCGAGTAACAGGGCCCCAAGTTGGCTTGGAAGTTGAGCCTATATTCACCGGATATAGTTAGTTATTAAACTATTCAGCCAGTTATTGACCAAATTACGCCTTAAGTAGCATCTCCCTCTATTGCTTCAATAAAGCAAAGTTCCTACCCTGAACGCTCGGGGTATTTTGTGTTTTTATATCTACCCCGCGTCTTGCTTAGCCTGGCCGCAATATATGCCGCCTGTACGCGAGGCTCGGAGCCCATAAAAATAAAAAAAGCGGCCTGTTCTCGGCGGTCGCATCATCCGGGAATTCAGATGACTACTGAGCTTTCTAATCTACGTAAGTTTGTTACGCCAGAGATTATGTTTGGTGCCGGTGCCCGCAAGGCAGTCGGTAAATACGCTCGTACCTTTGGTGCCCGCAGGGTCATGGTGGTCTCTGATCCAGGCGTTAAAGCAGCAGGGTGGGTCGACGATGTTTGTGCCTGTCTTGAAGAGCTTGATATCGACTACATTACTTTTACCGATGTGTCGCCGAACCCAAGGTGCGAAGAGGTCGCGCGGGGCGCGGAGATCTATCGCCAATCTGGCTGCAACGTTATTGTCGCAGTAGGCGGCGGTAGCCCGATGGACTGTGCTAAAGGGATTGGTATTGTCTCAGCACACGGCCGGAATATCCTCGAATTTGAGGGCATCGACACGATAGATGTCGCGATTCCACCGTTAATCCTGATCCCGACCACTGCCGGCACATCTGCCGATGTATCCCAGTTTGCGATCATCTCTGATCAGACCGAGCGGGTAAAAATCTCAATTGTCAGTAAAGCGGTAGTGCCGGATGTAGCTCTGATCGATCCGGAAACGACCACCACCATGGATAACTTCCTGACCGCTTGTACTGGTGTCGATGCACTTGTGCATGCGGTAGAGGCTTTTGTTTCGACCGGCTCAGGTCCGCTGACAGATATGCATGCACTGGATGCGATCCGCCTGATTAATGGTAATTTGGTGGATCTGATAGCCAACCCTCATGATATGAAACTGCGTGAGCAGGTGATGCTTGGCAGTATGAAAGCCGGGCTAGCGTTTTCAAATGCGATTCTGGGAGCTGTACATGCGATGTCGCATAGTTTAGGTGGTTATCTGGATCTCTCTCACGGGCTCTGTAATGCGATGTTGCTCGAACACGTGATCGACTTTAACTTCCGTGATGCTGAGGACCGCTTCAAGGTGGTCGCAGATACCATGGGAGTAGATATCCGGGGGATGACCACTTCGGAGATTCGTAAGCGTCTGTTGCAGCGTGTTATCTCATTAAAGCATCAGGTTGGTCTGAACCAGTCGCTGGGTGAATATGGCGTGAATATCAGTGATGTGCCTATGTTGTCCCACAATGCAATTAAGGATCCTTGTATTCTGACTAACCCGCGGAAATCGAGTAAGCGGGATGTCGAGGTAGTATATGAAGAGGCCCTCTGATGGGCAGGCAACGTTTGAAGACCTGATTGGACTCGGGGATCAGTCTGCCCGGAAAAGTTATTATCCGGAACTGGAACGTAAAGTCGCTGAACTTGAGCGCGAGCGAAACCGCTATAAGTGGCTGTTTGATAACGCCCTTCACGGAATTTTCCGAGCTGAGGTTGATGCTCAGTTGCATGCCGTCAACAATGCGCTGCTACGAATCTGCGGTTACCACAGTGAGCAGCAGATGTTGCATCAGGTTGGTGCTATATCTGAACTGTTTTTCCGGGGTGAAGAATATCAGAATATAATCGCCAAGCTTCGTGCATACGGGCACCTGACTGGTAGAGAAACCGCATTGCGCAGATCTGATGGCAGCGCGGTTCAGGTATCAGTCAATCTGCTGCTGAAGCAGGAAGATGGCCGCGAAGTAGTAGAAGCTTTTGTGGCAGATATTACTGAGCGGATGCGTGCCCAGGAGCGGATGAAACAGCTTAACCAAGAGTTGGAGCAACGGGTTAATCGCCGGACGCAAGAGCTTCAACTGGTCAACGATCAGCTGCGTGACGAGATCACCGAACGAGAGCTGGTGGAGCAGTATCTGGTTGAGGCGCGTGATCAGGCAGAAGAGGCGAATCGTAGTAAAGACAAGTATCTGGCGGCAGCCAGTCACGACCTGTTACAGCCGATGAATGCCGCAAGGCTACTGGTAGCAACGCTGCGCGAGCGGCAGCTTCCCGCGAAGGAAGGACATCTGGTTGAACGTATCCACCTGGCATTGAATGGGGCCGAGGAGCTGCTGACAGACCTGCTGGATATTGCCCGGTTAGATCAAAATGCGGTTCAGCCCGATTTTGTAGATATCCCGGTTGGACACATTTTCTATCTGCTGGAGACCGAATTCCAGCCATTGGCGAGAAATAACAATGTTGGCCTGAGGGTGCGCAGCCGAGATCTTTATATCCGGAGTGACAGTCGTCTGTTGATCCGAATTCTGCGTAATTTCCTGTCGAACGCTTTTCGCTATACCCCTCATGGCAGGGTACTATTGGGCTGTCGGGTGCAGGGGGATAAGCTATCCATTCAGGTCTGGGATACCGGACAAGGGATTGAGCAGGAGCAGCTTGGACGAATCTTTGAAGAGTTCCATCAGGTTCGCACTCACCATATGCGTGAACGTCAGGGGGTTGGCCTCGGCTTGGCGATCGTTGATCGAATCGCCCGAGTGCTGGATCACCAGATAAATGTGGCCTCTGTGCCAGGAGCTGGTTCAGTGTTCTCTATTGATGTGCCGTTAGCGAATGTGCAGGCGGGCAGTCTGAGTTATGTGATGCCACAGCCAGTGGCAGATCCGTTAAATGACTGTCGCGTGCTGGTTGTTGATAACGAGGAGTACATTCTGGCCAGCATGAGGGCACTGTTAGAACAGTGGGGATGTCATGTCTCTACAGCGCAAGATATGGAGCAGGCACTTTGCCAGTATCAGCGAGCTGGACGAGTCGATATCCTGCTGGTGGATTACCATCTGGATGATGATAGAACCGGACTGGAAGTGATCGATGCCATTCGTGCAGATCAACCAGGTATTCCGGCGGTGATGGTCACGGCTGACAGAAGTGCTGATACCCGCCAGCAGTTCAAAGAGCAGGGGCTGCAAATCCTTTCCAAGCCTGTGAAACCGGGTAAACTTCGAGCACTACTCACTCATTTACTGGGCGCACAGGCCTCCGGTAATTAATGGCCTGCGCACAATTCTTGTGCATAGGCCTTCGCCTTCCTTTCTAGCAGATCAACAGCTGCGCCAGATCAAGATCACTAGTTCAAAATTGTCGTTTAATGAAGTCACTGAGTGAGGTTTCTGAGGTGAGTGACATGATAAAAAGTATCTATATAGCGGCAATGTTGGCTGCGTTATCTTTGCCAGCGTCAGCGGATATCCAGCAAGTGCTCGATAAGCATTGCACTGCTTGTCATCAGCAAGGATTGGCTGGAGCGCCTAAACTGGATGACAAAGCGGCTTGGGCTCCACGGATCGCTGCAGGTATCGATAACATGGTCGCGACAGTTATCAAAGGCAAGGGAGCTATGCCGATGCGGGGCACCTGTGCCAGCTGTTCGGATGAACAGATTCGGCAGGCGGTAGAGGCGATGATTGCTGGCGTGAAATAGACGGATAGGACTGTGGCAAAAGTTACGGACGTACAAATTGACCAGTTGCTCGTGCGTTTGCATGAGTTGAAGCAGGAGCTGACAGAAGAGCAACATGCTCTGGAACATCAGGCAAAGCCGGTAGCTTTAGATCAGCAGGCATTTGGTAGGGTTTCTCGTGGTGATGCCTTACAACAGCAGCAGATGGCCCAGGCAGCGTTAAGACAATGTAATCAGCGTTTGCTCGAAGTAGATTCTGCATTGCAACGCGCAGTAGATAATGAGTTCGGTCTCTGTCTATGTTGCGATCAGGCTATTGCTGCGGGGAGGTTGAAAGCGCGACCCGAGTCAGCTTATTGCGTTGACTGCCAGCAATTAAGAGGTGGTTAATTTGTCTCCGTTTGGTAACGAATTTTGGTCTATCTAGAAGTTACGTTGATAATCTAAATCAATGAATTAAATGAAATTTATAGGTTGTTGATTTTATTAAAACGAACGTTTGATTTCGTCTTCGATATCAGTATATTGATCGGCAGGTTTTATGGATGAAGCCTCAAGCCTAACGGGTTGCACAGCCTTGCTGTCGTCCGTCACTTAAGGCCGCGCAAGCGGCCTTAAGACCCTTCACTGTTATTTATGCCGCGCTGTTTTGTTCTGCTAGCAACGACTGAATCTCTTCTCCAATTAGTTTCACGGCATTTTCCAGTCGCTCGGAAGGTGGTTCACTGTAGTTCATCCGAATACAGTTTCGATACTTTCCGGTTGCTGAAAACAATACGCCAGGCGCTATTTGAATAGCCTTAGGTTCCAATCGGTTGTTGAGCTCTACAGAATCGATCTCTTCTGGTAGTTCAACCCAAAGCAGAAAGCTCCCCTGGGGGTAACTGGCTCGAATTCCTTTCGGAAAGTACTGCTCGATCCAGCCCAGCATAACATCTCGAGAATGGCGATATTGCTGGCGCATTTTGCGCAGATGACGTTCGTAGCCACCGTCAGCGACGAACTCCGCCACAGCTCGCTGTGGCAAGGTTGCCGTACAGGCAGTAGATACATATTTCATATGCATGACCAGATCCCGATAGCGTCCTGGAGCTGCCCAGCCAACTCTAAAGCCAGGCGCGATCGTTTTGGAAAACGAGCTGCACAGTAACACTCTGCCATCCCGGTCAAAGGACTTAATGGTGCGCGAGCGCGGTAACTCGTATGACAGGTCACCATAGATATCGTCTTCAATAATGGCGATATCATAGCGCTGAGCCAGCTTGTATAACTGCTCTTTACGTTCAACCGGCATGGTGTAACCAAGAGGGTTATTACAGCTTGGTGTTACCTGCACCACTGAGATCGGCCACTGTTCTAATGCCAGTTCCAGGGCTTCGATACTGATACCCGTTTCCGGATGGGTCGGTATCTCAAGTGCCTTTATCTTTTGTGCCCGCAGTGTTTGCATCGAGCCATAAAAACTAGGTGAATCCACCGCGACAACATCACCAGGTTTGGTGGTTGCACGGATGCTGATCGACAGTGCCTCCTGGCAGCCACTGGTGATAATGATGTCGTCCGGATGAAGCTGGCAGCCTGAGTCGATCATCAGGCGGGCGATCTGATAGCGCAGCGCTTCAAGGCCCGGTAGCTGGTCGTAACCCATGCCCAGATCGGTTGCGTCCCGGGTCATATTGGACATGTTTTTTAACAATGGCTTTAACGTCGGACCATCATAGTCAGGCATGCCGCGTCCCAATGCGATTCGGTCTTCACCGTGCTTACAGTGGCTGCTAAGGAGTTGCAGCACCTCATGCCATTGAGAGACATCGACAGGGCGCTGGGTAGGCCGGCTGACCTCCGGCAGTTGCGGGGGACGTGGACGCTGACCAACAAAATAACCGGACTTTGGCCTCGCCTCTGCCAGTCCCTGATCTTCCAGTAATCGGTATGCTTCCTGAGCGGTAGAGATACTGATGCCGTGATCTTTACTCAGGCTTCTAATGGATGGCAGTCGACTACCAGGGGCATAGAATCCCTGTTCGATTCGCTGGCCAATCTCTTGTGCAACTCGTTCATAAAGTTTCATGACAGATTCTCAGTACAGTCAATTTGTCCGGTACAGATTTGGGTGATATTAGCAGTACAGATCGAGTTTGTCTTGATCTGTCATGCTTAATTGATTTCGTTTTGAATCTGTAATGGTTTTTGGCCGAGCAATACAATAGCACTGTGCCTGACGGTAACTAACAGAACAGAAAGTACCCGGGCATAAGTATTTGTAACGCTGATTGAGCAATCAAGGAGGGCACCATGATCGCTATTGAACTATTCCGTCGTCTGGCTGATAGCTTTGGCCTGCTCAAACGTCGCGCTGACACGCGAAAACAACTTCTTCAGCTGTCTGACTGGGAGCTGAAAGACTTGGGAATCTCCCGCGGAGATGCATTAATCGAAGGCACTAAGCCGTTCTGGAAGAAGTAAAAATGAACGCTACTGAGACTAAATCTGAGATCTATACAACCAATCTGACACAAGGCCTGATGCTGGCGGCGATTTCCGTCGCCGCTTTTGGCCTGACGCTGCCAATGACGCAGCTGGCAGTGGCAGAGATGGCTCCGGCCATGATCGGATTTGGTCGGAGCCTGGTCGCTGGCGTGATCGCCTTGCTGTTACTGCGAGTCCTTAAAGTGCCCCTGCCGACAGGCAGGCAGTGGCGTCTGCTGGCTGTTGTAGCGATGGGAAATGTAATCGGCTTTCCGTTGTTAACAGCTATCGCAATGCAGACTGTACCGGCGTCACATGGTGGTGTGGTAATTGCGCTACTGCCGCTGGCCACGGCGATCTGCGGTAGCCTAATGACCGCCGAGCGCAACAAGATCGGTTTCTGGGTCTGCAGTGCAGCAGGTGCATTGGTGGTATCGGGTTATGCAATCAGTGATACAGATGGTCAATTACAAACCGGTGATATCTGGCTGGCTTTGGCCGTAGTCATTGCTGGTATCAGTTACGCGATGGGCGGCAAGCTGTCTCGTGAAATGCCGGGCTGGCAAGTGATCTGTTGGGCGTTGGTGCTGTCATTGCCAGTGACTGCGACTGTGAGTCTCTATGACTATCAGGCCTGGTGGACGATTGAATCAGCTGTTACCTGGGGGAGTTTTTTGTATCTTGCTCTGGTCAGTCAGCTCGGTGGCTTTTTCTTGTGGAACAAAGCGCTGGCTGTTGGTGGTGTGACTCGTGCTAGTCAGGTCCAGTTGTTACAGCCAACAGTCACTCTGGCGGCATCTGCTTTGTTGCTGGGAGAGGTTGTCCCTACCAGTACCTGGGGCGTTGCGCTGGTCGTTGCAGCACTGGTTGCGTTGGGCCTCAGGTTGCGTTGATCAGCTATAGATAGCCGAAACTTACCGAGCGACCAAATAAAGTTTTCATCATCGAGGCTCGCCTCGAATCTTCAGCCCGCTTCTCCGCTAGGAAGCGGGCTTTTTTATTTCTCCTTCTGATTTGCTGCTTGGAAGGCTGCCGGGATATCAGCTATGCTGAATGAAAAGCCAACAATAACAACAAGATAAGGAGCGCTATATGTTTCAGGAGTTTCGCTATATACGGCTGGCAGAGATCGCTGATGTTGAGCACTTACTTACTCCAGAGCAGTTGGCAGAACCGGTAACCTTACGTACGCCAGCCACAGAGGCGATGACTGATTTTGCTGAAGTCTTGCCGGTCACAGTGGCTGAGACAGCGTTAGTTGATGTCGCATTGGAGAGGATGAAGAGCCAGCATGTCCGGTTACTATTTGCGGTAAATGACGCAGGCCACTTTACTGGCGTTATTACTGCTAGGGATATTGCCGGAAGCAAGCCGCTTGCATATGCCGAGCAAAACGGCCTGGACAGAGGGAGTGTGGAAGTGCGTCATATCATGCTGAACAAGCTTCACTTGAAAGCCCTGACCTATGACCAGATTAAGGATGCGACCATTGGCGATGTGATGTTGACGCTTAAAGGCTCGGGCGATCAGCACGTGTTAGTCACAGATGTCAGTTTGGCAGATGTCAGGCGGGTGAGAGGAATTATCTCGGCCAGTGACATTTCGCGGCGGTTGAAAGTGGGTTTTGATGTGATGTACGAGGCCAAGTCATTTGCCGAAATAGAAAAGATCGTTGCCCACGGCGGCGAACTCTAACTGCTCTAATTTACAGGTGCTTTCGGCTGATACCGGGCGCCTGTTTTTTGCGCTTGTCGTTTCCTTCAGATTTTGCGACTCGTTGACCTTATTTCGCTTGCATGGCTGCAGGCTTGCTCTATACTGCCGCGTCATTCGGACCTGTCCAGTCCACCCTTGACGACATCCGCCTTTCTGGTGGGTTAATTTATCCTGGCCTTCGGGCATCATTCTGAGGTTTATTGCGGATGAGCTTACCTGATTACTTGCAGCCGGAAACATGGCGTAAGGTTCAGAAAATGGCGGAAGATACGCCGACTCCGTTTTTGGCACTTGATCTGGATAACATCGAGCAGAAGTATCAACAGCTGGTCGCAGGTTTTGACTATGCAAAAGTGTACTACGCCGTTAAGGCAAATCCTGCTGATGAAGTGGTTGAACTCTTAGCAGAGCAGGGATCGTCATTTGATGTCGCTTCTGTCTATGAGCTGGAAAAAATCCGGAAGTTTAATATCGATCCGGAACGCATCAGCTTCGGTAATACCATTAAAAAGCGCTCTGATATCAAAGCCTTCTATGAGTATGGTGTACGCCTTTACGCGACTGATTCTGAGCAGGACCTGAGAAATATCGCAGACAATGCTCCAGGCTCGAAAATTTACATTCGAGTGCTGACTGAAGGTTCGGAAGGTGCGGACTGGCCGTTGTCGCGTAAGTTCGGCTGTAACCCGGAAATGGCTTATGAACTGGCCGTGCTGGCACGGGATCTTGGCCTCGAGCCATATGGTATATCTTTCCATGTTGGTTCGCAGCAGCGTGATATCGATGTTTGGGATGGCGCTATTGCTAAGGTCAAAGTGATCTTTGATCGTCTGATGCAAGAGCAGCAGATCAAACTGAAAATGATTAACATGGGCGGTGGTTTTCCGGCAAACTACCTGCAGAAAACCAATGAGTTTAAAACCTATGTTGAAGAGATCACCCGCTTCCTGCAGGAAGACTTTGGTGACGACATTCCGGAAATTATTCTGGAACCGGGCCGATCGCTGGTCGGGGATGCAGGTGTTCTGGTCTCTGAAGTAGTGCTGATTGCCCGTAAGTCTTCAACCGCTTTGGAACGTTGGGTCTTTACTGATGTAGGCAAGTTCAGCGGTCTGATTGAGACGTTGGATGAAGCGATCAAATATCCACTGACAACTGACCGTCATGGTGATGGTTCTGAAACTGAAGAAGTTATTCTGGCCGGCCCTACCTGTGACAGCGTTGATATCATGTATGAACATCACCGCTATAAACTGCCACTGTCGCTGGAGATGGGAGATAGAGTTTACTGGTTCTCTACCGGTGCTTATACCACCAGTTACAGCTCGATAGAGTTTAATGGTTTCCCGCCACTTGCAACCTATGTGTTGCCAAGGGGCTAGCTAGTTCTGCTTTCTATTAAAAACGGCTCTTTTATAAGAGCCGTTTTTTTGTGGACATGAATTGGTTCTGTATGGCGCAGGTTGTTAGCGATTACTCGGTCCTGATTGTTGTTTTTGTTCTTTCTGTAAGACGATGGCAGGGGGAGCATATGTTTGGGAAATGAGTATTATTGATAGATGTTGTATCAATCAATTAGGGAATAAATAGATGGAAGGCCCGTTTTCAGGTAGCTGTTTATGCCGCAAAGTACGCTTTGAAGTAGCCGAGTTTGAGCCAACTGTGGCTCACTGCCACTGCACTATGTGTCGTAAGTTTCATGGCGCAGCCTTCGCTACCATTGCTGGTGTGCCAACGGGGAACTTCCGCTGGGAGCAGGGGGAGGAGTATCTGAAAACCTTCACCGCTGAGAACAAAACCGAACGCACCTTCTGTAGTGAATGCGGCTCTAGTCTGACATTCCGCAGTGCTTCCTCGCCAGACGGGCATGTGGAAGTTGCTCTGGGAGTGATGGATACGGATCTGCCGGTGCTGGCAGATGCCCATATCTATACAGATTCCCAGGTGAACTGGATCGAAGGTAATGATTGCCTGATTCGCTACCGTCAGGGGCGAGGTAGCGACGTAAAAAGTTAGAGTGGTAGCTCAGTGGTGTATTTCACCTGAGTCATGGTGATATGCGACTGGGCTTCCTGAATATGAGGCAGCTGCAGTAGCTTCTTCCGCAGAAAGTATTCATAGCTTTTGATGTCCTGGGTGACTACGCGCAGGACATAATCCATTCCGCCGGAGATGGTGTAGCACTCAACAACCTCTGGATAGCCCACAATTGCTTCTTCAAACTCTGCGAGCATCTTCCAACCATGTGCGGAGAGTTTTACGTTAACCAGTACAACTATACCCAGTCCCAGTTTTTCCGGATTTAGCAGGGCTACTTTACGGTTGATAAAGCCCTCTTCCTGTAGCCGATTGATACGGCGCCAGCACGGCGATTGGGACAGGCCCACACGGTCAGCGATATCGCTGGCAGATAAGCCTGCATCATGCTGCAGCAGAGCCAGGATCTGGCGATCAGTTTTATCCAGCGAGGACATATGAGCTTCCTTATTATTGTTGTTGGTTCGATATATTATTCCGCTTTTTCCGTTTTGTAAGTAAAAAAATGCATCTGACTAAACGAAAGTAGTTAAGGATGCAGGGATGGCAGAATCTTTAGGCAAAAAAAACCGCTATCAATAGTGATAGCGGTTAAGGGTCTCGAACTGAGTGATGAAACTGTTACTGCTGCAGGAACTGATCCAGCAGATTGAAGAACTGGTCCAGTTCCTCGAAGGTGTTGTAGTGCATGCAACCGACGCGCACGACGCCGCCGATATCGGTTAGCCCTAGCTGCTCATATAAGCCCTGGGCGTAAAAGTTACCGTCCCAGATACACAAGTGATGCTGACCGAAGAATTCAGAAACTGCGCGTGGCTCAATGCCGTCAATCCGGAAAGCAAATGTCGGAGTGCGATCATTGCAACGGCTTGCAGTAGCCACACCATAGAGCCGGATATTGCTGTAGCGTTGCAGGCGATCGAGGAAATAAGCGCTGAGTTTCTGCTCATACTCCTCGATCATCTCGTAGCTGTTACACAGACGCTTACGGCGGCTGAGCAAGTCTGAGCCTGAAAGTGAAGCCAGATACTCTACCGCTGCCACAAAGCCTGCTAAAGCTTCAAAGTTCTGGGTGCCGGTTTCCCAGCGACCTGGGTTTACGTCCTTAGCTGGAGCAACTTTGTAAGGGGTAAGCTGTTCCAGGTGCTCTTTTCTGCCATACAGAATGCCCAGGTGTGGGCCAAAGTACTTATAGGCGGAGCTGACGAGAAAATCGCAGTCCAGCGCCTGTACGTCGATCGCTTTGTGAGGCGCGAAGTGTACGGCATCCAGATAGCACAGAGCCTTGCTGTTTGCCCGTATAATCCGGATAGCCTGATCGAGATCCACAATACTGCCAGTGGTATTAGATGCGCAGGTCAGGGCCACGAGACGAGTGCGCTCATTGAGCAGGCTGGCCAGATGTTCCAGATCAAGAGAGCAGTCTGCTTCATTAACCCGGACCTGACGAACAGTTACGCCTTTCTCGGCTGCTGCCAGCTCCCACGGGGACACATTGGAGTAATGGTCCAGTGCAGTGACAATGATCTCATCACCCTGCTGCCATTCATTGGAGATCGCCCGACTGAAAGTGAACGCCAGGGTTGTAGCGTTCGGACCGAATATGATCTGCTCAGTTGACTCTGCATTGTAGAGATCAACAGCTGCTTCACGTGCCTGCTGCATTAGCTCAACAGTCTTCTGACTGGAGAAGTAGGCACCACCCAGATTGGCATTGTATCGACCAAGATAGCCAACCATCGCATCCAGTACTGACTGAGGCACCTGAGAACCGCCAGGACCATCGAAAAATACTGGAGTACTGCCATTAATCTGCTGTTGCAGGGCCGGGAACTGTTCCCGAACTGTTGTGATATCGAACTGCATATTACTCCCCGATCAGGCAGTCAGAACAAATACGTCCATGTAACCATCATCGTCTGTTGATGGTTTCATGGCAGCCGCGCTGTGGAAAAACTTCTGATCGTTCAGAATGACAAACTCACCCTGATCGAAATTATGGCTGACAAAAGGGGCGCTCTGCTTGTCGGTGTGAACCTGAATTTCACCGCCAGCGACGTTGTTACGCTCGATAACAAATACGCCCAGACGATCGAAACCATCCTGATGCACGCCTTCAGGCGCAGGTTCAGTTGTTTGTTTGTGCTTAGCCAAAATTCGCATCTGGTGGACTTCGATTGGGGTCTCGTCGTCCAGATTAGTGATCTCTTTGAAACGGTTAAACATCTCAGTGAAGGCCTGGCTCTTGCAAATCTGATCTTCTATTTCCGGGTAAGTCCGTTCGACGTTGCCCTGATAAGTGTTGATGCTGTCATCCTGGACAAAGGCTTTGGTTGGCAGGCGGTTTAACTGCGCACCATCAAAGGTAAAGTGTGAATAACGACGCAGGCGGAAGGCGCCATCCACATAAGGATTTGGTGGCAGGTTGTCGAAGGAAGCAGCCAGTGTTTTTACATTGCCCTGTTCAAGCTGACCCAGTTCCAGCAGAAAATCAGTGTTCATAAGCAAAGAACCTCAAAAATTATTATTAGCGATATGAGCTGTTTGTTATAGATATCTTATGTCGGTATTGAGGTTATTTCTGGTCTGTTTTTCGGATAATGGGCTTCATTCGTGCATTGTTTATTCTATAATGTGGTTGTTTTGCGCATTGATTTTATTCCTTTTGCGCCAGGTGCCGCTTTACTCTAGTCGTTTTAGTGACTTAACTTAGGGGGAACTACTGTTGCCTGACTGAAGCAGTGTTGTTCCGGCTGACGCTTGCGATAGCTTTTATTGATCTGGCTAACGCCTGAACTGAAACAGATGATCAGATTATGAAAAAGTATTCTCAGACGGAGACGCTTCCCGGATGAGTATGCTATAACCCTTTGTAAGTCGGGCAGAAAGAAGAGGGATAGTTGGATGTCTGCAGCGAAAAAGACAAACACAAAACTTGATGCATTGTTATCTGTCGTTGAGCAATCGATCTTTTTCCTCGATGCCGACGGCAAAGTCACTTCTTCATCTGTGGGGGCTGCCTCATGGTTGGATATCACTAAGATTGAAGGGAAACAATTAACAGAGATTTTCCCGGAAGATCTGGCTGAACCTTTGGCCAGACAACTCGATCAGGCCCTTACAGCCGGTAACCCGGTGATGGCCGAATATCAGCTACGTCCTGAACACCTGCCAGTATGGAAAGATGCAGGCCTGAAAGAGTCTAAGTGGTTCCGCGTAATCTTTGCATCCGATGGTGAAAAAGGTGCTGTCTGGTCGATGCAGGATATCAGCCAGGAAAAACGTCTGGCGCGTCAGGTCACCAGTCAGGCACAGCGTGACTCCCTCACCGGAGCTTATAACCGCCGGGCGCTGATGCCGGTACTCTCACAATCTATTGCTCAAGCACAGCGCTACGACTGGATCTGCTCAGTGATGATAATTGATATCGATAATTTCTCCGATATCAATGACAAGCACAGCTGGGACTGCGGTGATCAATTGTTGCAACAGCTCGTGGCGTCACTGCACCGAATGAAAAGAACCTCTGACTTCCTCGCTCGTTATGGCGACGACCAGATCGCGATGTTTATGCCGGAAACGAACATGGAGCAGGGTGCTGCAGCGGCGGAACGGGTGCGCAAGCTTGCTGCGGAGATGGAGATCCCTTACGCCACTGGCGATATTCACTATACGGTTAGTATCGGCGTAACCTCTTTGGACGGCGTTGAAGATACTTCTGTCGATATGTTGAAGCGTGCGGAAGAAAACCTGTTCGTGGCTAAGCAGACCGGCGGCAATCGGACTCAGGGTGACGACTGAGTAAGTATATCGTTATGAACTAACGACGTAGGAAGGGAATCGAAAGGTTCCCTTTTTTTGTGGCATTTTATGGTTAGCCAATCATCTTCTATTCTTTACCGCTTACTAGTACTTCCGGCGATCTGTTTTATGTTGGCCTGGCTGGTGGAAAGCTTGTATCTCGAAACTATGGTCGAGCGCTTTCTGCGTGATCAGGTAAAACAACAGTTACTTGAACGGGCGAAAGTTGTGTTGGCGATCTGGGAGTTGGATCGAGAGCACTGGCAGGACAACCATCTGGACGAATTGATTGATAAAACCTCCCCTGATGAAAAAGTACGAATCTCGATTATTGATCATGAAGGCATGGTGATAGCTGATTCGCTCGCCAGACCTGAACGCCTTGCCGAATTGGGAGATCACTCTGACCGGCCGGAGGTTGTGGAGGCACGAAGAAACGGTATCGGTAGCAGTCTACGCTACAGTGATACCTGGCGTCAGGAACTTATCTATTCAGCTGTTGTGAACAAAGTGGGTGAGCAGGGGATCGTCGTTCGTGCGGCAACGCCTTACGCTTATGTTCATGCTTCTATACTGCAAATCAGAACTAAGATGCTTTGGGGAGGGGCGCTGGCATTATTGCTGGTGATTCTAACGACGCTGGTTGTTTCAAGTAAGCTGGCGGACAAAATTTCGCTCGCCATGCGAGAGCTGACTGATGCGCTGGGGCGAAAAAAACAGCAGTTGGATCAATTACAGGAGCTCAGTAACCTGCTTGCTGTTTGTCAATCACGACGTGCTGCCGGTCAGATTATTGGATCTGTCGCTCCGCTGATACTGGAGCATCAATATGGCGCCGTTTCACTCTATCTGAGTAATAGCAAAGAACTGACGACAGATATCAGCTGGGGGCGAGAGAAAGCGATAGCTGATGTATTTACTTCTGATGCTTGCTGGGCGCTGCAGAAAGGTACGGCTCATACTTATTCAAAGCGGGCTGGAGGAATTGGCTGTTCTCACTTTATCGGCAAACAGCCCCTTAACTCCATTTGTATACCGCTGGTTGCCCAAGGGGATATTTTGGGTGTCTTTCTACTTGGCCGTGATGCAGAAAGCGAATTCACTCAGGAAGAGGCTGGATTAGCGGGTGCTATTGCTGAGCATCTTGGCATGGCTTTGTCATCGATTGAAATGCGGGAGCAGTTGCAGGAACAGGCTACGCGGGATGCGCTGACTGGTGTGTATAACAGGCGCTACTTTGATCAGGCTATCGAAAGTGAGTTAAGTCGGAGTCGTCGTCAGGAAGAGCAGTTTGCACTGGTTTATTTTGATATCGATCTCTTTAAGCAGGTAAATGATCGCTACGGCCATGATGGCGGCGATTATGTACTGAGGGCGATTGCGATGCTGGTTAGCAGCATCATCCGTACAGAAGACAGTCTCTGTCGTATAGGAGGGGAGGAGTTTGTTCTGTTGTTGCCTGAAACGGGTACTGAATCGGCCCGCGAGATGGCAGAGAGAGTGCGCCAGAGTATTGCCAACCAAGAGCTGCGGTTTGGTAGTGTCAATTTGGAATCGGTCACTATCTCTGCCGGATTAGCTGTATTCCCGCGGGATGGGGGAGATGCCGATAGCTTGATAAAAGTTGCGGATAGCGCCCTATATGAAGCGAAACATGCAGGGCGCAATCAAGTCAGGCCGCTGCCTTAGCTTTTTTAAGTTGTTTGAGAGTCCCGAAGCTAAACACAAACAGGCCCGCCCAGATAAATGAGAAGGTAATCAGTTGGGAGTGGCTAAAGGGTTCTTTCAGGATAAAAATCGCTGACAGCAACTGCAGGGATGGGGCCAGGTAAGTCATGAACCCTAATACCTTAAGGCTGAGTCTCTGTGCCGCCGCTGAAAATGCGAGCAGTGGTAAAGCCGTTACAATACCCGCTGCAACCAATAGCAGGCCGTTTTGATCCGCTGCGAAGTTGCTTTGTCCCTGCCATGTTAGCCATAGCACCCAGGCCAGTGCGAAAGGCAGTAACAAGCAGGTTTCGACCAGAAGCCCGGTGACTGTATCAACCGGTGTTTTTTTACGCACCAGCCCATAAAGGGCAAAGGTTACAGCTAATACGAGAGCGATCCATGGCAGTTGCCCTACACCAATCAGTTCGTGTACAACGCCAACGGCTGCGAGAATAACCGCAACCAATTGAGTTCGGCTGAGATCTTCCTTTAGCACCAGCATACCCAATAGCACTGCTACCAGAGGGTTAATAAAGTACCCCAGGCTAGACTCGATGACTCGCTCATTGGCGACGGCCCAGACATATAACACCCAGTTTACGGCGATCAGTAACGAGCTGGCGAATAGATTTCGCACAATAGCGGTATCGCAGAGTGCATCACGAACAGCTTGCCAACGACCGGTAATCGAGATCAAAGCGATTACAAAAACGGCAGACCAGACGATTCTGTGGCTCAGTGTTTCGGTCGCGGGGATATCCCGGAGAAGATAGAAAAACAGCGCGAAACTGCCCCAGACGCAGTAGGAAAACAGGGCTAACAGGAAGCCTTTGGTGGATTCTTGCATCGGTGACACTCGACGGGAAATCGCGCATTCTAACGGCATTGTGTTTGCAACTATAGTTTGATTTTCGCAATTAACTTTCCCGATCGGTCCAAATTGCGATAATGTCATCAAAGGCGTTGGAGTATGAGCTAAAGGGCAGGATGCGATGAAAATCACTTTTCTGGGAACCTCTTCTGGTACCCCGACATTGACCAGAAATGTTTCAGGGACCGCCATACAGCTTACTGGTCGTAAAGAGTGGATACTGGTGGACTGCGGCGAGGGTACTCAGCAGCAGATTCTGCGTACTCGACTGTCTTTGGTTAAGTTATCAGCAATCTTGTTAACCCATCTGCATGGCGACCACTGTTATGGCTTACCAGGTCTGCTGGCCTCTGCTCAGCTCTATGGACGGACAGCGCCGCTGCTATTGGTGGGGCCTAAAGAGACCGAACCATTCGTTAAATCGGTGATGCAGTACACCGAGATGCACCTTGATTATCCCATTGAGTTTATACCGGTCGAAGAAGCTGCCGCCTTTAGTTGTGATGCGGGCCTTACCGTCACGCCTTGCCCGTTATCTCACCGGGTAGATAGCTTCGCCTATAGGTTTGAAGAGAGTCGAGTGCCCAGAACGCTGTTGACTGAAAAACTTGAGCAGCAGGGGATTGAGGCCGGATCTGTCTGGTGGCGATTGCAGAAAGGGGAGAATGTCACACTGGCAAACGGGCGGGTATTGCAGGGGGATAAATACTCGAAACCTGGACGTAAGCCACGTACAGTCGTTATTGGTGGTGATAACGACCGACCCGAACTGCTTGAGAAGGTTTGTCGTGATGCTGATCTGCTGGTACATGAAGCGACCTATACTGAGCCAGTGTTACAGCGGGTAGGTGAAGCGCCGCAGCATAGTAGTGCAGCTCGAGTGGCTGAGTTTGCGGAAGAGATCGGATTAGAGCGCCTGATTCTGACGCACTTCAGTCCCCGTTATCTGAACCGGGCAAGGAATAGCCGTCAACTGACCGTTAATGATCTGCGCAATGAGGCGGCTGCTATTTATCAGGGAGACTTGTGGTTGGCGCGGGACTTTGATCAGTTTGAGCTGACCGTAAATGGCGAGCTAAAACGGGAGAGTCTGAAGAAGCGATAAAGCGGCTACCCTAAGGATAGTGGGCAGCCGCATTGTCAGATCGGTCAACCGATCTGAGGGTGGCGTTTCAGCGTGTCGATCAGTAACTGCATCTCACTTTCTGTGCCTATGGTAATTCGCAGGTAATTCTTGATCAGCGGCTTGCTGAAATGACGAACAATGATGTTTTCGCTACGTAGATAGCTCATCAGCTCGTCAGCCGGGATCGATTTGTGGCTAGTGAACAGGAAGTTGGTCTTGCTTGGCAGTGATTCAAAACCAAGCTCAGCAAGTTCATTGCAGGCCTTTTCACGGGTGGCGATGATTTTGCTCGTCGTCTCACGGAAATACTCATCATCTTCAAAGGCTGCAACGGCAGTCGCAACGGCCAGCATATCCAGCGGGTAACTGTTAAAGCTGTTTTTCACCCGCTCAAGGCCATCGATCAACTCAGGATGGCCAATCGCAAAACCGACTCGCATGCCCGCCAAGCTACGTGACTTGGACAATGTCTGAATCACCAGTACGTTGTCATAGCGAGCTGTCAGCTCAACGGCACTTTCTGCCCCGAAATCCACATAAGCCTCATCGACTACGACTAGTGACTCGGTGTTTTTCTGCAGTAGCTGTTCAATCTCAGCCAGTTCCAATGCACGGCCAGTCGGTGCATTTGGATTTGCGAAAATGATGCCGCCATTCGGCTGCTGGTAGTCGTCCAGATTGATACTGAAATCCTGTTGCAGAGGCTGCAGCTTGAAATCAATATCGTACAAATTGCAGTAAACGTCGTAGAAACTGTAGGTAATTTCAGGCATCAGCAGGGGACGCTCCTGACGGAAGAATGCCATAAAGGTCAGTGCCAATACTTCGTCAGAGCCGTTGCCGACAAATACATGGCTGCGCTCAATTCCATGGTAATCCGCGATCGCCTGCTTCAGCGCTGTTGAGTCCGGGTCGGAGTACAGGCGTAGCCGTTCCGCAGGAAACTGATGCAGTGCCTCGACCACTTTCGGTGAAGGCGGGTAGGGATTCTCATTGGTATTGAGTTTTACGATATCAAGCTGTTTTGGTTGCTCACCCGGTACATAGGGGGTCAGCTGCTTGATGGCAGGGCTCCAGTATTTGCTCATGATCTTATCTGGTGTTGAAAAACAGTGGCGCCAAGAATAACAGAGTTATCCGGTTATGGGCAGCCAGCTGAAAACCGGTCGTCGTCTTAATCGGCACTCTTTGAGTGCTGCTTTCCAACTCTCTCATCACCGTAGTTCGCTGCATTAATCGACCTTGGTCGTGGATAGATATCAGAGCTTAATACTTGACAAGAATGCTTGGATATTAATAATGTGCATAAAATACATTAAATGACCAGGTCATTCAGTTCGCACTGATACACATTGGTCATGTTGGAGATAGGTCTGCCCGAATCTGGCAGGCCGTAGTGAAGGTGAGAGTGAGATGAAAATTAAAAATCTACTGCCGCTGGCGATGTTGCCGTTGTTATTCAGTCAGTTCGTCCACGCGGATAGCAGCGATATTTACCAGAAAAAATGCATGGCCTGTCACGCCAGTGGAGTCGCTGGCGCACCAAAGACGGGAGATAGCGGAGCGTGGACGGCGAGAATCGCTGAGCGAGGAATCGAGGGGCTTTATACCAGTGCGATCAAGGGACGTAACGCCATGCCTCCTAAGGGGACCTGCTTCGACTGCAGTGATGATCAGATCAAGCAGGTTGTAGACCTGATGGTTAAAGGCGGGAAGTAAAGAGGTATTTATGTTAGCGCAAAGTGTTTGGATCTTAACCTTACTCTGTCTGGCCGTTTTGGTCTCAGTGTTTGGTTATGTGATTACCCGATCGACTGAGGTAAGTGATTATGCAGAGGTTCAACGTAAATGGTATGCGATTCGCGGCAAGTGGTTCCTTTGTCTGGCGGTGTTTGGTATAGGCGTTTCACTAGCAACACTGCTGCCGTTTCCGGTAGCAGCACAACACTCGGCGACGGCTGGAGCCAGCCCGGTAAATGTGGTGGGTCATCAGTGGTATTGGACGATCGACGATACCGAGTATGAGGTTGGTGAAACGATTGAGTTTCGGGTTACCTCAGCGGACTCCACCCATGGTTTTGGTATCTACGATGAGAGCGGTGCTCTGTTAACACAGACGCAGGCAATGCCGCGATACACCAACCGGGTGTTGTACGCCTTCGATAAGCCGGGCACTTACTCTGTGTTGTGCCTTGAATACTGCGGCCTGGCACATCACGCGATGACCGCTCAACTAACGGTTAAATAAGGAGGGCGATGTGGCTGAACAAACAACAATCGCAGAGCAGGACCAAAGTCTTGTTACTTACAGCGAGCAGGAACAAAAGCTCGCTTCATTAGGCATTAAAGCTTACTTGATGACCAGTCTGCTGGTCTTCAGCCTGATGATGCTGGCAGGTGTTACCCTGCGTGCATCACAAGGGACATTCCTCGATATCGGAGCAGATCTGTTCTATCAGATCATGACAGTGCACGGTGCCGGTATGGTTGGTACCGCTGGATTGGGTGGCACTGCAGTTCTGTGGTACTTCCTGCGCAAGTACATCAACCTGAGCAGTAAGGTGTTGTGGGTAAACTATGCCATCTTCCTGGTCGGTGTGGTGCTGATTCTGGGCTCTATCTTTATTGGCAAGTTTGCCGGTGCCTGGACCTTTCTCTACCCACTACCAGCTAAATCAATGGGTGTCTGGTCTGTAGAAGCTGCAGCGGTCTTCATGCTCGGCTTACTGCTGATCGGAACAGGCTTCCTGATTCTGTACCTTGATATCGGTATCAAGCTGATCGGTAAATATGGCAATCTAGGCCGCGCCTTGGGGCTGCCGGTAGTATTTGGTATGAAGCCGATAGACCCGGATCATCCAACCACAGTAGTCGCTGCAACTATGGTACTGATCGTTAACTTTATCGGTATCGCAGCGGGTGCAGTAGTACTGGTGCTATGCCTGTTTAACTTGTACCAGCCGGAATATGAGCTTGATCCGCTGTTGATCAAGAATCTGATCTACTTCTTCGGCCATGTATTCATTAACGCGACTATCTACTCAGCGGTTACTGCGGTTTATGAATTGCTGCCGAAATACACGGGGCGCCCATGGAAGGTATCTAAGCCGTTCTATTACGCATGGGCAGCTGCGACTCTGATGGTGATGGCGGTTTATCCTCACCACCTGCTGATGGATTTTGTCATGCCGACATGGTTGCTGGTTATCGGTCAGATCCTGTCCTACTGCAGTGGTATTCCGGTTCTGGCTGTGACAGCTTATGGTGCGCTAACCATCGTTTACCGTTCAGGTATCAAATGGGATCTGTGTAGTGCTCTGTTGCTGCTGTCGATGTTCGGTTGGGCCGGTGGGGTTATCCCAGCGATCATCGATGCCACTGTATCCGTCAACAAAGTGATGCATAACACCATGTGGGTACCGGGTCATTTCCACTTCTATCTGGTGTTGGGACTGCTGCCGATGATCCTGGGTTTCTGTAGCTATCTGTCAGCCAACAGCCAGCAGGAAAAAGCATCAGCGACAGGCAAACTTGCGTTCGGTGTCTACTTCGTAGGTGCGATGGGTCTGATCCTGACTTTCCTTGCGAGTGGAGCGAACAGTGTGCCAAGACGTTGGGCTGAGCATCTGCCGGACTGGCAGTTCCTGTCTCAGCTTGGTGCAATCGCCGGTGGCTTGGTATTGGTCGGATTTCTGATCTTTACCCTGCAGAATCTGGTGCGTCTACCGAAGGCGAGTATCTGATATGAGAAAAACACTGATAAGTTCCGCACTTGTACTGGGCGTGGTTGGGTTCGCTTTTTATCAACAGACGCTGGGGTTTGAAGCCTATACAGCAGAGACCAAGCGTCGGGTTGAAATTGAGCGTCAGCCTTTATCTGTGCCACAGGTGAAGTTCCAGAATCAGGCCGGAGAGCTTGTATCCTGGGACAGTTTTCAGGGGCAGTATGTCATCGCTGATTTCATCTATACCCGTTGCGAGACTGTATGCCTGGGGTTGGGTGTTGAGTTTGCCCGACTGCAGCGTCAGGCCGCGGATCTTATCAGTGACGGTCAGTTGCAACTACTGACGATTAGCTTCGATGGAGACTATGATCGTCCGGCCCAGTTGGCTGAATATCTTAGTCGCTTTAAAGCTGATAGTGCTTCATGGTCAGCTGCGCGAGTTCAGGACTCCTTGCAGCTCGATCACCTGAAAGATGCCTTTGGCGTGATTGCGCTTCCAGATGGGGAGGGCGGCTATATTCACAATGCCGCCCTGCATCTGATATCACCTGAAGGTCGGCTAATGAAAATAGTGGATTACAACCAGGGGCATGAATTGCTGGCAGGTATCCGCCAGAAACTATCTCAAATTGCAGGAGTACCAGATGCTGAAATCAGTCCAGTGGCTATTGCTGCTAATTAATTTACTGGTACTGAGTGTTGGGCCTTTAAGTTCGTTGCTCGAGCAGCAGATGGTATTACATCTGTTGTTTCAGTTACCTGCGCTGGTGCTGATCGGATGGCTGGCTGGGGAGTTGATGCCAAAGGCATGGCATCAGGTGGTGAATCAATACAATGCTCAGGGTTTAACGGGCGTCGTGTTAATCACTGCTCTAGGGCTGTTTTGGATGCTGCCAAGTGCTTTGGATGCCGCGTTGGATTCTAATCTGTATGCGTTGGCAAAAGTGGTCTCGATGATACTGATAGGGGCTGGGTGGTCGCTCACCAGGCGTTGCATTCACGCTGGTAAAAGGCGTTTTCCTGCTGGAACTATGGGCGATGCTGGGGAGATTTGGTTACCTGTTTAAGGTCTCTCCTGATCGTCTCTGTAACAATTACTTGTTGGGCGAGCAGCAGTTGGTAGGCAATATCCTGCTAGTCCTCTCCATTGGCATCGGTGCGCTCTGGGTGGCCAGTGTTCTGTTTGGTAACGGCAAAGATGCAGCGGATGAACTGAATGCCCGCGCAGTTTCATCGCCATCGTAAGCTTAGGATTTTCTCGATGTATCAAAGTGAAATTAAGAAGTTCGCCGATCAGGCACAACAGCGCTGGCAGTTGATGGTTGCACGACCCGGTGCGCTGCTGGTGGGGGCAATGCTAGCCGGAGCTTATGTTGGCCTCGGGATTATTCTGATTATGACAATCGGGCAGGATCTGCCTGATGAATTTCGCAAACTGGTGATGGGGGCATCATTTGGTATTGCGCTGACCTTAGTGGTATTTGCCGGATCAGAACTGTTCACCGGTTATACCATGTATGGCACTTTTGCAGTTCTGAAGCGTGAGCTTACAGTCAGCAAGGTGGTAAAGCTCTGCCTTTGGGTCTGGTTGGGTAATCTACTGGGGGCTCTGGTGTTAGCTGTACTCTACAAGCTGGCGGCAGGCGGACTGGTTAAAAACACCGATACGCTGCTGCAGGCGATCGCCTATAAGAAGATGAACAGTGAGCCTGTGGTGCTGTTCTTTCGGGCGATACTCTGTAACTGGCTGGTATGTTTGGCAATCTGGATGTCTGCGCGCATGAATAGCGACGCCGCGCGCTGTATTGCGATCTTCTGGTGCTTGTTGGCGTTTATCGCCTCTGGCTATGAGCACAGCATCGCTAATATGTCAGTGTTCATACTGGCACTATTATCTCCGGCGGCAGAGGGCATAACATTGGTTGGGGCCGCACACAATTTGTTATGGGTGACATTAGGAAACACGGTTGGCGGCGTGTTTTTTGTAGCTATGAGTTACTGGTATATCAGTGCACCTGTGAAGTCGACTCAACTGGCTGCCGATTCAGAACTGAGGGGGCGTTAATGAATAAAACCGTGCGTTGGTTTACAGCTGTGGGTTGTGCCTTGCTGTTCGTCGCTTTCATTGGTGTTGAATTTAAAGGAACTGCTGTCGCAAAGACGGTCGACAGACCGATTCCAGCTATTGGTCTTACCGACCTGATCACTGGTGAAGAGATACCATTGGATCAGGTTGAGGGTAAATACTTGCTGAATATCTGGGGTAGTTGGTGTGTTGCCTGCCTCCGAGAGCACGATGCGCTATTGCAATTACAGTCATCGGGGGTCAGGCTGGTCGGCATCGCGTACATGGATTCGGCCGATAGTGCGCTTAAATGGCTTAAAGAAAAAGGTAACCCTTTTTCCCGTAGCTTACTGGACTCCAGCGGTGCACTGGCAAAACCATTAGGTGTTAAAGGCGCTCCTGAGACTTACCTGATTGATAGCAGCGGTTTCATTCGTTACAAGCATGTCGGTATTGTTAAAGATGAAGATGTTGCTGAAATCATCCAAAGATACCGCGATATAGAATGACGTAGCTTCCTAAGGGAAGGTGCGAATAAATCCCGCTCGTTCTCTGCGAGACCTGTAGCCTGTAGATACTAGGCACGCTTTGCAGCTAACAAGTGGCCGTAGCCCTTCGCAAAAAGCGTAACAACGCAGATGCAGGCTACAGGCCTCGCCTTTATGCCCTTTGGGTGCTTTGGGGCTTAGAGGATGATGCGTACTCTTTGTTGGCGCTTTTTGACAGGTCTAGACATGCCTGCAAAGCGCCGCCGCGATTACGCGTCATTCTCTAAGCCAGAGAGCCGGCAGGAGTTAATCGCACCTTCCATAATTGTTGACCATTACTGTCGTTTTAGCTCATCATCGTAGGTAGTGATTTATTAACTGAACGGTATGGTTAAAACATGCCGGCTCTACAGGATCTTTATGGCGCGCGGCAGACCTTCAAAAAAACAACATATTGTGACAACCGCACGGAAGCTATTTGCTGAGCGAGGCTACCAGGGCACTTCGGTTGATCTGGTTGTACAGTATGCCGAGATCTCCAAGCCTACGGTTTACAATAATTTCCCGACTAAGTTGGCGTTATTGCAGCTACTGTTAGAGCAGTTGACTGACGAACTGCAGCAGAAATTATCGTTACTGCCAATGGCAGATAATGCAGTTGAAGAGGCGCTGCAAACCTTTCGGTTGCTACTGGATAATTCTGACTGGATGCTGGTTTACAGCATCGGGCTGGGAGAAGGTCATAAGCTGGATGAGCATACCCGAGATCAGATTCGTCGTTTCGACCGACAGTTGAAAAGCTGGCTATCTGAGCGACTCCGTTTGCATAAGGTCGCAACCGATTCTGCTGATGCTGCATTTGGTTGTTGTCGTGAGGTGACAATTGTTGCCAAGTTGCTGGGCGAGCCTGTGGACTTTGAATCAGCCCAGCGCCAGTTGCAGGCTTTATTCGGCTAATATGCATCTGTGATCTACTTACAGCATTGGAATGCTTGTGGCTGTGGTTGGATTTTAGTTAGATAAGTGACTACAGACATTACTGATCAAGGAAGGAAAGGTTATGCGTGGAGCTGGTGGAACACAGGGTGGACTCGGCCACTTCTTTATTGGCCTGTTGATGATGTGCGGCGGATTTTATCTGCTGTTTAATGCCATCACAGTGACATCGAATTTTGGCATGGGGATGCGGCTCTATTCTCTGCCTGCTTTTGGCAGTCGCTACGGCGTCACTACAGGGATGGTATTGATCCCGTTTATCATCGGCATCGGACTGGTGTTCTATAACGGCCGCTCAGTGATAGGTTGGATCCTTTCCGTCGGCTCGATCACCGCGCTGATTTTCGGTGTTATCGCTTCGATACAGCTGAACCTGAGAACCATGACAGCCTTTGAACTGATCACTATATTGGTTCTCTCTATCGGTGGTACAGGTCTGTTCTTCCGCTCATTCAAAGCATTTGATGATGATCCGAGGGAGTGAGGTAACACCTCACCCTCTCGAACAGCTGGCTTCAGGCCGCACCCTGCATTGCGATGAAGTTGGCAGTGACTGTATCCATAGTAGCGATATGGTTTTGCAACCAGGATGGGAATTGTCCGGCCCATTCTTCCATCAATGACAGGTCCTGAGTTTCCCCCCATTCCTCTTCGAGCTGGCCTAGCTGTGTCAGCACTCGCTTATGCTCGCCCTCATGGCAGTGGGTAGCAGGGAAGTTGTACTGCTTCATCAGGGTTTCTTCGCGGTCGAAGTGTTGCTCGCAATGTTCGATTACAAGGCGTAATGAGTGGCTGATCTGCTGAATGTTTTTTTCCTGCAGAGCGGATACCAGTGAAGCAAAGAGTTCAGCGGCTTCAGCGTGGTCGTCGTTCATAAATGGCAGGGCGACCTGCGGTAGGGGAGCGGTCATAGTTTGCACATCTCGGGTTAGCGTTAAGGGTATGCTAGCGCTGATATCAACGATGAGCGTTGCGCTGGGTCAAAGATGTTTTGGAAATATATTAAATGGTCTGGCCGACCGCCCTAAGAGCCAAAAGGCAGCCGGCCAGGAGGAGACGATCAGAGACGGCGGAGCATTCGCCGAGGCTGACCTGTGAGTTTTGAACCTGATAGCAGAAATAAGTTCACCGGAGCAGCATGGCTGCTCCGGTGAAGAGGAGGCAGTGTGAACAAAAAGTCCCGTTGAGCATTACGGGACTTTGATTAGCCTTCCTTAGATAACGCCGCGGCGTTCCTGATCGCGTTCGATAGATTCGAACAGTGCCTGGAAGTTACCTTCGCCGAAGCCTAGGTTTTCTTTACGCTGGATCAGCTCGATGAAGATCGGACCGAACAGGTTTTTAGTGAAGATCTGCAACAGGTAGCCCTGCTCGTCACCATCAACCAGAACCTGATGCGCTTTAATGCGGTCACGGTCTTCAGTTACGTTCGGAACGCGATTGTAAACTTCTTCATAGTAATCGTCGTGGATATCCAGAGTGTCGATTACCGAACGATCCAGCTTATCCAGAGAGTCCAGCAGGTTGTCGCTGGCAAATGCGATATGCTGTACGCCAGGACCGTTGTATTCGTTCAGGTACTCGTCGATCTGGTTGTTGTTGTCATCCTTACCTTCGTTGATCGGGATGCAGAAACTACCGTCTGGAGAGCGCAGCGCGTAAGACAGCAGCGCAGTTTTCTTACCTTTGATATCGAAGTAACGGACTTCTTCGAAACCAAATACGTCTTTATAGAAATTAGCCCACTTCTCCATGGTGCCTTTATAGACGTTGTTGGTCAGGTGATCGATATTAGTAAAGCCCAGTGACTCAACCAGGTTTGGTTTGTCCAGCGCAACGAAGTCAGCATCGTAGATGTTGCCTTTCTCACCGAACTGATCGATGAAATAGATCAGGCTGTCGCCGATACCGTAGATAGCAGGGTATGGCAGATCAGTTTCAGCAGGGTTAGCAGCTTTTGCACCGCGCTTTACCGCTTCCTCTTTCGCAACTTCAGCGTCTTCTACACGCCAGCCCATAGAGCAGATTGCTGGGCCGTGGCCACGTGCGAACTCGGCAGAGAAGCCTTCTTTCTCGTTGTTCAACAGGAAGTGGATGTCATTCTGGTTGTAGTACAGGATGTCTTTATCTTTATGGCGCTTCAGTTTGGAGAATCCAAAGGCTCCGAAAACGTCGTCCATAAATGCAGTGTCCGGGGATGCAAATTCAGTAAATTCGATGCCGCACAGGCCCAGTGGGTTATTCGCCATTGTTCTCTCCATCAATCACCGTAGCTGACGGTGGTCGTTTGTTCTTTTTGTCTGACAGGCCCGGTTGGGACGAGCCAAATGGATGAAAACAACACTAAGGGGTTTGAATTATCGAAAAAAGCGGAATATTTTTATAAGAATAATTAAATAATTTGATGGTGTTATATGTTTGTGGATCTGGAAGCGATCCGGGTACTCATTGCGGTGGTCGATCAGGGCAGTTTCTCTGCCGCTGCCGAAAAACTGAATAAAACCCAGTCGGCGGTTAGTTATCAGGTCAGTAAGTTGGAACAGAAACTGGATACCCAGGTGTTTGATCGTTCCAGCTATAGAGCAACCCTGACGCCAGTAGGTGAGAGAGTGGTGCAGGAGGGCAGGCGCCTGCTGGATCAGGCAGACAATTTGGGTCATCTGGTGAATTCTTTTGCCGCGGGTTGGGAACCTAATCTTGAACTGGTCGTTGATGGTATGTTGCCGGAAGAGCCTCTGCTGCAGATTATGAAAGAAGTGACAGAGCAGAAGATCCCGACTCACCTGCAGCTTCGTATTGAATTTCTCGGTGGTGTGCAGAAACGCTTTGCTGAAGATAAGGCAGACCTGATGGTCGTGTTGGATTACCGCTCCGAACCGACTTTGGCTTCACAGCAATTAGCGGCATTCGATGCAGTATTGGTCTGCTCTGAACAATATGAGCTGGCTAAGCGGAAAGGACTGGAGCTGACAGATCTGCAGCAAGGGGTCGAGATCACGGTACATGACTCCAGTTATAACACTGCTTATGGCGGTAGCCAGACTTTTGGCGGTGACCGACTATACTACCTCAGCGATTTCAGAAGTAAGAAAGCTGCAATCATGATGGGGCTTGGTTTTGGCTGGATGCCGTTTCAGCAGGTTAAGGAAGAGCTGGCTCAGGGTGAATTGGTTGAACTTGACTATATAGGCGGCTCACGTTGCCGCTATACGCCGTTGCTGGTTCACCGTCTTGATAAGCCGTTGGGTAAAACCGGCTTACTGTTGCAGCAGAAACTTCTGAAATACTACGGTGCAAATGTTAGTGAAAAAACGAGTTAATCTGATGCCCTGACAGTTTTTTTCTGTTTGAACTGGGGGCAACCATAGTGGATTCTTGCGCCCGAAACTAAGGATGGCCCGAGTCAGTTTACTGACTCGGGTTTTTGTTATCTGGGCGATAGGAAGTGTTACAAAAACATTTCAGAGGGATTTCAAAAAAATTTCAGAAAAATGACAGCTCTGTAACAGTCCTGTCACATTTCGTCACAATAATGCGCAGCAGATAAAAATGAACCAGATTTTACCCTGTTGAAAGCAAGCAGACAGCGATCAGCAGGGGACGCGGATTTCCCGATTTATAGATGTAATGAGGTGACCTGATGGACACTGGAATGAATAACCCTGCTACGGTGCAGGAACGCTCTAAGCCGATTCACTGGGTGATGATCATCGGCTTGATCTACATGCTGCTGGTGGCAGTAGGCATGATTGGAACCGGTTTTAAATGGTCTACCGGTGGCCATGCAAAGGAACTGTTTGAGTTTGCTTCCAACCCATTTGTAGGTTTGATGATCGGTACTATCGCGACTGCTCTGATTCAGTCCTCAAGTACAGTGACAGCCATTATCGTTGGTCTGGTTGCGGGTGGTCTGCCGGTTGGCACGGCGATCCCGATGATTATGGGTGCCAATATTGGTACAACCATCACCAATACTATCGTCAGCCTTGGCCATGTACGTAACAAAGAAGAGTTCAAACGTGCATTTGCCGCTGCAACAATCCATGACTTCTTCAACCTGATGGCGGTTGTGATCTTCCTGCCATTGGAGATGATGTTCGGCCTGCTGCAGAAACTGAGTGGCTACCTAGCGCAGTTCCTGGTGGGTGGTGAGTCCATGAGCATCAAGAGCATGAACTTCATCAAACCGCTAATTAAGCCGGTGACCGGTACTGTTAAGGATATGGCTGCTGCACTGCCAGAACCTTTCGGTGGTGTCAGCATGATCGTTATGGGTGTGGTGCTGATCATCCTGTCGGTTGCTTTTGTCGGTAAATTGCTGAAGCGTGTGATGAAAGGCCGTGCTAAAGGCATGCTGCACAACGCAATCGGTCGTGGCCCTGTTTCTGGTATCTTCTCCGGCACCGTAGTTACTGTGTTGGTTCAATCCTCGTCAACCACTACCAGCCTAATGGTTCCACTGGTTGGTACTGGCGTACTGAAAGTACGTGATATCTACCCGTTCACGCTGGGAGCAAACATCGGTACCTGCATCACAGCACTGTTGGCTGCAACCGCAGTAAGCGGCGATCTGGCGATCTTTGCACTGCAGATCGCACTGGTTCACCTGTCTTACAACGTACTGGCGGTACTCTTCATATTTGCTAACCCGCTGCTGCGTGAACTGCCGGTTAAAATGGCTGAAGGCCTGTCTGAACTGGCCGCCATTAAGAAGCGTATTGCTTTTGGTTATGTTGCGACGGTGTTCTTTGTTATCCCAGGGTCGCTGATCTTTGTGGGTCAGTAAGGCTTAGGTTTGATTCTGAAAACGGCCCTTTTAGGGCCGTTTTTTTATGGCTGGGATTTGGGATTTGGGACTTGGGGTTTCGCGGTTTTTGTTATTTGTTGGAACGATTGTGCAGTGCGATTTTTTTGTGCTTTTATTCCGCCTGATGGCGGGTTAAGGGGAACGTACTGACTGTTCCCCTTAACAATCCCCAAGCAGCCCTCCGCTTGGTTGCCTGCGGCAACTACCCTGTGTGTTTCGCCTTAATGCTGAAACCTGAAACTCGGCTTCGCCTCAAACACTCAGGTTTCTGATCGCATTAAGTCTGCAATACTCGGCTGCACGGGTGGGGAGTTTGGTGCCACTCTGATAGTTGGGAAGGTGCGAGTAATGCTCACGAATTTGGCTTGTTCCGATATAAGGTTGTTTTTACTTATGTGAGCCAACTAAAGTCTTCTATTTTCTACTTGTACGCATTTCGAGTTATGTAATGTAAACAGTCTGTTGTCAGAACTAATACACTGAATGCTGGGCTAACAAAGTAGCATATGAACTCAAAACTCAGGGAATGGACCTTATGATCTCAGATAAAGAAAGGAATCTGGCTGAAACCGTCATAAAACTGCACGATGGAAAGAGCTACTCGCTACTCCAGGACATATCGATGCCGCCCGATCAAGCAGACGAGGAAGATCGTATCACTGAAGCAGAGTATCTGGAGATGTGTCAGGACATCGAAAGAGATGTAGGTGAGCTTCAAGAGATCGAACTGATCGAATGTCTGGATAGAGCTGATTCAAAGCTCGGGCTCTGGAAGGTTAGCTATAGCAAGACAAAATATAAGGTACTTTGGGCCATTGGTTTCGATCCGGTGTCTCTTAAAGTCCAGGATGTAATGGTTCAATGGTAATGAGCGTGAAGGCATGGTCTTTGGCTCGCACCTTCCCTAAGTAAAGTGTTGGTTATAAGGATGTACATCAAAAATGGATAGCTTTATAGCGTACAGCGGTACCATCGCATCGGTTTGGATTATCGCTGGTATTTACGTAGCGTCACTGTTTTACCCTAACTACAGCCACTCACAACAGTTTTGCAGTGAGCTAGGTGCCTTTGACAGCCCGACGCAGAAACTCTCTCCAGTCATCAATAATTATCCATTAGGCTTTCTGTTTGTGTTATTCGGTAGCTATTTAGTGGCAACCGATAAAGCCGAAGTAGCAACAATATCAATAGGTATAATGATCATTTTCCATGGTTTAGGAACCTGGCTTTGCGGTTTCTTTCCTATGGATGCTGATCCCTATTCAGAGACGCCGTCAACGAGCTGTGAGATTCATTCATGGTCGGGAGTAGTTATGTTACTTTCCCTGATTATTGCTCCGGCGATTGTTGTCTTTACAAATTCATTCCCGCTATATCTGAGAGTTTTTTCTTTAGTATGTATCATCGGTTGCCTTTATTTTTCGTATAAGCTTTCACTCGCTTTTAAAGCCAAAAGAAATGCAGGATTGCATCAGCGGATAAGCTATGGATTTCAAATTCTATGGTTGTTTGTTTATTCGATTTTTGTAGCCAGTTATTAACTTAGAAAAAGATATTGGTTACTCGGGTGAAAAGGCGTCAAAAGTAAAAAACGTTGAGGTGTCATGTCCTTTGGGTATTACAGGATACGATATGAAATGGCTACGTTGGCAAAAAGGCAGGCAGAACTCTGGCTACGACAAGATGTTTCTTCTCGGTATGCGCTGGCCCAAACCATTTGATATGTATCTGCTTCGCTTTCCTGAAGGTTCAGAAATTGCACCTCATACAGATACGGTTGAATCGGGTGCTCATCACCGCCTGAACGTTATTCTGAAGCATGCACGAGAAGGTGGGGAGTTTGTTTGCAGCAATGCCATCATCGATAGCCAACGAATCAAGTACTTTCGTCCAGATATCTCAGAGCATTCCGTGACGCGAGTTAACAAAGGCTGTCGTTATGTGTTTAGTGTGGGCTGGGTTACCTGCACATAGCAGGGCGACTCAAGGCACCTGTTGTGCGTGCGCGGGATTCGAAATAAGCAGTTCGCTTAAGAGTTAACAGGAGAGAAACGAATGGAGTACAGCATCAGAATTGCTACAGAATCTGACGATCAAGGTATTAACGCAGTCTCTACCTATCTTGGATACTCCGAGCTATCTCCCTCAGCTGCTTTGTTGAAATTGAGAGATCTTATCAATTCCCCCGACGATCAGGTTTATGTTGCCGAGCGAAACGGTGAGGTTATCGGTTGGCTGCATCTGTTTTACGCTCGCAGGCTAGCATCGGATAACTTCTATGAAATTGGTGGCTTAGTTGTGTCGCCTGAGTGTCGGGGTCAGGGTGTTGGCAAAGCATTGGTGCAACACGCCTTAAATAAAGGTCAGGGTAAGTTTCGAGTACGCTGTAATGAGCTCAGAGTAGAATCCCATCAATTCTATGCAGCGATAGGATTTAGTAGCAGTAAGGTACAGCGCGTGTTTCAGACTGTTACAAAGGATTGAATCAGGAGTGATCCTGTTTTGATTATGAGCCAACAAGTTTCAGCTAAGCTCGCTGCTTATCCAGATAATATCCGACCTCTGATTTTCCGGTTAAGGGAGATCATATTTGACGTTGCAATACAGTTAGAGCTGGGTGAGGTTGAAGAGTCACTAAAGTGGGGGGAGCTGAGTTACAGCGTTAACATGGGCAGTCCCATTCGGATAGATTGGAAAGAGAGCTCGCCGGACAAGTACTTTCTGTTTTTTCACTGCCAAACCAAACTGGTCGACACCTTCCGCGAATTGTATGCGAACGAGTTGGAGTTTGAGGGAAATCGGGCGATTATCCTGACTGTCGGACAGCCGCTGCCGGATAGGGCTTTAAGGCATTGCATAGGGTTAGCTATGCAATATAAAACTATTAAACACTTACCCATGCTTGGAGTTTGAACTGAGCTCATTTGGATAGTGATCTGACCAAATGCTATAGGGTTCAGACAGCCTCTATAGCATGTTAGAAATGGATTTCTACATAGGTAAAGAAGATGACGTTAGTTGCCCGAAGTTTGTTGGTTTTTTGTGCGTTGATTTGCTCCCTCATCGGAGACAATTTGCTAGCAGGGGAGTGGAACGTCGGATTCAAGACTATTCAGCTGTCCGACCCTGTTATCGACAAAGAAATTGAAGTGGCACTTTGGTATCCCAGCGAAGCTGAATCGAAGGCAGAGACTATTGGGCCCGCTATCTTGAATCTGGCCAGGGAAGCAAAGCCAATCGCTAAGGCTCAGGGGTTGATAGTGATCTCACACGGTTTTACCGGGAGCCTCCTGAGCCATAATGATACAGCTCAGTATCTTGCGAAACAGGGTTATCTGGTCGCCACGCCTACTCATCCTGATTTGCCCGGGCTTAGGTCTCGCAAGCCTGAATTAGACCCTCTAGTGGTGCGTCCTCGCCACATTAAACTCATCGTCGATCAGCTATTGAATCATCCACCTGGCAACATGAGTCTACGCCAGAAATACGTGGGTATTGTTGGCTTTTCATTAGGTACTTATTCCGCTTTGGTAGCTATGGGGGCTGAGCCCGATTTGTCCGGGCTAGGGAACTACTGCTTAGTTAACGCTAAGGACGATTTGTTGTGTTCACCCGGGTCAAAGCAGCGTTTTGGAATGATCGCCCCTCATTTGGAGTCGAAGAGCGATAAACGTATTGCGGCAGCTGTGTTGTTAGCTCCGGCCTACGGCCCATTTTTCTCTGAGGGCTCACTAAAGGGGATCGAAGCTTCAATCCAGTTGGTGAGCGCAGAAGAGGATTTGGAGCTGGACTATCAATACAACGTTCAGCATTTCGCGAAATATCTTCCAAATAGTGGGTCAATAGAGGTGATCAAAGGCGCCGGTCATTTCGTTTTTATAGCGCCGTGCCCGGATTCGCTTAAACAAGCGGTCCCCTTTATATGCAAAGACAGTGAATCCGTTGATCGAGAAGCCGTACATGAAAAGCTTAATAGTGATATCGCTCGGTTTTTTAACAATGTACTGAGTTGATTGTCGGTAGTTGGCTTTAACAGTTGAAGTATGTTGGTTTACCTTGTGTTTTTGCGGCCGACTCAAAAGGGCTTAGTTTACGAGAAATATATGGAATATATCCTCTTTATACACAACAACATGGACCAGCAGCCAACCAACGAACAGTGGAATAGCTTCTTTGCTAAAGCTGTAGCGAGCGGTATGTTCAATGGTGGCAGTGAAATGGGTAAGAGTGCGCAGCTTGGTCGCAAGAGTGTTACTCCTGTGACAAAGAGTGCTGTTGGCTACATGCGTTTCGAAACAGATGACATTGAAAAGCTGCATAAGTTGTTGGAATCTCACCCAGCATATATACAGGGCGGTACGCTTGAACTGTGCGAACTGCCGAAAACCTAGCGTGGCTATTTGCGGAATCTCTGTGACTTTAGCGACTTGCTGGAAGCGGGCTATGGGCTATGGGCTATGGGCTATGGATCTGAGTCAAAGCGTAGTCGCCAACCCGTCTTAAGCAGCTTGCTTATCCATCAGCCCCTCTACAGGGGAGCATTGAGTCAAATATTACCGCCAGTTATAATTCGTGGTTAGTTATTTTCTAAGAGAAGGTTATAGATGGTACTTTTCTTTCCGATGCAGCAGGAACTTGATTGCGTTAATGATAGTGGCCAGATTCTGGGGAAAATTAAGTTTGATGGTGCAAAAAATGAACATGTCTTTGAACCTGATAATGAGTCCGTTGTTTTGTCTGATTTAGAAGAAGTTAAGATTGTCGATAGAATAATTGGTTTGAATACGGGTAAGTATTCTATACCGATGCAGGATGACGATTAATATACTCGAAGTTATTTGTATATTATAAATTCCTGTTTAGGCTTCTTCGGGTAAATATTATGAACTTAACTAAATATTTACTTATAGCTTGGTGTGATAGCTAGTTAATATTTAATCGTACACTTATGGATCGTGCAGAAGCCCTTCGACAGATTATTGAGTTCGGCCCGTATCGTGAAGAGGCATATGGTGTATTGCTCGGCCAACCCTTTAGCTCTGACGATGAGTCGGTGATTGCCTCAGTCCAGTCGCTGCTTCAGATGTTACGCAAATACCTCGATGATCAGATCGACGTCGATGATGTCGAAGAGTGGGCAATGTTTATCGATTGCTGCGATGATATAGATGCCAGTCTGATAGAAGACTATATTTATGCCCTCTGTAATCCCGAGTTGATGGGTAGTGTAGATAAAGCGAAGGCGGCAGTCATGATCGAACTGTTAAACAGCAGTATCGGCGGTTGACAGTTAATCCGGAAATCCAGCAGTATTGAGCATATGAATACGAATCTCGCACACCAGCACAGCCGAATTATCATCATTCCATAGGAATGGTGGGCTTTCTGACGTGCTTTGATTTTGAGAAACCCGCCTATAAGGCGGGTTTTTTGTTTCTGCCTTATGGGATTTATTCGACAACGAATGGAGGCAGTATGAATAAGGTCGCAGTTTTTGGTAAACCTGGAAGTGGTAAGTCTACGCTGGCAAAGAAGTTGGCAGCTGCGTCAGGTATTTCTTTATACCCATTAGATGCGCTTGTGTACGAAAAGAGTGGTGCACTGGTGGAGCGAGAAGTCTTTGATGCTAAGCATGATGAGATTCTTGCCGGAGATCGTTGGATTGTTGAGGGCTTTGGCCCGATCGAGTCGTTTTACAAACGACTAGAGGCTGCGGATACTTTGATCTATATCGACCTGTCATATGCAGCTAGCTATTACTTTGTGACCAAGCGTTTGCTGAAAGGTCTCTGTGTGCGACCAGAAGGTTGGCCAGAGGGGAGTTCGGTGTTTAAAGGCTCGCTGCAGAGTTATAAGTTCTTAAAACTAAGCCCGAAGTTCTGGAATCAGGCGTTCTTAGAGCGATTGGAGCAAGGTGCGACTGGGAAGAAGCTATACAGAATTCAGTCAGTGGCTGAGCTGGATCGATTCGTCGAAAGCTATTCGGAACTGAAACATTCGGGCTGTGCGTAAGAATAGAGTGATCATCATGATGGATATTCGTATATACAACCCGACTGAGCAGGAAGAAGTGATCGCTTTATGGCAAGAGTGTGGGTTGGTGGTGCCGCAGAATGATCCGGCAAGGGATATCGAGCGAAAGCTCAAAGTAGATCCTGATCTGTTTCTGGTTGGGGCCAATGACAGCGGCATTGTTGCAACGGTTATGGGCGGCTACGAAGGGCATCGTGGCTGGATCAACTATCTGGCGGTGAAGCCTTCAGAGCAGCGAAAAGGATATGGTCAGGCGATTATGAGGGCGGTTGAAGCGCTGATTGAGCAAAAAGGCTGCCCTAAAATTAACCTTCAGGTACGGGAGTCCAACGCTGCGGTGATCGCCTTTTATCAGGCTATTGGTTATGGCGATGATAGAGTTGTCGGCTTGGGCAAACGGCTGGAGATAGATTGAAACTCTTCTGATGGCACAGCTTTGTGAGTGCTTCGTGACTGTAAGTATTAACAAGTAATACTTTTCTTCACAGGCTGTGCCTTTACTTTTGCTTCGTTTTTACTGACAGTGATTCTCAATAAACGTGAAGGAATCACTTGTTATGAAAACCTTTCCTGATCAGCCGGCCAGTCGCAGGATCGCTGAATGGACTCAACAGGGTGTGCTCAGGCCTGAAGACACTTTGGAAGCATTAAGGCTGGGGAATGCGCTTCCTGAACCTGTCCAGTGGCGTCAATTTCTCAGTTTGCTGTCTTTGTTTGCCGGGATTATGGCCCTGACTGCCGGGGTGATTTTTTTCTTTGCTTTCAACTGGGAGCAGATGGGGCGTTTTGCCCGGTTTGGTTTGGCGCAGTTGTTAGTGTTGCTACCCATTGTGATTTATTACCGAATGCCTGCCGACTCTCTGGCGGCCAAAGGGTGCCTGTTGGCGGCCTCGATTCTGCTTGGAGCCTTGCTGGCGGTGGTAGGGCAGACCTATCAGACCGGAGCTGACCCCTGGCAGCTGTTCTTTGCCTGGGCAGTATTGATTATTCCCTGGGCGCTGAAGGCGCGCTTTCAACCGCTCTGGTTGTTGTGGATGCTCTTGCTGAATGTCAGTGCAGCTGCTTACTTCCAGACCTTTGGCGGTATCTTTGGATTTTTATTTTATGACCCCCGTGATTTCCTGTTCCTGCTACTCGCTTTGAACGGTGTTGCTTTGGTAACGGCTGAATATGGTTACAACCGGAAAATTGAATGGCTCTCATCCCGGTGGGGCCTGCGGTTGATAGCGATCGCCTGTGGTGGTGCTTTAAGCAGCCTCAGTGTTATTGCTGTATTTGATTTTGATGACCGCGGTGCTTTGTCTTTTGGCCTCTATCTATTGTTTATGACGGCAGGTTTCTGGCTCTGGAGGCACCGACATCCTGATCTTGTGCTACTGGCTGCCTGGGTTTTAAGTGCCATTATCGTGTCAGCCACTGTGATCGCTCGTTGGGTATTTGAACTGGATGAGGGCGCGGGCTTCTTCCTGGTGAGTATTGCGGTGATAGTGATGTCTGCGACTGGCGCGATCTGGATCAGAGGTTTGGTGCAGGAGTTTCAGGGAGGTGAACAATGAACGAGAAGATGAGTCTCGCGTTGTGGCAGCGTCTGTCTGAAGCTGGATTGGTTGAAGGTGAGATGCCCGCTGCACAGCCTGTAGAACGATCCCCATGGTATGTGCGGTTGATGCTGGGTATTGCTGGTTGGATCGCTTCGCTGTTTTTGATGGCCGCGATCGGTATTACCTTTTCTGGCCTCTTCGATGAAGAGGTCATGCTGCTGAGCTTCGGTTTGATTGGTTGTGTATCCAGCTATCTGTTGTTCCGGGGGCGATCGGATAATGACTTTGTTACTCAGATTGGCGTAGCTATCTGTATGTGTGGTCAGTTAATGGTCACCTTTGCACTCTTTGAGATATTTAACTGGCGTGAGCAGCAGATCTTCTGGTTTTTGGCGTTGTTAGGTGCGGTTATTGCGCTGGTGATGCCAAATTATCTGATCAGGGTTCAGGGCGCTTTTATGGCGGCAGGCAGTCTGATCGCCGCAAGCTGGGATGCAGGCTTCGGATATACGATGCAAGGGGTGTTACTGGCGGTATCGATCTGTATTGCTGGTCGTTATTGGCTGGGTCTGAATAGCTTGCTTCGCACGGATCAGGTCTGGTCACCTTTTGGTTACGGTGTGGTTTTTGCGCTGATTCTTTCCAATACCTATTTGATGGCGGGGCATCACTGGTGGATCGACTGGGTGGAACCGGGGTTACTAGCCAGTTACTCAGATTACAACATTGGGCTGTTAGTCACTTTGGCGGTTGTTTTGGGCCTGGTGTTCCGGTTAGTACGTTTGTACAGCGTTCATATAGGTGGCAGTGAGCGGTTGCTAATCCTGGTTGCACTGATCATCTTGCTCGGCATGATCTGGTTGATCCCGGCAACGGCATTGGGTTGGATGTTACTGATGGTAGGTTTTGCTGCGGCAAGCCGCACCATGGTGGGGGTGGGGATAGTGACCTTGCTCGGTTTTCTTTCCCATTATTACTACAGCCTTGAATTTACCTTGTTGTACAAATCGGTACTGTTGGTGGTGACCGGGTTGGTACTGCTAACGGGACGTTGGTTCATTGGTAAGTGGTTACCCGTGTCAGGAGGCTCCCATGACTAAGCTATTTGATCGTCGTTGGTGGGTAGGGGGAGCTTGTCTGTTGGCCCTGCTAGTAGTGAATGCCGATATCGTTCGCAAAGAGATGATTCTGGCGAGTGACAACCGGGTGCTGCTGAAGCTTGCCCCTCTCGACCCGCGCTCGCTGATGCAGGGGGACTACATGGCACTTAGGTTTCAACTGGCGGTGGATGCCCGTGGTGCACCTGATTACGACCAGCAATCAGATGACGGTTATCTGATCGTTTCGGTCGACAAAAATCGCGTGGGTCACTTTGTTCGCTTTGATAATGGGGTTGCGCTGACAGGAGCAGAGCAACGGATTCGTTACCGTATTCGTAAAGGACGTATGAAGATTGCTACTAATGCATTTTTCTTTCAGGAGGGTAAAGCAAAACACTTCGAACAGGCAGAGTATGGTGAGTTTGCTGTAGATACCAGTGGTAATCCGTTACTAGTCGCGATGGCGGATGAACAACTGAAATCACTGGGCGTGATGAAGCGCTAGAGTAGTTATTTTGCCGGAGATGTCGTCGGTTGCTGTTCTGGCCAGGCGGCATCGATATTACGGGCGACCTGTTCAGGGGGCATCCCTTCGAGCAGGTCGATCATACCGTCCCAGAAGGCTCCGGTGCCGACTTCCGGTGGCATCATATCGGATGCATCAAAGCGGATGACACGGGCTAAGCGCCAGTAACCGGCAATGCGTCTGGAAATTTCATCAGGATATGCGTCGCCTTTTACCTTTAAATGCGCAGAGAAGTGACTTCCACTTGAGGCCATACGGCGACCGAACTCTTCTGATCCCATGTATAGCATCAGTTTTATAACTTCCGGGCGATCATTCAAAGCCCCCAGAATATCGCCTGCGCTCAGCACTCTCAGGTCGGTAGCGGAAACGGATGGGTATAGCATGACGTTGATCTGCCCATTTATACCGAACTGAGTGCCTTCCGGGAATGACGCGCGTATCCAGTCTTCCTGACGATGCATCAGGCAAACTGGTGGTGTGTCGAAAAGGCCAAAGACGCCATCAACGATAGGCGTACTCAAAACTGTTTCAGCTCCACCATAAGTTCGTTTCGAATCTGTTGCCAGCTGCTGGAAATCAGCGAGGGCTGCCACTATTTGTGGATTGGAAAAGGGTACTCGATGGTTGATCCAATCATCATAAAGCCCTTCGCGACTATGGCGAATTAAATACTCCTCGACCCAATCGGTAGCTGGCCAGCCTCGAGCCCCCTTGTCATCCACTGCGATACACCAGGGCACCATGCCGTCGGCAATAATTTGCTCTTCGAGCTGCCGTAGTTCGCTCAGTGTCGTGGGGATTGAATAACCTAATTGCCGGAAGATATCAGCGCGATACCAGATCAGGCTTTTCAGGGCGAAACGGATCCAGATGCCATACACTTTGCCCTCCACTGTGCTTAGGTTTACCAAATCTGGTGGGAAAGTGCGCTTTAACTCTGAAACTTGTTGCTGGCTAAAAGGAGTCAGTTTGCCCTGTCGGGCTAATTCACTGTAAACGCCAGGCTGAGGAAAGATAGCCAGATCTGCTGGAATTTCCATCGGCAACTGACCACGCACCAGATCTGCAAAGTTGCCACCTGCGCCGATCAGCTGAATAGGTTGCCCTTCGCGCCGAGAATAGAGATCGAGTTGGCGCTGATAGAGTTTGGTATCTGTAGGATTAAAAGGGGAGAGAATGACGATCGGTTTGGGTTCTTCCTGCATTTTCAGTAGTGAATCACTGCCGATAAATACCGCTCCGGCCAGAACTATGGCGATGATAGAAGCTAGCCAGAGTGAACCTTTCATCATGAGTTGTCGCCCGAAAAACCTGAGTCATGTTTGTAAGTGTAGTTAAACGGCCTTAAGGGGAGCTTAGCGATATTCATGCGGCCAATAAAAAAGCCCCGTCATGTTTATTGTGACGGGGCTTTCTCTGGTAGCTGCCTTTGCCTTTGACTGGCTTTTCCTGGCGGCATCGATAGGTGGGTGACATCACTAACTTCTTTCCTTTTGGTTTATGCTTCATCGTATTCTCGAACTGTATTGATACAAGGAAGCCTGATTATACCTCTTAAGCGGTTGATTTGCCTGTTTGCCGTTTTGGCGTACTGAATGCCAGATAAAGACTCGCAGACACGATCGCCATGCCAAAACTCTGCAGCAGGGTCAGTTGATCGTCGAACATCAGCCAAGCAAGTAGGCCTGATATTACCGGGATCAGGTAGAAAAGCTGAGCTACTTTGTCAGCAGACTGGTTTTTCAGCATCAGGGCGAACAGGCTTAAGGCACCAGTGGATACCAGTATTGCCATCCAGAATAGTGCTAGTGTGAAATTTAAAGTCCAGTCGATGGTCATGGTTTCGGTGAAGGCGGCTATGACAAAGGACAGAACAGCAGCGGTCAGCGTTTGAACTACACCTGCGGTCAGCACATGGCATTCATTTGCATGCTTTTTCTGCAGTAAATTACCAGCAACCAACCCCATGAGTCCCAATACGCTGAGAGATACTGCGGTAGTGGAAAAACCATTAGATAACGCCAAGCCCGGAGCTAGGGTGAGTGCAACTCCTGCGAGCCCGAGCAGTGATGCAAAGATTAGCTTGCTGTCAGGTCGGGTGCTTGCCTGCGTAGTCATTAGCATCGTAATGATCAGGGGCTGAAGAGCGATAATCAGACCTGATATTGCCGGTGGTAATCCGATAGCCAGCGAGCAGAAGACACCGATTGAAAACACGGCCTGCAGGAAAATGCCCGTTATCATCTGATGTTTGATCTGCGAAAAGGATTCTGGCCAAGGGGCTTTAACGACAGTCGCTATGATAGCCAATGCAGCAGCTGCGATTAGGAACCTCAGGCTCAGAAATGTCATAGGCTCGGCATGAGGGAGGCCAAGTTTAGCACCTACAAATCCTGAGCTGTATAGCAGAATAAACAGTGTGGGAATGATAACGGCGGAGGATAGGAAAAACCTCCGTCCTGTACATACCAGTAGGTACAATTTATTTCCATACATAAGATGATCCTCTGAAGGAAGAGATTGGCTGGTTATGATTGAGGTGTTATCGGTTTAACCAAGCAAAGCACGCCTTTAATCGCTTGCTGGAGTTTGTCGGATTGCTGCGTGGCTCTGGCCAGAACAAAGCCGCCCTGAAGCGCAGCCAGTAAAGCGGCTGAGGTGGCTGTCGGGTCAACAGGTTCTATCTGCTGTTCGTCAATCGCTGCCTGAAGTGCCTTTTCGATATGATCTGCAAGATGGGCGAAGTATCGCTGTAATGGCTTATGGAACTCTGGATCAATGATAGAAGGGTCCTGCACGATTCTTCCAATTCGGCAGCCTGCTAGGCCATCACGGGGTTTCAGAAAGTAACGTTCCAGGCGTTCATTAATAGGGCGTTCAACCATAAATAGTTCGTTGAACTCGTGGATCAGCTCATCAACACGATCTTCCATAGCGGCGATGCAAAGCTCTTTTTTGCCTTTGAAGTGATGATAGAAACTACCTTTACCACAACCGCTGAGTGCCAGAATCTGGCTGGGGCTGGTGGCATCGTAACCGCGTTCGGCTAGCAGTTGCTTTGCTGCGTTAATCAGGTTTTGACGGGTCGCATTCATCTTCAGGCTCCTTGAGTAGCTACAAACATACCAGTAGGTACAATTTTCGGCAAGCCTCAGTTTTGAATAGAAAGAATTGGTTAAAGTGATTCCTGCTGCGCCTTATTCAGGAGCTTTTCAGTTTCTCGTTTCAGCAACAGGTAGCGTTCTGCAGTAGTGGGGTGTGAGAGCTGGCGTCCGTGGGTGATACTGCTTGGATAGTCGGAGCCCATTCGTCGCCAGAGATCAGCGGCATGGGTAATGTCGTAGCCTGCTTTGTGCATTAACCGCAGGCCAATCAGGTCGGCTTCAATTTCGAACTCTTGAGTGTAGCGGTGGCTGCCGAGAATGGTAGCGATACCCGGGCTGAAAAGCCCACCACTGATTGCGACTATATCCAGTAGTCCGCTCAGCAACGCATTCTTAGTGCGTTTTGGGATGTGGTCCATGATGTTGTGGGCTATCTCATGGGCGATAATTAGTGTTAGCCCTTGGTCATCGCTGTTATAGCGCAGTAATCCTTTAGTCACTGTGACTTTGCTACCATCCGCAAAAGCATTTACTGCATCACTGCCCGAGAGCAATACCGGGTATTGGCAGAGTTCTTCAGTGGTGACAGTTCGGCTGAGCTGGGTACCGTCTCGAAGTAGTTGCAGATTGAGCGCTTTGCTGGTTTTACTTTGTTCCTTAATCAGCTCAATGACTGAGCGGGTTGTCTGTTTCTGCTGGATCCGAACCTCGTTCACCGCCAGTATCTGGTCTCCCGGTTTTACTCCAGCCTGATCCGCAGCACTGCCTGCCACTATATAGATAACCCTGTGGCTATTGTTCAGTTGATACAGCTCGCGTGCAGCTGGCTGCCACTCTTCTGGATAATCGTTGATGTGATGAAGACGCAGACCTGTTGCCGGTGATAAAGGTTTTGGGCAGAGCTCATTGGCGGCACGAAAAAGTGGCAGGCTCAGATTGGCAACTCTCTGGCGAAGTTGCTGCTGGCGTTGCATCGCCGTCTTAAGTTGCTGCTTGGTTTCTTGCTCGATCGCTTCCTTGGTCGGCGGTGTTACCTGTAATTGAGGGGCTGAACAGCCGGTGAGCAGTGTTAACAGCGTACACAGGAGAGATCGCTTTATTAAAGCTGGACGGTTTATAGCGGCAGACAAAAAACTTCCCAATCCCTTTGGTTGAATTTCACCTCAGTTGTATCACAAAACCTCAAATTCCGGGCGAAAATGTACTGTTCCGCTAACGTTATCTAATGCGTCATCGGTCAGCGGATAGACCATAAAGGCTTCGTCGGGAACATCGTGATCCCAGTGAATACTGAATTCTGCCGCCGGTTTAAATCCCAATTTGCCGTAGAAACCTGGATGGCCAAGGACGACGACTATCTTATGGTGTTCCTGGCGCAGGTGTTCGAGTGCGGCGTTGACCAGCATGGAGCCCAGTCCCTGATGTTGGATATCTGAGGCGATACTCATCGGCGCCATCGCCAGGGCAGGATATGATTCGTCTGCTTGTTCAATGACTGCAGGGCTGAAGCAGATGTGTCCGATAATACGACCATCGATCTCCGCAACCATCGACAGCACCAGGCTATCGGCATCTCTTAGTCTGTCGACCAGTACAGCTTCGGATTCATCACCAAATACCGATTGGTTCAGCTGGTGAATGTATTCAACGTCAGATGAATACTCTCGCCTGATTAAAATATCCATATTGCCAGCTCCCGGCTTATTGAGCGAAGTATGCCGATGCCTCAGGTTATGACATCTTAATACCCCTAGACTGAGTGTAGCATTGGGTGGCGACGGAGTATAAATGCATCACTTTTTGCGATGTTGTCGCCAGGGTAGCCAACCGCCCAATCGAATAGCGAGGTATGCCAGATAGTCGATGCCACAGAGGTCATTCGTTTCGGTGGCGACTTTCAGGAATAGCTGGTCCCAAAAGCGGCGACCTGCTCCGGCACGGTATGGCGTTTCATTCTGATCCTGATCCAGCGCTATCAGTCCATCATGTTGATAGGCGTAATCGTGAATGATACCGGGAATTAGCAATAGCCCGGTTGGTGATAGTAAGCCCCATAATGGTCTTGGTACTGAGGCTCCATCCATCACAAAACCTGCCGGAATTTTAATGCGAGTCTGATCTGGCAGATCGTAATACCAATCTTCAGCGAGAGACCAGTGTCGGACGCTGGAGATCCAACGCCAAATTCTGATGAGAAAGTGTTTCTCTTTGGTAACGATAGGGATAGGTTGAAGTACCGGCATCTCCATAGTTAAACCTCCGTGTTCAAGTTTTCCTCTTACAGACTATCCAAATCTCACTTCGAGTACAGTCTTTTGTAGCTATTGCTCTTATAATTGACCTGTCAGGAACGAACTGTTCTTGGCGCTAATGTATTGCCCGGATCTAGCCGGGGAGTTCACCATGGAAAGGGAATAAAAATGAAAAAAGTAATCGCAGTTCTGGGGCTGATCACCGCTACTTCTTCGGCCTATGCTGACTGGACATTGGTAAAAGACCAATCCAGTTTCACCTTCGCTTCCATCAAGAAAGTAAATGTTTATGAAGCGCATACCTTCAACAGCTATTCCGGCATGATTGATGATAGCGGCATGGCTTCACTGAAGCTTGATCTGACTTCCGTTAACACCGGGATTGAGATCCGCGATCAGCGTATGAATAAGATGCTGTTCGATACAGAGAAATTTGCCTCTGCAGACTTTTCCGCGAAAGTTGATCCAAAGGTTTTGGCTGGACTTAAGCCGGGCCAGCGCGAAACTATGATGCTGGATGGAAAACTGGCGCTGCACGGTATGGAGAAAGCGGTTAAGGCAGAAGTGAATCTGTTCCGTTTATCCGAGAACCGGGTACTGGTAAGCACGGCTAAACCTGTTGTTGTAAAAGCAGGCGACTTTGCACTGGTTAAAGGTGTAGAAGCGCTGCGTGAGATCGCTGGTTTGCCATCTATCACCACAACAGTACCTGTAAACTTTGATCTGGTGTTTGAGCACAAGTAAGAGTTCTTTAGGGATAGCACGATGCGGTTTGCATAGTGTTATCCCTCTGATCCACGCCTTCCTCTCTGTCGTCTGATAAATTGATTTACTTTCAAATCCTCCTTCGCATTTTGGCACTTCCCACAAGCACTGCGTATTCATTTTCAAATCTGACTAATACCCCTACAGAATAAAGGTTGAATTATTCTGAATAAAATAGAGAATGATAATGATTCTCTGTATCGTTAATTTATAGGCTCTGACATGGTGACTGATCTGATAACTGGTGGTGGTTTTTGGCATGGCCTGCTACACCCGTTCTCAAGCCTGAACGAGATGGCTCTGATTTGGGTCCTGGCGATGCTGTTTTCCCGACAACAGTTAAGCATTGCTGTCAGTGCTTGTACCGGATTCTTTCTGGGAGTTTGCGCGTTTCTATTGCAGCCTGCGATGCTGGTCCAGCCAGATATGTTCGTTGTTTGGCTACCGTTATTACTGCTGGCGGTGCTGCAGTTCAGTTATCGTTCTGCTATGGCGTGGGTATTGGTGCCTTCGATGATGCTTGTCGGTGGGCTTTACGGTGCTCATTACGCCTCAGGCTATAGCAATTACACATACTGGGGTGGGGCGCTTTTCTCGATGATCGGCATGTTGGTGCTGACGTCGGTGCTTTGTCATCTGAGCTTTTCCCGTCAGCAGTGGGTGTACCGCAGTTTTGCTGCCTGTGCCGGATGCACAGGTCTGTTCCTGATCGTAACTTTTATCTGAAGACATAATGGATTAAGACAAATGTTAAAAACGCTTGTTTCTGCACTGGATCGACGCTTTAAATTTGAAGTTGTAAGTGCCCACTGCGACATCCCTTGTAAAATCTATGATCCGGCGATTGCACAGATTGCAACGCTGAGTGTTATTCGCTTTGTTGATCTGATCGAAGAGCAGTTAGACAAGCCCGATTCAGTAGAGAAAACCAATACGCTGACACGCCTGATTGCCGAAAAGGAAGTTCACGCTCGGAAAGTGAAGGATGAAGTAGGTGTGATCTGGGGTGACTACGTTAAGCAGCCGCAGCTGGATGAATTTCCGGAACTGCATGAGTTGGCTCATAGCATTATGCTGGCAGCATCCGCCTGTAAACAGAAGGTAGATCGTGCAGCTGCATTGGATCTATTGCAGAAAGTGAACCGTTTTGCCGAGATCTTTTGGGCTACGAAAAATGTGAAAACCTATCTGGCGACCTGTCCGTATCCTCCGGCAGAGAAGGTCGTATATCCAAAACTGGATGGGTAATGCTGGGTATTGTCCGTGTTTCAGGCAGCAGTATGTCGCCACGTTTTAATAGTGGTGATCTGCTGCTGGTGCTGCGCCGGGTGCCTGCGCGATGGTTAAAGCCCGGTGCATGCGTCACGGTTCAGCACGCCCGGTTTGGCCCTCTTATCAAACAGATATCAGTGGCTGATTCACAAGGGCTGCGCTTGTGCAGCCTCGCTTCTATAGGATTGACTGAAGAGCAGATCGGCTACATCACGCCAGAAGAGGTCAGGTCTTTGGTTATCTGCAGGTTGTCGGCCGCCTGAGAAAGATTTATCAGGCGACCGTTTTTCCATTATCCGGTGATGGTGGCGGAGCGAAACTGATGCCTGCTTTGCCGCCGTGTTTGGTTTGGTACATCGCCCGGTCGGCCCGGATCAGTAGCTCGTCTGAGGTTTCCGCTGGGTCGCTATAGATGGCGACACCGATACTGGCTGAGACGTAGAACATCCGGTTATTAATCATGAAGCCTTTTTCCAAAGACAGCTGAATCTTATTGGCTAGTTTGCCTGCCCCCTCGTTATTGCTGTCCGGCGTAATAATCAGGAACTCATCTCCGGCCAGACGACCGAATAGGTCGGATTCTCGCAGCAACTGGCTGATTCGATTGGTAAACTGAACCAACAATAGGTCGCCGGTTTTATGGCCAGCACTGTCGTTGACGTCTTTGAAACCATCCAGATCGATAAAGAGCACCGCTGGCTTAAGCTGCTGTCGCCGGGCAACCTTTAGCGTTTGCTCAAGATGGCTGTTGAGAGCTGTACGATTGGGCAGGTTTGTCAGGCTGTCATGGCTTGCCAGATGCTTGAGTTGCTGTTCACTGCGGATACGCCGGCGAACCTCTTTCTGTAACCTGCGGTTGAGGTAGAGCATGTAGACTGAGATTGCGACTAACACAACCGCTGCGATCACTGATGCCATAATCCAGTGCAACCATGGATCAAGATTCAGAGGGCGCTTTGGAGTGTAGATAAAATCATCTAAATTTACGGGTTGCTGAAGGATGCCAAGTTCACTCAGAGTGTTTTGAATCTGATACCAGCGCTGAGCGTTCATGTGGCCTAGCTCAACGAAGTCTGGCATTACCATCTCCCGCACCATGTTCAGTTCGTAGCGAAGATGATCCAATGATTTATCGGGCCGGTAGTTTTCTACCAGTATTGTCAGTGCCTCTTCCGGGTGTTTCAGGGCGTAATCCCAGCCTCTCAGGGAAGCCCGGCGAAAATTCTCAACCCGCTCTGGATTGTGTGATAACTCAAAGGTCGAGGTGATCAGTACATCGCTGTAAAAGTTGATCCCGTAGTTGCGGGGATTGATAACTGTATAGGGTTCATTCTGTTGCTGCAGGATGAAGGGTTCATTGGTGATATAAGCATTAAAGGCATCGACACGATCTTCCAGCAGGTCATTGAGGTTGGCGCTGGTTGGAGTCATGCGAATATTGTTTAGCTCAATGCCCTGATAGTGAAGCATCGCTAACAGCTCCGGATCCTGAGCATCAGGGAACATCATGACCCGGCGGTTGATCAGGTCGGTAACATTACGTATGCCACTGCTGCGCTTGGCAAGGAACACTGAAGGTGAATGCTGAAACAGCGCAGCCAGAGCAACTAGGGGCTCCTTGCGAGCGAAGGCTGTTAATGCGTTGGTGTTATCGACAGCGTATTGCGCGTGGCCGTTGTTGACCTCTTCCCAGGGCACCAGTCCCGGGCCGCCACTGCGGATCTCGACATCAAGTCCTTGCTGTTCGTAGTATCCCTTATGGAGGGCAACGTAATAGCCAATGAACTGTGCCTGATGTAACCAGCGCAGTTGCAGTATCAGTTTTTCTGCATAGCTAGTGGCAGGCAGCGATATTAAACAGATTAACAGCGCTAGCTTTGTGAAGAATCGTCCACTGATTATGGTGATCATATTCCCTGAGTTACCATCAGTTGCTGGCTTTTCCTGTGCATTCAAGACAAATAAATTCTTGAGCGATTATGCCAGAATGCAAAGCCATTCTAGCAAATTATAGATCATTGCTTAAAGCGGTTAGCGCGTTACGGTATTGAGGCCGGTGTCGAAAGAGAAAAGGGATAGGCATTCCTGATCAGTCAGGCATAATATTGGTTATAAAGTTATTAACTCCGGAATCGGAAGCTGAAATGGTAAAACCTCTGACAGAAAAAAAACGCCACAACGTGAAAGCGATGTCTGCGGCTGAGCGCTACAGCTATTTCCTGCAACTGGTAGGACAGCATGAACTGCTGTGGAGCCTGCAGGATGATAAAGGTTGTGTAGTGCTGTCCAGCGAAGATGGTGAAGAGTGTGTGCCGGTCTGGCCGCATCCCGAGTTTGCTCAGGATTGGATTGCTGACGAGTGGTCTGATTGTAAATTGTTAGAGATCGACCTGAACGGTTGGTTGCAGCGCTGGATTCCGGGAATGCAGCAGGATGGCGTTGCCGTAGCGGTTTTCCCGGGAACCGATGAAGACGGTGTTGTGATGACGCCAGTTGAGCTACGTGAAGAGATCGAAGCACTGCTCGAATCTAAGGCCTAACTGGGCTAACAGGCCAGCGCTAGGCGCTGGCTTTGCCGTCAGCAAACTCGAGCAGCTGTTCGCGGGTGGTCGAGTAGATCAGCTGTAGTTTTTCCAGGTCGGGAGCAAACTGAGCTTCCGGATTGGAACGGGCTTTCATCTCAATGCTTTTGGCAACTGTACTCAATGGGCCTGCACCAAGGGTGAGGCTGCTGCCCTTAACGCTGTGTGCTAACCGGATAAACTCCTCCTGATTGTGCCCAGGGTCTCCACTACATAGCTGTTTTACCATCATATCGAGGTCAGTCAGGTAGATATCGATGATCTCGTTAATCGGCAGTGGTACACCATTGGCCAGCTCATCAAGAACACCGGGATCAAGCACAGTTACCTCATCATAGTCCTCGCCTTCGAGCAGGTTTGTGGACGCTGCTTCTGAAGCTGGCATGACCATATCCATCACTGACAGATCTGTTTCCTGTATCGTCGGTTCGCCGAGATAACGCGTCAGGACATTGATCAGATGCTCCCGGTCGACAGGTTTACTGAGAAAGTCATCCATCGCTGCTTCCATCACTTCATCATAGCGTTCGGCGACTACATCGGCGGTGAGAGCGACTATAGGTGTGTAACTTGGTATCTGGATCTCTCGGGTACGGATCTCCTTAGTTGCAGCAAATCCATCCATAATCGGCATTCTGAGATCCATCAAAATCAGATCGGGTTGCTCCTCCTGCCATGCTTCGACACCTTCCTGTCCGTTACGTGCAGAGATGACTTCCAACCCGACCTGATTTAACACGCTGGTAATCACCATCATGTTGGCCAGTACATCTTCCACAACCAAAACTTTTCCACTAAAGCGTAGATTGCTCCAATTATAGGGATCGGGTTTGACCAATTGATCAGGAACCATCAGACCGTGGCTTAATATCCAGTCGGGATCTGCATTCAGAGTCGAGTGCAACAGTTTGATGAACTGGCTACGACCGGTAAATACGCTGCATAAAGAGGTGGCATGTGCTTTTTCAGCCGCTTCAATCAGGCTGGGGTCTGCGCCTTGGGTGACGATCATAACAGGGGTGCGCAGACGCAGGTCTTCGCGGATATTACGACATAACTCGACCGCATCACACCATGGTGGATTATGAACGGCGACAATGCCTGCAATCGGCTCGCTGCTGGCGAGTTTACTGATCATATGATCCAGTAGTTCAGTATTTTGGCTGGCGCCGAACAGCTGATAATCATAGTGCAGCAACAGCCGCGTCATCACCTGGCGAGAGCGCTCCTGAGGGTTTACGATCAGCAGCTCATGCTCCGGTGGTGCAAATTCCGGTTCTGGATTGGGCAGTGCAGGCAGCGGGAGAGAGATTGTCACACGACAACCCTGCCCGGGGCAGCTGTCAAAGCTAAGTTCGCCCGACATCAGGTGTACCAGGCCTGACACAATAGATAGTCCCAGGCCTGCACCTCCGCTGCGGCGAGAAGTGCTGCAATCCGATTGATTAAATCCCTGCAGTAGTTCCGGCAGTTTGGCGATATCGAAGCCTATTCCAGTATCTTCAATGATCAGCTCTATATGATCGTTGTCACCTTTGCGGGCAGAGATCTGTACATATCCGCTGTCGGTAAATTTGATCGCATTACTCAGCAGGTTGATCAGGATCTGGGCAACACGATCTGGATCGCCAGTCACCTTTTCAGCCAGTTCAGCCGGGTAATCGACGATCAGCTCAAGTTGTTTGCTTTGCGCCCGCGGTAACATTAGCTGGCAGATATCGGCGATCTTATCGTCCAGCATAAATGCCTTGGGATTGAGTTTTAGTTGTCCGGAATCGATTTTAGAGAAATCCAGAATCTCATTGATCTGATTCATCAGTCCGTCGCAGGCCCCCTGCATGGTCTGCAGGTGGGTTCGCTGGCTAGTGTTTAATTCGGTGTCGGACAGTAGTTGGCAGCTGCCCAGAATCACATTCATCGGTGTGCGGATCTCATGACTGATCACCGCAAGGAATTCTGACTTTGCCAGAGAGGCTTGATCGACTTGCCTGAATAACCTGAAAGTGATCAATAACAGGCTCGCTAACATTAACAGGTTTGCGCAGTAAGTTACTGCAATGGCTAAAGTACCGGAGCTATCGTTGAAGCCCTGGCTGGCAGGCCATAGAAACAGGTGGCAGGTGCTGTTGATCAGCAAAAACAGCAATAATGAGAAATGAACATCATCCTGTCGCCAGTGGCCCAGATAGAGCTGCCCGCTTAGGGCCAGCGTGAACAATACTGCTGGTAGGAACTCGTCAGGATGCTGTCCCCAGGCATCAGTACTGATCAGCTCAGCTGAATCATGTTGGCTAAAGAGATAGAGAGTGGCCGGAGCGATTAGTAAGACAGCAATGACTAATCTGCTCGCCGGTGTTGCTTTCGGTGATGCCGGGTGAATGAGCTGACCGATGGTATACCAGAGCAGCAGAATAGCGATGCCTGTTCTGCCTGCGATACTGTGCCAATGTTCATGTGGTTCGTGACTATCGATGATAATCAGTTGTAGCCCTTCTGTGATCAGTGGAATCAAGAAGGCTGCTCCGATAAACAGAAATATTCTGTTTTTCCGGGCGCAATACAGCACCAGCGCCAGTGCAGAAGTCATTAGAAATTGTGCTTCTGATACAAGTTCAAAGGCGATCGTTTGCTGTGGCGAAAGCTGTAGCGTTGAAGTCATTGCCAGGGCTATGGCTCCAGCCAGACAGAGAATAACAACTGATAATGTGCCTAACCTGATGGTGTTATCAGGAGAGTGCTGCTGATTCATAGACAATTGCCCGTCCTTAGCTGCCGCGGCTGGAGGTGGCTACAAATGCCGCTACGGCGGAAGGTGGTGTGGGTGGCCACAACCGCCTGGCTCCTTGGACAAAAGAAATCCTCACCCAGAGTATAGGCGGTAAGTGAGAATTTGCCGGGCAAAAATGATAACCTTTCTCATCAATTAGTTTGTATGCTTCCGGCAGAGGTATTAGTGGAAAGTCAGCCCTTACATCCGTTCGACAGATTAACGCCAGAACTGATCATGGATGCGGTAGAAGCACAGGGGTATCTCTGTGATGGCCGTAATCTGGCGTTGAATAGTTATGAAAACAGGGTTTATCAGGTTGGCTTGGATGAGCAGCAGCCGGTTGTGGTGAAATTTTACCGGCCTGATCGCTGGAGTCGGGAGCAGATTGTCGAGGAGCATCTCTTCTGCTATCAACTTGAAGCTCAGGATCTGCCGGTAGTGACACCGATCAGGAATGAATCCGGTGAAAGCCTGCATAAGTTTGATGGCTTCATGTTCGCTGTCTACCCCAGGAAAGGTGGGCGGGCGCCAGAGCTGGATAACCTTGACCACCTTTATCATATCGGGCAAGTGTTAGGGCGTATGCATGCGATCGGGGCAACGGAAAATTTCCGTACCCGACCGGAGATCACCATCGACAGTTATGGCCAGGATAGTGTTGAGTACGTGTTGAAACATGCAATCCCGGATGAACTGCGAACTCCTTATGAAACTCTTTGCCGGGACCTGCTAAAAAAACTGCAACAGCGCTTTGCCGATGTCGGTAAGCTGGACTGGATCAGGGTTCATGGTGACTGCCATGTCGGCAATATGTTGTGGCGGGATGATGCACCACATTTTGTTGATTTTGATGACAGCCGCATGGCGCCAGCGATTCAGGATATCTGGTTACTGTTGTCCGGGCAGCGGCATGAACAGCAACAGCAACTGTCTGAGATTATCGAAGGCTATCGCGAGTTCTATGATTTTCAGCCGCGGGAGCTAAATCTGGTGGAGGCCTTCCGTACCCTTCGGATGATCAACTACGCTGCCTGGCTGGCGCGTCGCTGGAACGATCCGGCATTTCCACTGGCCTTCCCGTGGTTTAACAGTGTTCGCTACTGGAGTGATCATATTCTGGAATTGCGTGAGCAACTGGCGGCGCTGGATGAGCCCGCATTGAAATTGCTCTAATGAATTTACTTCAAAATAGCTTGAATGAGATTTGTTGACAGCAATTCTCATTAGGGAATAATGCCCCTGTCGCAGGTAGATCCTGACGGATCTTTAATCGGGAAACTGGTCCAGACAACGGAAAATGTCGTTCAGTCCAGTGCTGCCCCCGCAACGGTAGGTGAGAGTAAGAACTTCAGTAAACCACTGGCCGCAAGGCTGGGAAGGTGAAGTTCAGGTGATAAACCGCTCACGAGCCCGGAGACCGGCCTGAGGCAGACAGGTAACCGGCGTTATGAATGCCGGCTAAAATGTCAGGTGCTGCGGAGGGCAACACCGGCAACACTTGCAGATCGGAGCTGAATGAAAGCCGGACTGACTGTAAGCATGCATCTCCTCCCCACCTCCTGACGAAGATCGGTAGCTTATCGGCTACTCGTTTTCAGGAGTGTATACATTGTTTAAGAAAACTCTGGTTGCTGCAGCTTTACTGGCAGTAACGTCCGTGGCTCAGGCTCACTTTCAACTTCTTCAGCCAACAGATCTGCTGCTGGAAAAAGGCGGCAAGCAGACGCTGAAAATGCCATTCACCCACCCATCTGAGAGTGGCAAGGTGATGGATATCGCCAAGCCGGAATCTTTTACCGTACTGCATAAAGGTAAAAGTCAGGATCTGAGTGAGCAGTTACAGTCGATTGAATGGACTAGTGCCGAAGGCCCTGGCAAAGCGTGGCAGGCAGATGTAAAGCTGCGTTCCATGGGCGATTACGTTTATGTCCTGACTCCTCAACCGTACTTTGAAGAAACAGAAGACGCATACATCCAGCAGATCACAAAAACAGTAATGAATGTCGGCTCCTTGCCAACAGACTGGGATGCAGAGCTGGGCCTTAAAGCTGAGATTGTGCCTTTGATTGCGCCTTATGCACTCTTTACCGGCAATGTTTTCACTGGAGTGGTTAAATCTCAGGGCAAGCTAGTGCCATTTGCTGAGATTGAGGTAGAGCATTTAAACTTCCCGGTTGATATGAAGGCGAACCGCTTTGGTGAAACTGCACGGATCAACTTCCCAGCAGATGCTTTTGTCACTCAGGTTATTAAGGCAGATGCTAACGGCACATTTCATTTCGGTATCCCAAAAAGCGGTTTCTGGGGTTTTGCTGCTTTAGGTGTGGGACCTGATACAGAACACAATGGTAAAGAACTATCACAGGATGCGGTGATCTGGGTGCAGGCGCAGGATCTTAAATAATGCATATTGTTGACGGAGCGCTCAGCGCTCCGGTTTTAATCAGCGGTGGTTTATTGGCAGTAGCCGGTGTTGCCGCTGGCCTGAAAAGGCTTGATTCTGACCGGGTACCACAGGTGGGGCTGCTCAGCGCTGCCTTTTTTGTTGCTTCTCTGATTCATCTGCCGGTGGTGGGTACTGCCAGCAGTGTACACCTGATCCTGAACGGATTGGTTGGACTCGCACTGGGTTGGGCGGCATTCCCTGCGTTAGCGGTAGCTTTGTTGCTGCAAGCAGTATTCTTCGGCTTTGGTGGGTTGCTGGTGCTGGGGGTGAATACGGTGAATATCGCACTGCCGGCGCTGATCGTCTTTTGGCTGTTCGGACGTAAAATTCGCCGATCTGAGCTACGTGTTGCCGCGGTGTGGGGAGCAGTGGGGGGAGCACTATCTATCGCGATAACTGCGGTGATGGTGGCTGGCTCACTGGCGTTATCTGGCGATAACTTCCTGTTGGCGGCCAAATTGGTATTGCTGTCTCATATACCTGTTGCACTTTTGGAAGGCTTCATTACCGGTGCTGCAGTGTTGCTGATCAGTCAGGTGAAGCCAGAGTTTTTCAGTGTCAGTCAGGGAGAATCCAGTGAACAGAATTAGTTTTATATTGTGTCTGCTGTTACTGACATCGTTTCAGGCGCAGGCACATAAAGTTCTGGCGATGGCCTATGCCGATGGTATGACGATTGAAGGGGAGGTGGGCTTCTCCAATGGTGAGATGGCACTGCCCGGTTCGCTGATTGAAGTATTCGATGCCGCTGGCAACAAACTGTCTGAGGTGAACACCACTGAGGGCGGGCTGTTTAGCTTTCAGGCAAACAGCGCCATTGATCACCATTTCCGGGCTGATCTGGGAGCCGGACATATTGCAGAATTTATCGTACCGGCGGATGAACTAAGTGGTGGTGAGACCGCCGCTCAAACGAATGTTACGCCAGCCGCTGCAGTATCCTCTTCTGTATCGTCAGTAGATGCCGAGCTGGTTCGTAAAGAGATCGCTGCGCAGATTAAACCGCTGCGGAAAGAGATTATGCAGCTAAGAGAGCGCTCTGGGTTGCAGGACATTATTGGCGGTATCGGTTATATATTCGGACTATTTGGTCTTTGGGCGTTGTGGAAGAGCAGGCGTGAAGCAACATCTTGAGCACAGCGTCGCCAGTTGGCGGGGACAGAGCTTAAAGCATCGGGCCTCTCTGGTTGATCGGTTAGATCCACGCGGCAGGATCTTACTGGCTTCACTATGGGCGTTACTGACCGTTAGTTGTTACTCGATTCCTGCGCTGACGCTGGCGCTTGCAGGTAGTGTTCTGTTGGCGCTGACAGCCCGGGTTCATCTGAAACGTACGCTGCGCCGGGTGCTGGCGATGGATGCGTTTATCATCTTTATGTTGCTGTTCCTGCCTTTTACGACCGTCGGTGATCCTTGGTTTGATGTTATGGGCTATCAGGCCAGTTATCAGGGGGTTGAACAGGCCGTAGTTATCTTCCTGAAAGCCAATACTACGGTCCTCGCGGTATTAACGCTCGTTGGCACACTCGAAGCAGTCGTGTTCGCGCATGCTCTGGCCCGGCTGAGGGTGCCGGATAAGCTGGTGCATCTGATGCTTTTTACGCTGCGCTATCTGGATGTGATCAACCGGGAGTATAAGCGGATGAGAATGTCGATGCGGGCTCGGGCATTTAGTCCTGCTGGGAACCGCCACACATGGCGCTCCTTTGGTTATCTTGTAGGCATGTTGTTGATTCGCAGTCTGGATCGTTCTGAGAGGGTGCTGGATGCGATGAAATGCCGTGGGTTTCACGGTCAGCTATTTTTGCTGGATCAATTTGAATTTCAACGGCGGGATAGTTACTTCGCGGTTGTTATGCTGATAGCAACGAGTACTGTGCTGGTTGTTGAGTGGGCGTTATGAGTGAAAAAATCCTTCAGGTGAGTAACCTCAGCTACCATTACCCTCGTCGGGAGCCAGTCTTGGATCAGGTGAATTTCAGCTGGTTCGAAGGTGAGCGGGTGGCGTTAACTGGCCACAATGGCGCCGGTAAGACTACATTCTTTCACTTGCTTATGGGGCTGAAAAAAGCGAAGCGAGGAGAGATTGAGATTGCCGGGCAAAGCTGTCGTAGCGAACCCGATTTCCTGCAGGCCAGACGTGAGATCGGTTTCCTGTTTCAGGACCCGGACGATCAGTTGTTTTGTCCAACGGTAATTGAAGATGTTGCGTTCGGCCCTCTGAATCTCGGAAAAAGTCGTGATGAAGCTCTGCTAATCGCCCGTGAAACATTGGCATCACTTGGACTAGAAGGCTTTGAAGAGCGGATCTGCTACCAACTGTCTGGCGGGGAAAAGCGTCTGGTCACCCTGGCGGGTGTTCTGGCGATGAAACCAAAGGCTTTGTTGCTTGACGAGCCCACCAATGCATTGGATCGGAACGCTCGTCGACGGTTGATAGATATACTTTCAGGGCTGCCGCAGGCGATGCTGATTATCTCCCATGATCCAGAATTCCTGGCAGAGATCTGCAACCGACGGATTGAGTTAAGTGACGGCAAGTTCCATGAGCAACCACACAGTGCCGCAGCCCTTGTGGGCTAACCGCACCTTTCTACGTTTATTCAGCAGCCAGCTGATTGCGCTGACCGGAACGGGGCTGGCGACAGTTGCACTGGCGCTGCTTGCCTATCAGTTACAGCCGGAGTCAGCCGGGGCTCTGCTGGGCAGTCTGTTAGCAGTGAAGATGGTGGCCTACCTGCTCATAGCTCCGGTAGCTGCCAGCATCGCTGAACGCTTCAGTCGGAAGGGCTGGTTGATCGGCGTTAACCTGTTGCGAGCGCTGGTACTTTGTTGTCTTCCCTGGGTAAATGATATCTGGCAAGTCGTGGTGCTTATCTTCGCTCTGAACGCCGCGACTGCAGCCTATACACCGATTTATCAGGCGATGTTGCCTGATCTGCTGCCTGATGAGGAGCAGTACACTAAGGCGCTTAGCTGGTCACGTATCGCTGTAGAAGTGGAGTCGCTGGTGAGTCCTTCTTTGGCAGCGCTACTGTTGCTGATAATGGGTTCTGCGCAATTGTTTAATCTTAATGCGCTGGCGCTCTTTCTGACGGTAATCATTATCGCCACAACCTCCTTGCCTCCGCGGCAGCCTGCTGAGCGGAGCGGGGGCTGGCAGCAGCAGGCGCTCTTTGGTATTCGGGCATATCTCGCAACGCCACGATTAAGAGGATTACTGGCTTTGCACTGGGTTGTTTCCTGCACTGGCGCTATGGTGATTGTGAATACTGTTGTCTACGTTCGCCAGTATCTGGGATTGTCTGAGGCGATGGTGGGCTGGGCTATGGCAGCATCGGGTGCAGGTGCTATGTTAATTGCTCTGTTTCTGCCACGACTACTCAACGTTGTGCATGACCGTCCGGTGATGTTGGTAGGAGGAGCCATTGGCGTAGTAGCATTGGCACTTGCAGCACTCCAGCCTGGATTAACCGGTTTACTGATGCTCTGGTTTATGATCGGTGCGTCGCTGAGTTTGGTGCTGACCCCTGCCGGACGGGTGTTACGGTTGTCTTGCCGGGAAAGTGACCGCGGTGCTTATTTCGCGGCTAACTTTGCTCTTTCTCATGGTGGCTGGTTGCTGGCTTACTTGTTGAGTGGCTGGAGTCTGAATTGGCTGGGCATCAGTTTTAGCTTTATGCTGATGGCCGTTGTCGCTGGTATTGGACTGGCTGCTGCTCTCTGGCTTTGGCCGGTGAGCGAACAAGCTGAGTTGGAGCATTTGCATCCAGCGATGGATCATGAGCATCTGCACTATCATGACGAACACCATCAGCACAGTCACCAAGGCTGGGAAGGTCCCGAACCTCACGCTCATAATCATCATCATCCAGAATTACGCCATCGTCACCGTTTTGTGATTGATGAGCATCATATGCATTGGCCGGGATAACCTGCGATGACGACGCCGGTGAAATCTGCGCTGAGTATCCGTAGCTATCAAGCTGAAGTTGATCAGCACGATCATGGCTACCATCAGTTAGTGCTGCCATTATCCGGTGCATTGGAGTTGCAGGTCGGTAGTCAGAGCCACCAAGTGTCGAAACTACGCGCTGCAGTGATCGCTGCGGGAAATAGTCATAGCTTCGCTGCACAAGGCGACAATGCTTTCCTGGTGATGGACCTGGATGCCCGTCGCGCGCCTTGGCTCGATAAACTGAATCCCTTTATCGATCTTGATCCGGCATTACAACAGTATGTGCGTTTCCTGGCGCATGAAACTGCCCAGAGCGGTAACGCCAGTGCTGATTCGATGGTGAATTTATTGTTGGAGCTGTTGCAGCAGCGCCAGGGAATTGATTCCAGTAAGGACCAGCGCTTGGATCGGGCGATTAGTTACCTACAGGCTCATCTTGCGGAGCCCGTATCAATTGAGCAACTGGCAATCCTTGCCTGCGTTAGTGTGCGTCAGTTAAATCAGTTGTTTAACCAGCACCTTGGCTGCTCAGCAAAACGTTATTTGATTCGATTACGTATCGAGCGCGCTAAACAACTCCTCAAACAGAGCTCTCTGCCGGTTCAGCAGGTTGCTGAACAATGTGGTTATTCCAGTCTGTCGGCCTTTAGTGATCGTTTTCGCCAGGAAGCCGGAATGTCACCTCAAAATTTCCGTCAGCAAGGCTGATCCCACTGACTTTTCCTTTATCGCCGATATGGCAAAAGAGTCTGCCGAATCAGCAAAGTCACCATCGACAGTACTAAGTACTCTGGTGTTTTCCAGATGGAGATTGTTATGGCGGCAAGAGATAGAGCAACAGCCGTAGGTTTTATCGCGGTGGTACTTTGGGGCGCGCTGGCGCTATTAACGACTTTCAGCAGCGGTCTCCCTCCGTTTCAGTTGACTGCCCTGACCTTTGCGACAGCATTTTTACTGATGTTAACTCGGTGGTTACTGGCTGGGATTAACCCGATTCAGTTTGCCCGGCAACCTCTTAGAGTCTGGGCTTTAGGGGTTGGTGGTTTATTTGGTTACCACCTCTGTTACTTTGTCGCGTTGGCGAATGCACCGGCTGTAGAAGCATCAATGATCGCCTATTTCTGGCCACTCTTGATAGTGGTGTTCTCAGCATTAATTGCCGGTAAAAAGCTGGATAAAGGAATGCAGGCAGGTGTGATCGCAGCTTTGTTGGGGAGCTGGCTGTTATTGTGGAAGCCGGGCGCTGGTTTTGCTGTTGAATACCTAACAGGTTATCTGGCAGCGATGCTTGCCGCTCTGATCTGGGCGGGTTATTCGGTACTGTCGGCACGATTGAAAACGGTTGCGACCGATACTATCGGCTGGTTCTGCGGTGCCACTGCCCTGATCGCCTGGTTGTTCCACCTGCAGTTTGAACAGACGCACTGGCCGCTCTCAAACAGCCAGTGGTTAGGTGTACTTCTATTAGGCGCGGGACCCGTAGGTGTTGCTTTTCTCTGCTGGGACTTTGGCGTTAAGCGAGGGGATATCCAATTGCTTGGGGTTCTGTCGTACGCGGCCCCGCTGATATCGACTTTGTTACTGATTGTGGTCGGAGAAGCAGAAGGGAGCATCAATGTCTGGTTGGGCACAGGGTTAATTGTTGGCGGTGCCTGGTTGGCTTCGCGTCAACGGCGTTCAGAGGTTAAAACGCTGGCCTGAGTACATTTAGCAGCGTTACTATCGGGGCTCTGACATTGGCTGGAATCATAGGGTATGGCGGAGTATCTGTTTGTATATGGCACCCTGCAGCGAGGACTGAAACCGGAGATGAACCGGATCATTGAGGCGGGTGCAGAGTTTTGCGGTGATGCTTACGTGAATGCGCGCTTAGTCATGTTGAGCTGGTACCCCGGACTGATTTTGGCCACTGAAGAAAGCCAGCAGGTCGCAGGCGAACTTTATCGGCTTCACTCGCCGTCTGCAGAACTGCTTTATCAGCTGGACCGGTATGAAGGCTGTGGTGAGAGTGATCCAGAGCCTCATGAATATAAACGTTGTGTCATGGATGTTGTGATTGACGATAAGGTCCAGCCTGCTTGGGTTTATCTTTATACCCACTCTTCGACAGGGCTTCCTGTTTTGGTAAGTGGGCGTTTTCGTGACTGGGTGGAGGGGAAAGATGACCCGAGCGTTACTGTTTGATCTGGGCAATGTAATACTGGATATCGATATGTCGGCTATCTGTCGTCACTGGAGCCAGCAGCAAGGCTGTCCGGAGGAGGCAATATCTAACCTGTTTGGAGCTGACGACAATTACTGTGCTCATGAGCGAGGCGAGATTACGAGTGCTGAGTATCTGTCCCGTACTGCTGAAAGACTGGGTTTAGATAAATTAACTGCCGAACAGCTGGAGCAGGGATGGAATAGCATCTTTGTCCGTGAAGTGCCGGGGATTCGGCAGGCACTGACACAGTTGTCCAGTGACTATGCAGTGGCCGCTTTCAGTAATACTAATCCATCTCATGTTGCCAATATGAGATCTCTGTATCCGGGTCTGGAGCAGTGCTTTAACCAGGTGTTTTACTCCAATGATATCGGCTACCGCAAGCCAGAGGCAGAAGGCTTTGCGCACATTTGCGATCAGCTTCGCCTGAAGCCTGCAGAGATCTGTTTTTTTGATGATCTGCCTGAAAATGTCGATGCTGCTAAGCAGGCTGGATTACAGGCTCATCAAGTAGTGACGCCTGACCGTACAGTACCACTGCTGAGAGAGCTTGGGTTTTTAAGGGAAGGTGCGATTAAGTCCTGCTGGCTCTCTGGCTTAGAGGGGGACGCGTGATCGCGGCGGCGCTTTGCAGGCATGTCTAGACCTGTCAAAAAGTGCCAACAAAGAGTACGCATCACCCTCTAAGCCCCATGCACCCAAAGGGCATAAAGGGCGAGGCCTGTAGCCTGCATCTACGTTGTTACGCTTTTTGCTAAGGACTGAGGCCATTAGCTGCAAAGCGTGCCTAGTATCTGCAGGCTACAGGTCTCGCAGAGAACGAGCGGGACTTATTCGCACCTTCCGTAACTAAAGCGCAAGAACGTTCTATCGCCCGTTAGCTAAACAAAGAATACTGCTTACTCATCAATGGAGGAGAGCAGAATGGAACTGTTTATTGGCTATACACTGACCTGTCTGGTGCTGGTTGTTGTGCCGGGGCCGGATAATCTTCTGGCGATTGCCCGTGGTATCTCTCAGGGCCGGCTGGCAGCGGTCGTATCGGGCTGCGCTTCTGGAGCAGGTATTATGGTTCATGTGCTGGCGGCGACTGCGGGCCTGAGCGCATTGCTCCAAACCTCTGCTATCGCTTTTTGGCTGGTCAAACTGATTGGTGCTGCTTATCTGGTTTGGCTTGGTTACAAGGCTATTCGCAGTCAATCGTTGATCCGTTTTGCGGATGCCGATCCCGTACCACTAAAAAAAGTGTTTATGACCGGTTTTCTTTCCGCCAGCCTCAATCCTAAAGTTGGTATGGTTATTCTGGCGTTGGTGCCGCAGTTTATCCCGAATGGAGCGGATATCACTTCATCCATGTTGATGTTGGGCGCTTGGTTCGCGCTGCTGACTGCGATTGGTTTTTCGCTAATGGGAGTGTTAGGGCAGAAGCTTCGCAATTGGCTGGAAGTGCGCCCCCGCTGGATTAAAGGGGCGAACCTGTCGGCTGGTAGCTGCTTTGTATTGTCTGGTTTCTCGGTTGCTATGACACGTACAGTCGATAGCTGAGGATTTAGGGAGTGAGTGAATAGATCCAGTTCCAGTCTATTGCAGCGGATAGCGCTGCTCTCTTAATGCCAGTGCCGCTTCACAGATGCGGCGCTGGCGTTGTGTCAGTTTCATCCCGTCCTGCCAGTGACCACTGCTGATCGCCAGGCGAAAGCGCGAAATAATCTCTTCAGGCAGACTGTTGACGGTTTTCTCAAAATTCATCACTACTACTTCTCCATTTGTGACCACTGCATCCCTAAAGGGTAGGTCGATCTTTATTGTTGTAATTAATAATCGTTATCATTTAAGCATTTATAGTACTCTTTTCCTAGGAAACTTTGCTGAAATCGCTAGGTCATACCCCCGGATAGGACTTGTATATCTTCAGTGTTATCCTCATATATTCAGATACTTAAGCAACAATAGCCGGAGTTCATTGATGACCACCGAAGTCGCCTCCCTTGCCATAAATACCCGGGAGAAATTCCAGCAGTTACGCCAGTCATTGGATAAGGCGGTCATCGGCCAGCAAGCGCTCATTGAACAGATGCTGGTGGCTTTGCTGTGCGACGGCCATGTTTTACTTGAAGGCCCGCCAGGTCTGGCAAAGACCCGAACTATCGCGATGATGGGGGAGTTACTTGAGGGGAGCTTTCATCGGATTCAATTTACCCCGGACTTGTTGCCAGGCGATGTTACCGGAAGTGAGATCTTCAACAGCGCGACTAGTGCTTTTGAATTTCGTCAGGGACCTGTATTCAGCAACTTAGTACTGGCTGATGAGATCAACAGGGCCCCGGCAAAGGTTCAGTCGGCGTTGTTGGAGGCGATGGCTGAGCGGCAGGTGACTATTGCAGGTAAGACTTATCCACTGCCTGAGTTCTTTATGGTACTGGCGACCCAGAACCCGATCGAGCAGGAAGGCACTTACCCGTTGCCGGAAGCGCAGCTCGACCGGTTCCTGTTCCATCTGAAAGTTGATTACCCCCAGTTTGCTGAGGAGAAGGCAATTCTTAAGCTGGTGCGCGGTGAACAGCTGGCTCAGTTGGACAGAACCGAAGAGCAACAGGCTGAACACCTGACTGCTGCCGATCTGCACCAGGCGAGACGCGAAGTGCTTAATGTTTATCTGGCTGATAGCCTTGAGGACTATCTGGTTTCGCTTGTTATGGCTACCCGTGATCCACAAGCGTTTGACCCTTCGTTGAACGGATTGCTGGTTTATGGTGCTAGTCCGCGTGCAACCATCGCATTGGATCGCGCTGCCAGAGCGCATGCCTGGTTAAATGGTCAGGACTTTGTCGCCCCGGAAAATATTCAGGCAGTGGCCAATAGTGTGCTGCGCCATCGCATCGGTATTAGTTATGCTGCGGAAGCTGCCGGTATGGATGCCGAGCAGGTATTGAATAAAATTCTGGCTTTTGTTGCCGTACCTTGAGGGCGGATAGATGAGTGCAATTCTGGCTCAGTCCAGACCTGCCCCGCGAGCACAGGACAGTATCGTCATAGATGAGTTGCTGGCGTTGCGGTTCTGGCCACCTGCACAAGGCAAACAGTCGATCCGCTCAGCATTAAGGGATGGCCGTCATCTGAGTCCGGTGCGTGGACGTGGCATGGAGTTCGATGATGTTCGCGCCTACCAGCATGGTGATGATACCCGTCATCTGGATTGGCGTTTGCTGGCTCGTACTGGCGAACCTCACACCCGCTTGTTTCGTGAGGAGCGGGAGAAACCTGTTTATCTGTTGGCCGATATGGGCTTTCAGATGCAGTTTGCCAGCCGTGGTCATCTCAAATCTCTACTCGTTGCATATGCCAGTGGTCTCATTAGTTGGGCCGCACACTCAGGCGGTGATCGGGTGGGTGGTCAGTTACTGTTGGCTGATGGCGAGAGTCGTTTTTTCCGTCCCCGCTCTAATCGACAGAACATCAGTGCGATGTTGGCAGAGTTTGCTAATGGCGTTGGTATGGTTGGCAGCAGCCGTAGTCAGTTAACAGATGCACTGGTGACCGCAGAGGGGCAACTTCCTACGGGCAGCCGTTGTTATCTGATGTCAGACTTTCACCACGTTGATTCAGATACTGAGCGCTTGCTTGAGCGTCTGGCCAGGCGCTGTGAGCTGAATCTGATCATGATTACCGATCCGCTGGAGCGAGCGCTGCCTGAAGCCGATTCGCTCTGCTTTAGCAGTGGTGGTCAGCGGATCAGTGTGGCGGCACAGGACAGGCAAACTAGAGATCGCTACGCTGCCAACTTCAAAGCCCGACAGTCGCGTATTGAGCGGCTGGGACAGTTTCCGGGGATTTACAGTTATCACTGGTCAACCGATGCCCATCCACTGTTTCAGACGGAGGAATTTGGCGGATGAATCCGGCACAGTTGCAGTTACGTGATATACATCTGCCTGATCCGGTTGGTTGGTGGCCGCTGGCTCCTGGCTGGTGGTTACTAATTGTCTTATCTATAGCTCTGATTGCCGTATCGATCTGGTTGCTGTTGCGTTGGCACCGTCATCCGGTGACTTCCGCTTTACGAGAATTGAATCAGCAAAAAGCTCGCTCTATGGATGATAAAGCCTGGCTTACTGAAAGCTCTGTTCTGTTGAGACGGGTCGCGATGGCGCTATATGGGCGGCAAATGATCGCACAGGCTTGTGCAGCGCAATGGCAGCAATTGTTGCAAACTCAGGGGAGCGGGCTGAGCGATGATAGCGTTGCGCTTTTTGTTCGTGGACAGTGGCAGGCTGAGGTGGCTTTCGATCGGCAGCAGCTTGAAGCTGAAGTTCGCCGCTGGCTGAAGTCGCAACGATCGCTGTTGGCCGTGATTCAAGGGAAAACTCGCATATCGCAGGGAGTGACGTCAGATGTTTGAGTTTGACTGGCTCTGGGCATTTCTGCTCTTGCCATTACCCTGGCTGGTGCGTCGGTATAGTAAACAGGTTAAAGCGCAGGAGCCGATGGCGCTGCAGGTGCCTTTTTTGGCGGAGATCGCGGCGGCTCAGGGTGGGCAGGACCCGGTTTCAGCTGTGTCCGGAAGTCGATTGTGGTGGCTCGCCTGCCTGATCTGGTTCTGTCTGGTAACCGCCGCAGCAAAGCCTCAATGGTTGGGCGAGCCCATTCCACAGCTACAGCCAGGGCGTGAGCTGATGATGGCGATCGACCTCTCGCTCAGCATGAAAGAGCGGGATTTTGAGTTTCAGGGACGCACCCTTGATCGTCTTACCGCCACCAAACTGGTTGCTCAGGACTTTATTGAGCGCCGTCAGGGGGATCGGCTTGGCCTGGTGCTATTTGGCGAACAAGCTTACCTGCAAGCACCTCTGACATACGACCGGAAAACAGTGCAGCAGTTGTTACTCGAAGCTCAAATAGGGCTGGCAGGTAAGAATACCGCAATCGGCGATGCGATTGGCCTCAGCCTGAAGCGCCTGCGCGAAACTGAAAACCCCGAAAAAGTTTTGGTACTGCTGACTGACGGTGCTAATACCGCTGGCGCGCTTGAACCGTTGCAGGCAGCCAATCTCGCGCAGCAGGAAGGCGTCCGGATTTATACCATCGGCATTGGTGGCGAGGGTGGCAGAGGTTTACTGGGGTCGTTGCTGGGTAACCGGGGTTCAGATCTGGACGAGCAAACGCTGACGGCGATCGCCGAAGCAACGGGTGGTACCTATTATCGTGCCCGTGACATTGATGAACTCGCTGAGATTTACCAACAGCTGGATCAGGTTGAACCGGTAGAACGGGATGCTGGTTTTTACCGCCCGGTCTCATCATTGTTTCATTGGCCATTAGCTTTGGGACTGGCCTTGATGATCTTGTTGGCGCTGATTAAAGGGAGGAGCTGATAATGGATTTCTCCGAACTGTTGGATGATCTGGCGCTGTTTCATCTGCAACAGCCCTGGGCTCTGTTGCTTATTGTTCCTTTGATTGCGGCATTGCTATTTGCGCTGAGTAACAGGTCAGGGGGCAGGCAGTGGTATCGATATTGCGAGCCTGTGTTTCTGAAACGTTTTCTGCATGGTGATGAACAACGTCGTCAGGCTAGCCGTATCGGTTTCCTGATCGTGGCAGGATTGTTGTTAGTGATTGCTCTGGCTCAGCCCGCCTGGCGGTTGTTGCCGCAACCTGTCTATCAGCAGCAGGCCCCCCTGATTATTGCGTTGGATCTGTCTGCTTCGATGAATGCCACCGATCTGGCACCCAGTCGTCTGAAGCAGGCTCACTACAAGATCATAGATCTTCTGAATAAGCGTCAGGGTGGTCAAACCGGGCTACTGGTGTTTGCCGGAGATGCCTTTGCGGTGACGCCATTAACGGATGACACCCAAACCATTATCAGCCAACTGCCTGCGCTGAGTCCGGAGATTATGCCTGTGCCCGGCAGTCAGCCGCAGAAAGCCTTACAACTCGGAGTCAGTATGCTGCAACAGGCAGGCAGTCAGTTTGGCGATATTTTGCTGGTAGCAGACGAATTACCCGAGGGCGCTTTACAGCATCAACTTACCGAACTGGCCGCTAAAGGGGTGCGGGTTTCAGCGTTAGCGATCGGAACCGAAGCGGGAGCGCCGGTGCCTACTGGCTACGGCAATCTGAAATATGCGGATGGCTCACTAGTGTTGGCGAAGACCCATCAGGATAACTTTACTGCTGTTGCAGCAGCCGGTGATGGTATAGCGCCGGAACAGCGACTGGATAACTCTGAACTGACGACATTAGCTGAGTTCTTCAGCCGTCATCCGGCCAGTGGTGAAGCCACTCAACTAGAACGTAAGGCTGATCAGTGGGAAGCGGGCGGTCCACTATTGATTTTGTTATCTCTTGGGTTGTTACTCCCGCTGTTTAGGCGTGGAGTCTTGGCAGTCGCACCCTGGTTAGTGATTCCGATGTTGATGGTCTCTCCTAAGCAGGCTGAAGCATTTGAGTGGCAGCAGTTGTGGCAAACCTCTGACCAACAAGCGATGGAGCTACTGCAGGGTGGTGACGCTGAGGCCGCTGCAGGGACGTTTGAAGATCCTCGTTGGCAGCAAGCCGCGCATTATCAACAGGGGAACTATCAACAGGCTTTGGAGAGTCTGCCCGATCCGGTTTCCGCCGATGATTGGTATAACCGGGGCAATGCCCTGGCTCAGTTAGGGCAGCTGGAGCAGGCTGCAGAGTCCTATCGGCAGGCGTTACAGTTGGCACCTGATGATGAAGATGCAGCTTTCAATCTGAAACAGGTTGAGCAGGCTCTTCAGCAACAGCAACAGCAACAGCAACAGCAACAGCAACAGCAACAGCAACAGCAACAAAATCAGGAGCAGCAAAGCTCTCAGGAAGATGGCCAGCAGGGGCAGCAGAATCAGCAGCAAAGTGGCTCAAATTCGGATCAGCAGACATCAGCTGAAGCTAAGCAAAGTGAACAGCAGCAGGGTTCGGAGCAACAACAGTCCTCTTCGGTTTCTGAGGCACAAAGCGGCGAGCCATCTGCTGAGGCGCAAAAACAAGCAGAAGAGGCCTTGGCTCAGGCGCTGGAGCAATCCCGCGCTGATCAATCGGAGCAGCAGGTTATGGACCTTGGTGAGGCGTCTCGTCAGGATGAATCTGCACAGGCCCGAGAGCAATTGTTAAATCGTGTTGTTGATGATCCGGCTGGATTATGGCGCAGGAAGTTTTATTACCAGTATCAGGAGCGCGGCGCAGTTCCGGCAGAAGGAGGAAAGACATGGTAAGGGCATTGTGGCTGATGCTGATAGCCGTGCTGGCGAACGTGAACCTGGCGATGGCAGACGTATCAGCCAGGCTGGACCGGAGCCACGTTGAGCTGGGAGAAAGTATCTCGTTAATCGTCGACATCTCCGATGCTGCGGGCGGCCAGACAGATCTTTCGCCACTGGACGAATCCTTTGATGTCGCAGGGCGGCAGAAACGTTCGAGCATGCAGATCATCAATGGTGATATGCAGCGCAGCACGCAGCTGGTCATAGGTTTAGTTGCGAAGCGGGAAGGAGAGCTGCGAGTACCGCCGTTATTGATCGAAGGCGAAACCACTGAGGCGATGACGATCCGGGTCTATAAACCTAATCTGTCAGAAAATGAGCAAAATGCGGTTGCCATAGATGGTGGTATCGATCGTGAAACGCTTTGGTTACAACAGCCGACCATCTATACCCTGCAGGTTACCGTTCGCAGTAAATTACTCGGTGCTAGTCTGACACCGCCAACAGCCGATGATTCTGAACTGCTTATTGAGCCACTGGGCGAACAGGAAAAATCAGACACAGTCATCGACGGTGTACCTGCACAGCTGGTGGTGCAGCGTTACCTGATGACGCCTCAGCGCAGTGGTCGCATCGAAGTTCAGCCTGCCAGACTGCAGGTGAAAATCGCTAAGGGGAAACCGGTTAATACCGTGTTGGGGCCAAGGTACAACCAGTATCGGAACATGACGGTAGAGACTGATCCACTGGTATTGGATGTTAAGCCTGTACCGGCGCAAATGAGTTCATCGCAGTGGCTGGTGGCGGATAGCGTCAAGTTGACGGATAACTGGTCTGCGCTGGAGGTGATGCAAGGTGATGCGATTACCCGAACGCTGAGACTAGAAGTGTCAGGGATTCGTGCAAATCAGTTACCCGAACTTGAACTACAGGTGCCTGCGGGTGTGCGTCAGTATCCTGAAGAAGCGGTGACGGATGAATCCTTCTCAGCTGGTCGTCTGCAGGCAACATTGGAGCGGGAGATCGTACTGATTCCGGCACAAAGCGGGGCGCTTAAGTTTCCGGCGGTGGAACTGAAATGGTGGAACCCGACGACAGCGCAGATCGAAGTTGCAACGCTGTCTGCGCGAGAGATCAAGGTTCAGCCGGCTGCTGGTCAAATTGCGAGTCCATCACCAGCTGTTGTTACGGCACCTGTTAAAGCTGTTGAAACACCAGTGGTAAAAACAGAAGTTGAACAAGTCTCTCCGGTTGTGAACAAGACTGAGGCCGGGAAAGAAGCCTTGTTGTACAAGTTAATCATTGTGCTCTTGCTGATAGTCGTAGCTTTACTGTCTTACCTGTTATGGCGAAAACCCGCGCGAAGCGCTGCGGTGCCAGTTAAAGCTTCGGAACCAGAGAGATCGGCAAAATCGCTGACTGAATTAGAGAAAAACCTACGTAAATTGTGCGAGCAGGATGAAGCCAGCGGTGTCAGACAGGCACTTAGCCATTGGTGTTCACAGCGCTGGCCAGGGCATCACAATCCTATGGGAGTGCTTATAGCGGAAGCTTCTCCTGAGCTAAAAGCTGAGATTGAAAGGCTTAACCGGCATCTCTATAGCGATGCCGGCGTTCAGTGGAATGCTGGCAAGCGTTTCTGGCAGGCCTTTTCTACACTTAGTGGGCAGTTGCAATCGTCACAGCAAACAGCCGGGGCGTTAGGAAAGTTAAATCCGATGTAGAGGAGGTCGCTATGGCATGGCGTGAGCTTACACTGTTTAGCAGCGCTGTGTTTTTGTTGGCGGGTTGCCAGCAAAGTGTCCCGACTCAGGATGAGCTTATCGATGAATCCGTTGATGAATCGGTGACCCTGTATGAAGCGCCTCTGATTACAGCGGAAACATGGGTATACCGTTGTGGCGAAAAGGTGTTTTCCCTCCGTTTGGATCAGCCCGGCACTGCACGACTGTTGATCAATGGTGAACAGAAAGAGCTCACCAGGAAAATAGATGCTTCTGAGGCTGTTTATGTTGCCGATCAGACTCGACTCGCCATCATCGGTGAGTCGGCAGAATTAACCTTCCAACAACAATACTTTCATAACTGCCGCTATGATCAGGATGCTTCGTTATGGCAGCATGCCCGACTCAATGGTGTGAGTTTTCGTGCTATTGGTTATGGGCCGGGGTGGCAGTTGGAGCACTATCCTGAACGGGGTGTTATCTATACCGGTGACTTTGGCCTGACAACTGTGTTCTTCCCGCAACCTGTGCTGAAGATCGAAACGCCTGAAGGAGAGTTGATCTATTCTGGCGAACAGGACGGCATCACCCTTAGAGTAAGGGGAGTGAGGAAAGAGTGCGTCGATGAAGCGAGCGGCGATCGTTTTCGCTGGAGTGTCGCGCTAACGATCAATGGCCGACCCTTGCAGGGTTGCGGCAGGAAATTTTGATGAAGAGGCCGTCGAACGGCCTCTCCTGATGTAACTTAAAGCTCTGCGTTGTGATAAACGCGCTGGACGTCATCCAGATCGTTCAGCATATCCAGGAACTTGTCGAACATTGCCACATCATCACCCGCAACTGGTGTAGTTGTCTGTGGAATGAACTGGATCTCATCAACGTCGAAGTCGATCTCACCAAAGTTTTCAGTCAGCGCCTGTTTTGCTTTGAAGTAGTCTGTATGAGGCGCAAAGACAGAGATCTTGCCATCTTCATTTTCGATATCGGATACATCAACATCCGCCATCATCAGCGCATCCAGAACAGCTTCTTCATCTTCGTGAGCAAATACCAGAATCGCACTGTGGTCGAACATGTGGCTGACACTGCCCTGAGTGCCGATCTTGCTCTTAGTCTTGGTAAAGCACTGGCGAACATCACCAAAAGTACGATTTGGGTTATCTGTCAGGCAGTCAACGATAACCATGCAGTTGCCAGGACCGAAGCCTTCGTAACGTGCCGGGGAGAAATCTTCGCCCGCACCGCCCTTGGCTTTATCGAGTGCTTTATCGATGACGTGGGTTGGCACCTGATCTTTCTTCGCACGATCAATCAGGCTGCGAAGTGTCAGGTTACCATCGGGATCGCCGCCGCCGGATTTTGCGCACACGTAGATTTCGCGGCCGTATTTGCTGTAAACCTTGGCTTTTGCATCCGAGGTTTTGGCCATGGATTCTTTACGGTTCTGGTAGGCTCTGCCCATTACCTGCCCCATCTGGATTGTGATAAAGGCCGGAATTTTAACGCTATTCGGCTGAACGTGATAGTCCGTCGAAGAGGTTTGCCTGCAGAGTGCCCTCGCGGAACTCTGCCAGCTGTCGGAATGAGGTCCGGGTATTGAATAAAGGGGAGGTCGCTTTAGTGTTACCGGCGCGGTACTGCTCAATAACTTCGTGCAGGGCTTCTGGCAGGCGGTAAAACTCGTTTCGTCCCTCTTCATCACCCAGAAAACCAAGGTTAACTCCCAGTACTCTTGGGTACTTGTCAGCCAAGCTGGTGATAAACACTGGCCCGCCAATGATTCCTGCTAAGCCGTCGCAGGTGAACTTTATATGGTCACGACCACTTCTGACCTTTTCGGTGCAGATCGACTTCCACAGGCTGTCACGGGGTTTGTCCTGCTGAAACCCATAGCTCACCAGTGTTGCTTGTGGGATATAGTCTCGCCCGGCACTGTATCCTGCCCAGCCGTAGACTTTGCCTGTGTCTGGATCTTTGCCAATAGGTTTGAGGGTGACCAGGGCTATATTATGCAGCGGAGCAGCATCAGTCTTTTCGGGTTGTAGGATTGATTTGATATAGCGATGGCTAAGCCAGATCTGCCTTACTGGGTATTGTATCTGACGGTGTTTGTTGTCTTTAAGTGGGAAAAAACTGGCGGCCTCTGCGGCGTGAACCGTCTTGCCATCACGGGTCAGAAAACAACTGGCACTGGTGACTAGCATATTATTTGCCAGCAGTGTGGCGCCGCAGCGATGGTATTCCTTGTCTTCCATCTGTGAGATCAACTGGCCGATAAAGGGATAAACCGGCTCGGATGGATCTGCTTGCGCGCGATCATCAGATTGAAAAATGCCGTCGATCCGGGGAGCCGACTCGGGCTGGTTCGTTTCCTGCTCCGTACAACCGATAAGAGAGAGGAGCGAAGATATAAGCAGAGTGATACGCAACACCTGGTCGTCCCGGAAAACCCGATAGCAGATTGATAGCCAGTGGGTTATCGGTATCTATGTCGAACACGAAAACGCACTGTACCTATTGTTTATTCCTTATCTGAGCCTATCGGCGAAAGTGGCAAATCGCAACCTGATGATTTGCCGGGTTGACTCTGCGGCTGTTGTATAGCGGCAATGGGTTGCCTGTTCTTTGGTAGCGGTACTTTCCCTGTTCGTGTCATTGCAGGGGTTAGCCGCGGCTGGCTCGAGAATTGCTTAGATAAGCAGGTCCATAGCAAAGGAATGTTTGTACCATGTCCATACAGCTTTCTTCTGCCGGAAATCAGCTTCCGGTCAACAGTGCAGCGGGAGAAACCCAGGCAGCCACATCAGCTAGTGCTAGTGCCTCTTCCAGCAGCGAGAGCAGTGAGTCCTCTTCGAACTCTGATATCCGCTTTTCTAGCCGTGCCCAGAAGATTCAAAAGCTAAACGAAGAGTTTTTCCCTAATGGTCCTGCCAGCGTACGTATCACCCCGGACTTCATTCAGCGTCTGGAGGAATACGGTTTTATATCAGGTGATGAAGCAAAACAGCTTGGCAATAAAGTGTCAGAGAATCCTGAGCTGAGTGGCCCACTGGGTGCGCTGACAACTTCAATGGATAGTCTGGCTCAACGGCTGGAAGAGCAGGACCCGGATCACAAACTGGTCACTATTCTGAAACAGGCGGATGCGATCCTAGAAAATCTGGATGGATCAAAGCCATCTTCACTGGCAACTGATATCAAAACAGTGTCTGCTGAGCTGACAGACTATTTGAAAACAGATGATGCTGAACAGCTGAGTGAAGAGGAAAAGGAAGCGATGGAACAACTGCAGTTGGCGTTAAAAATCGCCGACCGGATGAACCCGGAAAATCTGTCGTCCTCTAAGCTAAACAGCTATCTCGCGTTTGCGAATTGATCGTAGCATCTCTGGTCGGGATAGCTGATCTGTAACAACGGGTACGGGGTAGTAGTGATGCTGAATCTGGATTTCGCTGAAACAGTTGCTGTCGATACGATCTCGCAATCCTGGAGCCGCAGTCCGGCGAAAGGTGTTTGGCGTAAACCGCTGGCGAGGGAGGATGCCGAACGGGGGCATGCGACCAGCATCGTGCGCTACGATCCCGGCTCATCTTTTCGGCCCCATAGTCACCCCGGTGGCGAGGAAATTCTGGTACTGCAGGGGATCTTTTCCGATGAACATGGTGATTTTCCCGCCGGTACTTACTTTCGCAATCCTGACGGCAGCTCTCATGCACCATTTAGTAAAGAGGGGTGTCTGTTACTGGTGAAGCTGTGCCAGTTCCAGCATAACGATCGACAGCAGCTTGCTATACGTACCGATCGGGCAGAGTGGTTAAACCGAGAGGATGCTGCAGTGCTGCCGCTGCATCAGAGCGGTCATGAGCAGGTCGCTATGGTACGACTGAAACCCGGCCAAACACTGAAACCATTGACAGGTATTTTCGGTGACAGCCGGTTTGGAGAAGAGCTGTTGATTCTGCGTGGTGCACTGCGGGATGATGAACAGGATTACCCAAAAGGAAGTTGGATCAGAAGGCCAAAAGCAGGCCACCCCTACCTACCGGTAGAGGTGGATACACTGGTCTGGATTAAGACCGGGCATCTGCAACCATAAGGTTGTTATAGCGCTCGCTGCACAATACGGCGGCTAACGTCTGGTGTAATGCTACCAAGATCACCCAATTTGACCATGCCATGTTGCTCCAGCGCTGTGATCACCATCTCAACCGGGTTTTCAGTTTCACCTATCTGATCAGCAAGTCGGGTGTTGATATCCAGGCTGTGGTAGAGCGCTTCGATCCTGTTGATCGTTTGTTCTGCCAGATCTGGTGTGACATTCAGGTTGAAGACATTCTGGCCCATCTGTTCCAGCTTCTGGCGTTTCTCTTCAATGATCTCACGCAGCAACGCAGGTTGGATGATCGCCAAAGTCCGGGCATGGTCGATGCCCCAGAAAGCGGTCAGCTCGTGTCCGATCATATGGGTTGCCCAATCCTGGCTGACACCTGAGCCGATCATGCCGTTAAGTGCCTGATTAGCTGTCCACATTAGGTTGGCACGCCATTGATCACTGTCGTGGTTACTGAAGTCTGCTGCCAGAGTGACCAGATTTTTTAACAGTGCCTCAGCATAGCCATCCTGCACCATGGCTCCTTGAGGGGTTGTCAGGTATTGCTCACAGACGTGAACGAAAGCGTCTACCAGTCCATTTTGCAATTGGCGTAACGGCAATGTTTTCATCACCGCCGGATCCATCACCGCAAACTGCGGATGTACTGCGGGAGAACCAAAAGCGCGTTTCTCCTGAGTGCTGGCACGGGTAATGACAGAGCCGCCATTTGATTCCGATCCTGTAGCTGGCAATGTCAGTACCACGCCCAGTGGCACTGCTTCAGTGACGCGATGTTTGCCTTCCAGAATATCCCAGCCGTCACCGTCATACTTGGCGGCAGCTGCAACATATTTACTGCCATCAATCACTGAGCCGCCGCCGACTGCGACGATTAAGCTCACCTGTTGTTCTCGCACCAGGGCAACGGCTTTATCCAGAGTCTCAACTGTTGGGTTTGGCTCAACGCCGGAGAACTCGATCCAGTTATGCTCGGCCAGTGTCTGTGACAGTTGCTGGTAGACACCGTTCTGTTTGATGGAGCCTCCGCCATAGATAACCAGCACTTTCTCACCTGCCGGGATCTGCTTTGCCAGAGCTGCTATCTGTCCTTCGCCAAACAGGATGCGTGTTGGATTGTGGTAACTGAATTTCATTGCTCTCACCTCAGCGCTCGTTTCGTAATGCTGCCATAATAGTGGCTCTGGGATTCCGAAAAAACGAATGATCCTGCCTAAAGTTTGCCTGTTTCTGCTTTAGAGGCCATGCTGTGATCGAAATAGGATAGAGTCGAAAACTAGGGAAGGTGCTAATAAGTCCCGCTCGTTCTCTGCGAGACCTGTAGCCTGCAGATACTAGGCACGCTTTGCAGCGAATGGCCGTAGTCCTTCGCAAAAAGCGTAACAACGTAGATGCAGGCTATAGGCCTCGCCCGATGGGGCTTAGAGTATGAAGCGTACTCTTTGTTGGCACTTTTTGACAGGTCTAGACATGCCTACAAAGCGCCGCCGCGATTACGCGTCATCCTCTAAGCCAGAGAGCCGGCAGGGCTTAATCGCACCTTCCCTAGATTGTGATCCTAAAAAATGCTCGAAGTAAAAGGTGATGAAGTGAAGCAATCAATAGGCGATCTGATGTCAGCCTATGCAGATAGCAGTGGTTATTGCGATAGCGATGGTTCGGTTAATACAGGTATCACCGGGGTGCGCTATTTCCGTTTACGAAAGCCCCATGCCAGAGAACCTATGTTGTATGACAAGGGCATTATCATCGTGGGTCAGGGGCATAAGATTGGCCATGTCGGTGAAAAGACCTTTCGCTATGATGCTAACCATTATCTGGTGCTTGGGATGCCGATCCCTTTTGAATGTGAAACCCATGCTTCACCTGAAGAACCGCTACAGGCGCTGGCGATAGATATTGATCTTCAACTACTTGGACAGCTGGTAAATCAGATGGGCAGCGGATCAATAACAACAGATGATGAGCTGGCCCCAAGGGCTATCGAAGCGGTGGCGATGGATCAGTCAATGGAGGATGCCGTATGCCGGATGCTGCGTGCTCTTTGCAGTGATACAGATGCACAGGTGCTGGGTGATGCTCTGGTCGCTGAGATTATTTATCGGGTATTGCAGGGGCCGAGGGGCAGTGTGCTCTTGGGGTTGGCTCGTCAGGAGGGGTATTACGCCCGGATTGCGGCTACGTTGAATGCGATTCATCAGCAATATCAGCAACCGTTAACGGTGGAGTCACTGGCAACCGATGCAGGTATGAGTGTCTCCTCCTTTCATCGGGCATTTAAGCAAGTAACCACCGAATCGCCGTTACAATATTTGAAGAAGGTTCGGTTAAATAAGGCCCGCGGCTTGATCGAATTAGAAGGGGAAAGGGCCAGTGTTGCTGCGCGAGCTGTTGGTTATGAGAGCCCCTCCCAGTTTAGTCGCGAGTTCAAACGCTATTTTCAGTGTTCGCCTACTGATTTCAGGCGCAGTGCAGAGTGAGGTAAGCCGTGCTCAGGTTTCCGGAATCCCGATTTGAAATTTTACTGACCTCCCTGTTGGGAGCGCTGACAGTGATGCTGATCGCAGCACTGATCTGGGCAAACTGGCGACTGGATGAAGCGGAAAGAATGCTGAATGAGGCTAAGGTGACCGAACAGTTATTGCGGGATTCTGCTCGTGTGATCGCAACACCGGTAGAGCCCGAGCCTTCAGTAGCTGAACCTCCAGAGCCTGTAATGGAACCAGTGGGTGAGCAGATCTACCGGCGAGCAGTGACTATTAGTGGTTTCACAGCGACTATAGATTTAAACAACCCGATAGCGCCGCAGCGTCAGCAGCTTTGGAACCGTTTTGTCGCAGCGGAGTTGGAGCCGGTCTTACTGCCTGACCAAAGCGGGAAAATTTATCTGGTCTATTACAATCATGACCCGATAGAGAAAAGGGTGAAGGCGCTCATCGGCTATGCTGCTGCAATGGATGTGGAGATCCCCTATGGTATTGCACAGGTACAAATTGCGCCCGGTCCTTACCTGAAGTTCAGTGGTATCAATGTTGAACAGTACTGGCCATTACCGGATTTCTTCCTGCCGCACCAACCGATACGACCAGACTATGAGGTCTATCGGCAGGCGGACGATGATGAAGCAAAATGGCAGGTGACCAGTTACTTTGGTCATCTCGAATCGTTACGCTGATGCGGCCAGCTTAGAGGTTCTCATATCTTCTTCAACTTCCCGGAAAAGCTGTCTTAACTGCTGTTCGGTCAGTGTTTGAGAAATCACCAAGCGGTCATTGATAACCATCGTAGGGATCGTTTTAAAGCCAATTTGAGCCGCCTTTTTCCGGTCAGCGGTGACGGCATCGGCAACAGTCTGACTACGGAAGTCCTGTTGGAATCTTACAAGGTCGAACCCGGCGTTCGTCGCAACCTGTTCCAGCACACGGCTGTCGGCTATATTTCTGGCTTCTTGCAAGTGAGCATGCTGGATCCGATCAAACATCAACCAGTGCCCTTGTTGCCCCTGCTGCTGTTCAGCGGCTTTGCACGCCAGGGCTGCTAGCCAGCCGTTTGGGTAGTCAAACGGTTGCTGACGCATTCCTTCAATATTGAAACGTTCGTGATTCCCGTCTGCTTCTGCACAGGATGCCCAGTGACGGAGAATCTCTGCTTTGGCTTCCTGCATCGAGCCAAATCGCTGAACCATCTCGCTGTTATCGCGCTGCAGAACAAAGGTTTTATGATGAATATCCAGTTCAAATTCTTTACTGATTTTCCGTAACCGTGGTGACAGTACGTAGCACCAGCCGCAAACCGTATCGTGGTAGAAATCAACCTTAATCATCTGTGTCGCTCCAGCTCGAATTGTGTGGCCACGATATCAGCGGATTACTAACAAAAATAATGAGGAATATCGGGCTAACCGATGAAATATCTTTTGTAGGAGCAAGACGGACATAGTCGCTGAGTGGCTAAGTAAAAACTCTGACTAGAGGCTTTGAAGACGATACCAATCTCAACCTTACTACCTGATTTACCAATGGTTTTGCCAGTCTGATCTATACTCAAAACAGGCTCTTAAGATCGTTGTATCGCTGTCAGGCGAATGTCGCAGGAAGCTTAACGGATACCCTGAAACGGAGATTCTTACCACTATGAAGTTGAGCCACCCAATACAGTTCCTCACCTTTCTACTGAGTGTTTGGGCGAGTGTGCTAACACCCGTGCATGCGGATGAGGAGTGGGTTTATGTCTTAAGCCCCGGCGACAGTCTGTGGAACATCAGCCACCGCTACCTGAAAAAAGGCAGTTACTGGAAGCAGTTACAGCAGCTGAACAATGTCGAAGATCCTTATCATATGCCTCCGGGCAGTCGGATTCGTATCCCCCTTGAATGGGTGGTAATAGAGCCTTCTGCTGCAACTTTGGAGGCGGTTCGCGGTGATGTGGTGCTGATCAGGGCTGACGGGCAACAGGAGAGTTCTTCACTAACAGGTAAGTTGGCAAAGTTAGGTGACCGGTTGGAGACTGGCAAGGATGCCGGAGTATTGATCCGCTTCGCCGACGATTCTTTGGTATCACTGAAAGAGCAAAGCACACTCTGGTTTGATCATCTTACGGCATACAGTACCAGTGGTATGGTCGATACCCGTCTTCGTCTTAGCCGTGGCCGCGCCGATACCAAAGCTAGCAAGGCAGCGGGTGCGGGCTCAAGGTTTGAAATTAAAACCCCATCCGCTATCTCTGCGGTACGTGGCACGGAGTTTCGGACAGCTTATGAAAACAGTGCAGAGGTTGCTGGCGTTGAAGTCCTGGAGGGGCGTGTCGCGGTTGCTGGAGAACGCGCGCAACGACTGGTTCGAGCGGGTTTTGGCACTCGGGTAGAGCTGGGGGAAAAACCGATAAAGCCAGTGCCGTTGTTGAAAGCGCCAGTGTTTCTACCATTGCCGGATAAAATTGAAACGCTCAACTGGAAGCTTGAGTGGGTCCCGGATAGCAAAGCGGTGGGGTATCGTGTCGAACTGGCGCAGGATGCTGAATTTTCGATCACCTTGTGGCAGCAGCAGATATTAGGTTTTCGGGTTAACTTACCGGATGTTGCCGATGGGCATTACTATGTCCGCGTCAGGGCAATCGATCATCGGGGCATTGAGGGATTAACCGGCATCGCTGAACTGCTACTGGATGCCCGTCCGCAACCGCCACTACCGGTTTCTCCACGAGCGTCCAGCGTGATCTATGGAGCAGCTCCAGAGCTCAGTTGGACCGCCTCATCAGACGCCGAAAATTACCGAGTTGAACTAAGCCGGCATGATGATTTCCGGTCGATAATAGTGCAACAGGAAACCGGTAAAACCCGCTTTCAGCTGCCGGAATCGGTGGATTATGGTCACTATTACTGGCGCGTGTTCAGTCTAGCCAATGGTGAAGCAGGTCCGGTTTATGTGCAGCCTGGTTTTACCCTGAAGCCAGTTCCGGCGACCCCAGTGCCACAAATGGCTGAAGATGAGACTGAGGTTGAATTGAAGTGGCAGCTGCCGGAATCTGGACAAAACTTCCACTATCAGATCGCAACTGATAGTGACTTTTCTGAACTGATTAACGATGAATCACAGGCATCAAATGCGATAACCATTCCTCGCCCTGAGGGGAACCCCCTCTATTTCAGGGTCCGCACTGTAGAAGCTGATGGTTATGCTGGCCCTTGGGGGGCAACGCAGACAATACCTGCAGTAGTGGGTGATGGCTGGATCTACATGCTATCGACGATTCTGTTTGGTGTGCTCTTGCTATGAGTCTGAACTGGCTGCAGTCGAGGCCTTATGTCGCTTGGCCTACAACGGTATTTGTTCTCACTGTAGTGCTGTTGGGAGTGCTAGGGCCAGTACTGCAACGCCTTGATCTGCAACTTTACGATTACCTGTTGAGCTATCGTGAGAGGCCTGTTACTGATCAGGTGGTGATAGTTGCCATTGACGAGAAGAGTCTGGAAGAACTCGGCCGATGGCCCTGGTCACGGGCGACCCATGCCCAAGCATTGAGCCATCTGACCGATATGGGGGTAAAAGCTGTCGGGATCGATCTGTTGTTTGTTGAGCCGGCGAATGACGGTGGAGATGAGCTTCTGGCCGAGCAGATAGCACGTAATGGTCGCGTGGTGCTGGCGTTAGCTCCGCGGTTAGATAGTGCCGGTGAAATTTCCGGAGAACTGGGGGCAATGCCTTCCTTCTCGGAGGTAGCTGCTGCTAGTGGCCATGTGGATGTAGAGCTTGATGTGGACGGGATCTGCCGGCAGGTTTTCGTTAAAGCAGGCTACGGTATGGCGCGTTGGTCTGCGCTGGGTTCAGCGGTTGTTACCGTCGCGACAGGGGTAAATACTCCCCGGCCGGGTGAAATGCCAAGCGGAAATCTGAACTGGGTGCGGGATCTGCCAGTGCTGATCGACTATCAGGGTGCGGCAGGGAGTATCCCGACAGTGCCGTTCAGCGATCTTTACCATAATCGGGTGCCAGAGGAATTACTGGAAGGAAAAATTGTCCTGATCGGTGCGACTGCCGCGGGACTTGGCGATTATCTGGCGGTGCCATTTGGTGGTAACAGCCGGATGATGGCAGGTGTGGAAGTGAACGCTAATCTGGCGTTAACGATGCTGAATCGCCAGCCATTGCAGCGAATGTCGGCGGCTGGCACCTTAACCCTATTTACCTTGTTGTTGATTATTCAGTTGTTATTGCTGCGATATGGACAGCCCCCTTTGTCTGCCATCGGTTCGTTGGCGGCTACGGGTATGGTGACCGCACTGATGCTTAAAAATAGCGGCTTCTGGTTTGCTCCTTCGCATCTGCTGCTGGTCCAGATTGTGCTGATCGCCGGCTGGTACTGGCGGGATCATCACCGGGTGCTGCAATGGTCTGCAGTTGTGTTAGATAAGCTGCGCCGTCGGGAGCTACAAGATCCGGTTACCGGCCTGCCGAACCTGATAGCGTTAGAGGGAATACTGGAAAATCAAACGGATGATCATTTAACAGCTTTGTGTTGCCTAGCTCCGGGCAATATTGGCCTGGTGAACCGGCAATATAGTCGGCTAGTAGGGGATCACACCTTGTCGGCTGTAGCGGAGATGATTCAGCGCCAGCTGGGTGAGGGAGAGAAGCTGTTTATTGGTAGTGGCAGTGAATTTATGATCACGGTAACAGACAAAGAGCAGCCCGCTTACCGTGCTGAATATTTGGGGGGGCTGTTGCTGAAACGGTTGTCGGTACCCTTAGTGATAGATGACTGTGAAGTCCGTTTGCATCCGGCCGTCGGTATTGCTTTGGTAACCGAGTCGGCTCAAAAAGCTTCACTGGTGAGTGACGCATTCGTCGCGATGGACCGGGCCCGGCAGGATGTTCGTTGTCGGTTAGCCTTTTATCAACAGAAGATTCGCCAGCAAATTGAGCAGGATCTTGCAATACAGGAGGCGCTGCGCGACGCGATTGCTAACGATAGCCTGTCGATTTTTTATCAGCCTCAGGTAAGTACTGATGACGGTGAACTGGCCGGAGTAGAAGCCTTACTTCGCTGGCAGTATCAGGGAGAGATGGTATCACCAGAGCGCTTTATCCCTCTGGCTGAAGAGTCAGGGCTGATTCTAGAGCTGGGTGAATGGGTATTGCGCAAAGCTTGCCATCAGGCCGCTATCTGGCTCTACGATCACCGGGTTCAGGTGCGGATGGCAGTGAATGTCTCCGGTGTGCAGTTTCATGACCCGGACTTTTATCCTATGGTCAGGCGGGTGCTTGAAGAAACCCAGTTGCCAGGTTATCTGCTGGAACTGGAGATTACAGAAACAGCTCTGATCGGTGATATGGCCGCCACTATAACGGTGTTGCACGAATTGAAAGCTCTGGGCATCACACTGGCGGTGGATGATTTCGGAACAGGGCATTCTGCCTTTAGCTACCTGCGAGAGTTCCCGATCGATAGGCTGAAGATTGATCGCTCTTTTGTGTCAAATATCTCAGAGTGCTCTTCCAGCGCGGAGATAACCGCTGCCATTATCGATATGGCGCATAAGTTACGACTGACAGTGATAGCTGAAGGGGTAGAAAGTGAACAGCAACGGGATCTGTTATCACTTCAGGCGTGCGAGGAGTTACAAGGTTACCACTTCGGTAAACCTTGCCCAGCGGAAGAGGTGGAGCAGCTGTTTAAGGTTTTACAACGTAAGATTTAAATCGCTTTCGTTATAGGTAATTATCGCCGGTAGCGGTAGAATCGCGCAGGTTCGATAGTTAACAGGGTAGCGGGATGGCGAAAAAGTTTTATGTAGTCTGGGCAGGACGGAAAACCGGCATTTTTACAGAATGGCCGACCACTAAGCGTTCAGTGGAAAAGTTTCCAGGTGCCCGTTACAAATCTTTCCCGACAATGGCTGAAGCTGAAGCCGCTTTTGGTGGCGGTGGTCGCACGGCGATTAACCCTAAAGGTTCAGTGAAAAAAGCAGTTAAAGGGCCTGTTTCTAACGCTGAAATCCAGATCTACTGTGATGGTGGCTGTGAACCTAATCCGGGGAATGCTGGTTCTGGTGTTGCTGTTTATCGTAGTGGCAAACTGGAAGAGCTTTGGTACGGACTCTATAACCCGATGGGCACCAATAACACCGCTGAGTTGAATGCCCTGCATCAGGCGCTGCTCATTGCGGAGCGTGAGCTTAGCAAAGGTGTCTCAATCGAAATCCTCAGTGACTCCTCTTATTCGATCAAGTGTATTAAAGAGTGGGCACCGGGCTGGCAGCGTCGTGGCTGGACTCGCCCTGCCGGTGAGATCAAAAATCTCGACCTGATTAAACCGATCTTTGAGTTGTACACACGGATTAAAGCTGGGATTGCGCTTAATCACGTGAAAGCGCATGTTGGTATCGAGGGTAATGAGTTGGCTGACCGGATGTCGATTATCACACTGAGTGAGAAGGAAAGGGCGTTTGTACGGTTCCCTGATACCAGTGATATCGAAGGTTTATTAAAGCTCCGGGCGGGTTAAGTAAAATCTCTTCAATTCAGGTCCTGCTCCTGCAACGGTTTCGTGGGAGCGGGCGCTGCCTTTCTTAATCGCAGTCGTTGTAGTGAATCACGATATTGCGACCAATATCTTTTACCCGATAGAGTGCCCGGTCTGCCTCGGACAAAAACTTTTCCAATAGCGCAGGTGCAGCTGTACGTTGCTTCAAGGTGTGGGTGGCGATACCGATACTGACGGTAATATGCTGTTTCTCAAAGGGTTCTTTTTCAATAGTGGCACGGATTCGGTCTGAGATATTGATCGCTTCCTCCTGGCTGGTTTCTGGCATGATGATACAAAACTCATCACCGCCAAGGCGGGAGATCACATCAATGTCGCGGCAATGACTCTGCATAAGTGGATGCAGCGCCTGCAGAATCTTGTCCCCCAGCAGATGACCATGCTGATCGTTAACCTGTTTAAAGTAATCGATGTCGATGATCGCCAAAGACAGTGGTTTTAGATTGCGGAAGGCCAGTTTACTGATGTAATCGAAGTGGCAGTCGAGGCCGCGGCGGTTGTAGCACCCGGTGAGAAAGTCTGTCATAGCAGCGAGGCTCAGATCCTCATTGGTTTGTCTCAATTTGCCAGCTTCCAGCACCTCATTTTTCAGCGCCATCACCATCGTCAGGTCGTTATGTGCTCCCAACATGCGGATCGGTTTACCTTCGGCATTTTTGATCACCAGGCCACGGCAGCGAATCCAGACCGTTGAGCCATCTTTGTGGTGGTATCGTACGATCTGATCATAGGGGTGGTTGGGGTCTTCTTTGTGGCGCCTGAAATTGTCCAGCACCACTGGCAGGTCTTCCTGAAAGATTACCTCCTGCCAGGCATCTGCCCGTTGTGGTTTCTCTTCGGGAGCATATCCAAGAGTTTGCCAGAAACGATCGCTCATCCACTCCTGTTCAGGATTTTCAAGGTCCCAGTACCAGACACCGTCAAGCGAACCATCCTGCAGAAAATCGAACAGGGTCGAGTCTTGCTGCATCAGTTTGTAGAGCTCTTGCTTCAAATAGTGATCGGTCATCGCTATTTCCGGTTGTCTGCTCAATAAAACACTATAGCTCACTATGGTGTTCTGATATTGATACTTTGATGAGGTTCTTAAGCGGCTAAGATAAGGAGCAGAAAATAGTTGCCGTTGATGGCCCTCGGGGGCATGATTGGAGATCTTGCCCGGAAGTACAGGATGTATCGTTGGGCAGAAATATCGGGCGGTACAGGCTTGGTCGCTTAGTCGAGTAAAATGGAATTTACATGATAACGATGATTCTACTGGAACAGCCGGTCGCGCTGGATCCTCAAAAGCTGAAACAGGCATTTTCGCAACTGGACCCTGAGATCACATATTCTGTGATCATTGGTGATAAAACCTCTTCTGAAACGGCCATGGTAACCTGGGGCGGTGTGAACTTTGCCGTGATGGCAATCGATCAACCCATCCCGCTTGATTCATTCCGTGGAGGTGTTATTCGCCATAGTGATTCAGAGGTTATTGCCAGTGCGATCTCAACACATAAGGCCCATCTGATTATCTCGCCAATGTTGCAGGGGCAGTCGATGGTGGACTCTATTCTTACCGCTACAGCACTGACCAAAAAAGTGGCATTACTGGGCCGCTTAATGGGAGGTATGGCGACCTTCTGGAGCAGTGCCGGTGTGATGATCTGTCAGCAAAAGATGGAACGCATCGCAGCCGAAGTGATCTCTTCTCCGCAGCTAATGGTAGATGAGGCAGAGCTCTCTAGAGGTTTGTTGCCTTACCGCTGCTGGGTCGGGCGTCGTCTCGAGACCTATGAAGATATTGTGATGGTTGCGACTCAGGGGCTGGATGATTTTGCCGGTTACGAGATTGAGCTTCAGCCACTGGACTGGCCAAGGAAAAAGGTCGTGGATTGCCTCTATCGGGTCGTAGCGCATCTGTTTCAAAATGGACCAGTGCTTGGGGATGGTGGAACTATTCAGGTAAGCGAAGATGATATTTTTCACGTGCGAATGCATCGTAGAGACGGTTGCTACAGAGCGCTCTTGTCGTTACAGCCGCAGTACTCTTCGTTGCAGTAAGCTGATGTGCATCTCTTAGGCACTTGCAGGGCGGAGCATCATCCCCTGATGGTAGCGGAAGTAGCTGAATGTTACTAAAGCCAGCGCCAGATAGGCGATGTACTGAGCGATTATCGCGATCAGGTATTGCCGTTTCTGGCCTTCAATTAACTGCTGTGAACGCTGCTCTTCCAACTCCAGAAACTGGTTGATGTGATACATGATATCGCGCTTGGCGTTGAGATAGGCGGGGCTGTATAGCAGCTCGACTGCTTTAGCGGAGGGGAATGGCTCTTTGTTAGCTCGTTGCTCGGCAATCACCCGGAAAGCCTGTTCCTCGATCAGTACCAGAATGTTGGATTTTCGTTCCGCCTTCTGCAGCATACTGAATTCCTGCCGGGTAAAGTGTAGTTCTCTCATCTTATTAACCAAGGGTTTGGTCTCTCCGTCCTGATAGGGCGGCTTGCCGTAACGGGGCATCAACATATCCCAGTAGGCACGGTTGTAATGTTTTGGCCTGGCTTTCTGGCCATTCCTGATCGCCAGAATATCCCGGAAGTATTGGTAAAACCTTGGGTTTCCGGTGGCTGCGTAGGCTCGGGCCATCAAGGTAAGCTGATCGGAGCTAAGTCTGAGCTCCTGCGCGACCAGATAAGATTCATGACGTTGTTTCTGAAGTATCGAGAGTTTGTGTTGTTGCAGATGGGCGAACAGGGACAGGCCGACGGATACGATCAGCAACAGAGTGATTAGCCAGGAATAGTTCCATGAATCCAGTTTTTCCATCTCGCCGGAGTGTCCATTGCCGAAGCCTCAGGCTTCAGTATAGATGGCAAAGATGTCCACTGGATTAACGGTAACTGACGCCCCCTAAGCGCATCTGACGATAATCACGTGGCGACAGTCCCATCACCTTTTTGAACAACCGGGAGAAGTAGTAAGCATCGTCGTAACCGACATCGTAGCTGATCTCCTTGATACTCTTGGCGGTAACATCCAGCAGGTGGCAGGCGTGTTCGATACGCAGATGAATAAAGTGGTTGATTGGTGTAGTGCCGGTCAGGGCTTTATAGCGTTTCACGAAGTGGTACTTAGACAGGTTAACCGCTTCTGCCAGAGTATCCAGATCTAGCTGTTCCGCCAGTCTTGCCTGCATCAGGGTATGCACCCGATCAAGATCCAGAGAGTCACTGCGCTGTTGCTGAACTAACGGCTTCAAGAGCGCAATATGTGTCAGTATCTGCCGCAATTGATTACTGGCGTGGATAAATGCCATCGGGTTTGGGCTGTGCTGGCGGCTCTCCAGCAGGGCAGAAAAGTCTGCTACCAGACGAGACTGCACACCGAGTGAGATCACCGGTGTCTGACTATCGGGCAATATCTGCGCAATAAAGTCCCGGCTAAGGTCGCCGTCAAAGTGCATCCAGTAGATAGACCAGGGGTTCTGCTTGCGTGCTTCATAACTATGAGGAAGTCCCTGCGGAAGAATCATCAGGTCACCGGGATTAATCCGCATCGTTTTGTCCGCAATACTGAGCGAACCCTGACCGTCAATACAATAGATCAGCAGATGGTCATCATGTTTCTGGCGGCTCATCTTGTGTCCACTGGCTTGCTGATAGTAGCCAATTCCAAGTGGGTAGAGTTGCCGGCTCAATGGGTTCTCCGCCAGCTCCCGTGCGGTCTTGCGAGGAATTACGAAGCGCTTACTTTCGGGTAGTAGCGGCCAGTTAGAGGGTTGTCCCATGGAATAAGCTCCTGCGTCAGACTACAACTTTAGGATAAGGGAAATCCATTAGCTATGCGCAATATAGTCCATCAATCGAGCAAGATTATCAATCCTTAAGGGTATTTCCCTATGTTACAAATGAGTCATCAAATAACTTAAGGCATCGCTCTCCGGTCACAGTAATAAGAAACAGGGCTGACTGAACCGGATGATGCTGACGAATAACAACAAAATATAAACGGACTAATAAAGGTAACGACCATGACGCAGCGAGTCCCTCTGTTAATCAACGGCGAATTTGTTCAGAGTGAAGCCACTGAGTACCTGCCGGTAACTAACCCAGCAACTCAGGAAGTACTGGCTGAAGTACCACTGTGTACTGAAGCGGAAGTGGAACGTGCCATTGATGTTGCTAAAGCAGCATTTGAAGAGTGGAAAGAGAAGCCGGTAGGTGACCGTGCCCGTCTGATGCTGCGTTACCAGGCGCTGCTGAAAGAGCACCACGATGAACTGGCTGAGCTGCTGGCGCAGGAAACCGGTAAGACCTTTGAAGATGCTAAAGGTGACGTATGGCGTGGTATCGAAGTTGTAGAACACGCTTGTAACATTGCTTCCCTGAGCATGGGTGAGACTGTTGAAAACGTAGCACGTAAGATCGACTGCTACAGCTACACTCAGCCACTGGGTGTATGTGTAGGTATTACACCATTTAACTTCCCGGCAATGATCCCACTGTGGATGTTCCCAATGGCGATCGCTTGCGGTAACACTTTCGTACTTAAGCCATCTGAGCAGGATCCACTGACGCCGATTCGTCTGGCTGAATTGTTCCAGGAAGCTGGGGCTCCTGAAGGTCTGCTACAGGTTATTCATGGTACCAAAGACGTTGTTAACCAGCTGCTGACTCACAAAGATACTCCGGCAATCTCCTTCGTAGGTTCCGTTGCAGTAGGTGAGCACATCTACAAAACCGGTACTGACCACATGAAACGCGTACAGGCGTTTGCAGGTGCGAAGAACCACATGGTTGTTATGCCGGACGCTTCCAAAAACCAGGTTGTTGCGAACATCGCAGGTGCATCTGTTGGTGCTGGTGGTCAGCGCTGCATGGCAATCTCTGTTGCAGTATTCGTTGGCGAAGCTAAGAAATGGATTCCAGAAGTACGTGATGCGCTGGCGAAAGTACGCCCGGGTGCATGGAACGATCCTGAAGCGGGTTACGGCCCACTGATCAACCCACAGGCTAAAGAGCGTGTACTGGGTCTGATCCAGGAAGGTAAAGATGCAGGCGCTGACTGTATCCTCGACGGTACTGAGTGCGTAGTTGAAGGTTACCCTGATGGTAACTGGGTAGGCCCGACTATGTTCCGTAACGTTACTCGCGACATGTCTATCTATCAGGAAGAGATCTTTGGTCCTGTACTGATCGCACTGGAAGTTGATTCTATCGAAGAAGCGATCCAGATCATCAACGAGAACCCATACGGTAACGGTACTTCTATCTTCACCTCTTCCGGTGCAGCAGCGCGTAAGTACCAGCACGAGATTAAGGTAGGTCAGGTTGGTATCAACGTGCCAGTACCAGTACCTCTGCCATTCTTCTCCTTCACTGGCTGGAGAAAATCTTTCTACGGCGACCAGCATGCTTACGGTAAGCAGGCGGTACGCTTCTACACCGAAACTAAGACTGTGACAGCACGTTGGTTCGAAGACGATATCGCGACCGGACCAAACATGACTATCCAGTTGAAATGAGCCCGTGTTGCTGTCGGGTAGTCTGATGGAAGAGATGCCCGTTTCCGTCAGGTAGTACTGCCCGACAGCACTTTTACCGGAGTTGTAATGCACGTTATCCGGTTCGGCAACGGCCATGACAGGTGGCCTGTTGCCGGTTTTTGCTATCTGTCCCAGCGTCAGCTGGATCACGGGTCAATCAGTTAGCAATGTCGGGCGCAAATAAACAATTAGAAACGGCAACCGACGAGTTGTCGGCCCTGTTCAGGAGACAGTGATGGATTTTGAACTGAACGAAGATCAGATCGCCTTTGCAGATATGGCTAAGGCATTCGCCCAGAATGAAATGGCGCCTATGGCAGCCGAATGGGACGAAAAAAGTATATTCCCGGTTGATGTACTGCAAAAAGCCGGTGAACTCGGATTCTGCGGCCTCTATGCCGCTGAAGATGTTGGTGGCCTGGGCCTGAGTCGTCTGGATGCCAGCATTATTTTTGAGCAGCTTGCTCAGGGTTGTACCTCTACAACTGCTTTCCTGACCATCCACAACATGGTCACCTGGATGATCTCGGAGTTCGGTAACGAGCACACCCGTGAAGCCTGGTGTCCAAATCTGACCTGCGGGCAGTTCCTGGGCTCATACTGCCTGACTGAACCAAATGCAGGTTCAGACGCCGCATCGCTGAAAACCACTGCGCGCAAAGAGGGCGAGGAGTACGTCCTGAACGGCAGCAAAATCTTTATCTCAGGCGCCGGAAGCACTGATGTGCTGGTAGTGATGGCGCGTACCGGTGGTGAAGGCGCGAAAGGTATCTCCGCTTTTGCAGTTGATGCTCGCTCTGACGGTATCAGCTACGGTCGTAAAGAAGACAAAATGGGCTGGAACAGTCAGCCAACTCGCATGATCACCTTTGAAGATGTTCGGGTACCGGCTTCTGCACTGCTGGGCGCCGAAGGTGATGGTTTCAAAATTGCGATGAAAGGTCTTGATGGCGGTCGTATCAACATCGCAACCTGTTCGGTGGGGACTGCTCAGGCTGCGCTGGAACGTGCCGGTGAATATCTGCAGGAACGTAAGCAGTTTGGTCGTTCTCTGGCTGATTTCCAGGCGTTGCAGTTCAAGTTGGCTGACATGGCGACTGAACTGGTAGCGGCGCGTCAGATGGTTCGTCTGGCTGCGTTTAAGTTGGATAACAAGCACCCGGAACGTACCGCTTACTGTGCGATGGCAAAACGCTTTGCCACTGATGTCGGTTTCCAGATCTGTGATGAAGCACTGCAGCTTCACGGCGGTAACGGTTATATCAAAGAATATCCTCTGGAACGTTTTGTACGGGACACTCGCGTACACCGTATTCTGGAAGGCACTAACGAAGTGATGCGACTGATCATTGCCCGTCGCGCCCTGAACGATGTAACGGCGCTGGTATAAGGCCGGACTGAGAGGAACAGAACAGATGAGTAATGCACTGAAGGTAGAGAAACGCGGCAACATCGCCATAGTGACGATGAACAACCCGCCGGCAAATACCTGGACTGAAGCCAGCCTGAAGCAGCTGGTATCAGTGGTTGAAGAGCTGAACGCTGACCTGGATATCTACAGCCTGGTACTGACCGGTGAAGGCGATAAGTTCTTCTCCGCAGGCGCTGACCTGAACCTGTTTGCCAGCGGCGACGTTTCCGTGGCACGTGATATGGGTCGTTACTTTGGTCAGGCGTTTGAAACCCTGAGCCAATTCCGTGGTGTCTCTATCGCTGCAATCAATGGCTACGCCATGGGCGGTGGCCTGGAAGTGGCGCTGGCCTGTGATATCCGTATCGCTGAAGAGCAGGCGCAGATGGCGCTGCCAGAAGCAAAAGTCGGTCTGCTGCCATGTGCTGGCGGTACTCAGAACCTGACCTGGCTGGTAGGTGAAGGCTGGTCGAAGCGCATGATCCTCTGTGGTGAGCGTCTGAAAGCTGACAAAGCACTGGAGATCGGTCTGGTAGAAGAGGTTGTAGCTACTGGTTCTGCACTGGATGCAGGTATCGCGCTGGCAGAAAAAGTGGCAGAGCAGAGCCCATCAGCGGTAACCGCATGTAAGACACTGATTCAGTCTGGTCGCAGCCGTCCACTGGATCAGGGTTACATTCTGGAGCGTGAACTCTTTGTTGATCTGTTCCACACCGAAGACCAGCGTGAAGGTGTAAATGCCTTCCTGGAAAAACGTAAGCCAGAGTGGAAAAACCGCTAAGCGGGGGAGGTCGAGATGAGTGCTGTGATCTTTAATGAACACCAGACCCAGGATGGTAAGAAAATCGTTGAGATCCGCCTGAACGCGGAACGCAGTCTCAATGCCCTGACCCTCGATATGATCGACCTGATCCAGCCTAAGCTGGATCAGTGTGCCAGTGACGATGATGTAGTCGCGATCCTGCTCGACAGTGAAGGCGAGAAAGCTTTCTGTGCCGGTGGCGACGTAGTGAAACTGTACAAGTCGATGGCGGGTGAGGGGGATGCAGATTTCCCTGAACAGTTCTTTACCCGTGAGTATCGTCTGGATCACACCATCCATACCTATCCGAAGCCAGTGATCTGCTGGGGTAGCGGTATTGTGATGGGCGGTGGTATCGGCCTGCTGAGTGGATGTAGTCACAGGGTTGTGACTGAAACCACCATGATGGCGATGCCAGAAGTGACTATCGGCCTTTATCCGGATGTAGGCGGCAGCTGGTTCCTGAACAAATCACCGGGCCGTACTGGTGAGTTTATGGGCCTGACAGGCGCGCGGATGAACGCCGCAGATGCGCTTTTTATCGGTCTGGGTGATCGCTTTGTCAGCTCCGAATTGCGTGGCGAGATGGTCTCTCAGCTTCTAGCGCAGGACTGGAATGGCGATGCAGCCCGCACAGTGACAGCCGTACTGCGCGATCTGGAACAGCAGTCGCAGCCGGTCTTCAATAACGACTCGCCAGTACGCGAACACTTTGACCTGATCCAGCAACTGACTGATCACGATAACGCTGCTGAGATCAAAGCCGCACTGCTGGCAGTCGAAACCGAAGATAAGTGGATTATCAAAGCGCAGAAAGCGATCGCTCATGGCAGCCCGCTGGCGCTGGAGATGATCTACGGTCAGCTGAAACGCAGCCTGCACCTGTCACTGAAAGAAGTATTCCAGCAGGAGCTTAACCTGTCGGTTCAGTGCTGCCGCCACCGTGAGTTCCCTGAAGGTGTGCGTGCACTCCTGGTTGATAAAGATGGTGCACCGGACTGGACCTTCAAGACCGTTGAAGAGGTTGATCCGGCCTTTTTGGAAGAGCTATTCAGCCCGATCTGGCAGGACGACGAGCATCCGCTGGCTGATCTCTGATTTAAGCAAAACAGATTTGAGGGGTAGCCCCGGTTACCCCTGACAAGAATAAAAACTAAAGGACATACAAGATGGCAACAATTGGTTTTATTGGCCTGGGCAACATGGGTGGCCCAATGGCGATCAATCTGGTGAAAGCCGGTCACACAGTAAAAGCGTTTGATCTGGCAGCGGCTGCTGTACAGCTGGTTGCAGATGAGGGTGGTGTTGCCGCAGCCTCTGCTGTTGAAGCAGCGACTGATGCAGACTTCGTAGTTTCGATGCTGCCAGCAGGTAAGCATGTAGAAGGCCTTTACGTGAGCGGCGATCAGCCACTGTTTGACGTGGTTAAAGATGGCGCCCTGATTATTGATTCTTCCACTATCGACACTGAAACAGCTAAGCGTGTAGCTGCGGCTGGCGCTGAGCGTGGTATCAACTTTATCGATGCCCCTGTATCAGGCGGTGTTGGCGGTGCTAAAGCCGGTACTTTGGCCTTTATTGTCGGTGGTAGCGAAGCGCTGTTTAACAAAGCTAAGCCAGTACTGGAAGCGATGGGCAAAAACATCTTCCACGCCGGTGATAACGGTGCGGGCCAGACTGCTAAGGCATGTAACAACATGCTGCTGGCGATCCTGATGGCGGGTACTGCTGAAGCCCTGAATATGGGTGTTAAGAACGGCATGGACCCTGCGGTACTGTCTGAAATCATGAAACAGAGCTCCGGTAATAACTGGGCGCTGCAGGTTTACAACCCGTTCCCGGGTGTCATGGAAGGCGTACCTTCCAGCAATGATTACCAGGGCGGTTTCCAGGTTGACCTGATGTTCAAGGATCTGGGTCTGGCAACTGATATGAGCCACCTGAGTGGGTCACCAACACCTATGGGCTCACAGGCTAAAGCGCTCTACAACCTGCACAAAGCAGCAGGCAATGGCGCACTGGACTTCTCCAGCATCCTGAAACTCTATCAGGACGTCTGATCTTATCCCGCATTAGCGGGGAGGGTAGTAAGAAACGAGAAACACAGATAGCCGCTGTCAGGCGACTGCTGACAGGTCTTGCAGAAGCCTGATAGTCGCTTTCTGTACTCTCTTAAGGGGAAGTTGCGCATCTTCCTCGCCCCATGGGGCCCGGCACTGTTACCAGCCGGGCCCGCCTGAACAAAAAAAATAATTTGAGGTTAATGATGGGATACAACGAAGAATATCAGTCAGCGCAACAGGACACCGTTGCTTACTGGGAAAAGCAGGCTGATCGCATCGACTGGTACAAGAAACCAGCCACCACCATCACTGAAACCGATTTCGGTACCTATAGCTGGTACCCGGACGGTGAACTGAACAGCTCCTATTTAGCGCTGGACCGCCACATCGAAGCAGGCAATGGCGACCGCGTAGCACTTTATTACGATTCACCCGCCACCGATTCCAAGGCTGCCATTACCTATAGCGATCTGCGCGACAAAGTGGCGCTGTTTGCCGGTGCACTGCGCCAACAGGGCGTTGAGAAAGGCGACACTGTTGTTATCTATATGCCGATGATCCCTGAAGCCGCTGTTGCGATGCTGGCCTGTGCCCGTATCGGTGCGGTGCACTCAGTGGTATTCGGAGGCTTTGCCGCCAATGAGCTGGCGATCCGTATCGACGATGCCCAGCCAAAACTGTTGCTGACGGCCTCCTGTGGTATCGAGTTTGATAAGCAGATCGCTTATAAACCGCTGGTCGACCGTGCGGTTGAGATGGCGACCCACAAAGTGCAGAACGTTGTGGTTTGCCAGCGTCCGATGCTGAAAGCCGAAATGCAGCAGGGGCGTGACCTGGACTGGTACGAATTCCAGCAAGGTGCGACACCGGCTGATCCGGTAGCAGTACGCGGCGATGACCCGCTCTACATCATCTACACCTCAGGCACCACTGGACAGCCGAAAGGTATTGTCCGCGATAACGGTGGCCATGCGGTGGCACTGAGCTACGCCCTGAACAACGTCTACGGCATGGAAGAGGGCGACGTCTGGTGGGGCGCCTCCGATATCGGTTGGGTGGTCGGTCACTCCTTTATCGTATACGGCCCGCTGATGGGCGGTTGTAGCGCGATCTTCTTTGAAGGCAAACCGATCCGTAACCCGGATGCCGGTACTTTCTGGCGGGTGATCGAAGAGTACAAAGTGAACTCGATGTTCTGTGCGCCAACCGCATACCGTGCAATTCGTAAGGAAGATCCGCAAGGCGCGCTATCGACTAAGTACGACCTGTCGAGCCTGAAATGGGTATTTGTCGCCGGTGAAAAACTGGATTCCTCTACCTTCCACTGGTTATCCGACCTGCTGAAAGTGCCGGTACTGGACCACTGGTGGCAGACCGAAACCGGCTGGCCGATGACCGCGCCTATGATGGGCTGGGATGATCCGTCAGAGCCTCGCCTGGGTTCAACCAACAAGCCGATTCCGGGCTACGATATTCGCGTACTGGATGGCGAAGGCACTGATCTGGAAGCGATGGAAGCGGGCAATATCTGCGTTAAGCTGCCACTGCCACCGGGTGTTGCCTGGAGTATCTGGAATAACAACGAACGCTACCGCAGCTCCTATCTGGAGGCCTTCCCGGGTTACTACCATACCGGTGATGGCGGCTATAAGGATGAAGACGGTTACGTTTACATCACCGGCCGTACCGATGATGTGATCAACGTATCCGGTCACCGTCTCTCTACAGGGGAGATGGAAGAGGTAGTTTCGGCCCATGCAGCCGTGGCTGAATGTGCTGTCATTGGTGTAGCAGACCAGCTTAAAGGCCAGGTGCCTGTGGGTCTGATTGTTTTAAAAGCCGGTGAAGAGATCAGCGAAGAAGCGCTGGAAGCTGAACTGGTACAGATGGTACGTGACCAGGTCGGCCCCCTGGCATGTTTCCGACGCGCAATTGTTGTGCAGCGACTGCCGAAAACCCGTTCCGGCAAGATCCTGCGCGCTATATTGCGCAAGATCGCAGCGGCAGAAAGTTACAAAATGCCGTCTACGATCGACGATGAAACCATACTTCCTGAAATTGAGGGGATTATGGAGCAGGCAGGGCTGGTCTGATTTGATCAGATCTGATCTGACTTGCCTTTGCTGAAGACGGCTGCTGTGGTTTGTGCTTTATCGCAGTAGCCGGTGGTTAATGATGCCTCCTTTTTAGCCATATCCGGTTGGATATGGCTTTTTTCGTTTTTGGGTTTGATTGGTTTCTATTTTTGTTTTGTGGGGCGGTTTGTCTGGGGGCTTGGACTATGTTTTGTAGGAAATGAGATGGACCCGCCAACCGAGGTGCCACAATTAAGGTGTCTCGGCATCACTCAGCAGGAGGTCCACCATGAATCAGATTAGCATCCTCGGCGTTGATTT